>Ga0316583_10000118_pt1 | contig 18396 bp, 10 predicted proteins | sample J_170502JBrBrA_D_FD_204513 | JGI IMG/M metagenome (GOLD analysis project Ga0316583, IMG submission 204513) | Rhizosphere microbial communities from salt marsh grasses in Alabama, United States - J_170502JBrBrA | ecosystem: Host-associated > Plants > Roots > Rhizosphere | place: USA: Alabama... | reverse complement strand
GCGCCTGGCCCCGGCCTTGATTCTATTGGTTGTCATCTTGGGAAGCCTTTTGATGACCGCTCCAGAGTCTAAACGATCGATGTCGATCTTTTTTGCCACCACGGCAACTGCGACCTCAACGAACACGCCGACTGCGACAGTTGTCCAGAACAGCCGTGGCGATGACAACATCACACCCGCCGTCACGGAGAGATTTGTAAGCGATCTACCCGCTTATGAAAGCGAACCTGTTGTGCAGGTTATCGCCGCCCCGGCGCCTCTCCACTCACCAACACCTATTGCTGCTGTTAGCAGTACAACCACTAATTGATTTAAGGCATTAACACCATAACCGACGGGGACAATGCCAAAGGTTAACACCTGCGAAGAAGAAGATGAGCGAAATCAGCACCACACCTGAAGAAGTCAACAATGACTTTTTATCCCGGCTCGTAATCCCGGCAATCAATCTTGATTGGGAGAAAACGATCTATCTGATCTTCATTGCCGTGGCTATCGTGACCCGTTTTTGGGCGCTGGGCAGCCGCGTGATGAGTCACGATGAGAGCCTACACACACAATTTTCTTACCAGTTTTATGACGGTCAGGGTTACAACCATACCCCGTTGATGCACGGGCCATTCCTGTTTCACATTACGGCCGTCGCCTACTGGTTATTAGGGGACAGCGATTTCGCCGCACGCGCTCCGGTCGCTCTCTTTGGCATCATCTTAATTATTCTTCCCTACTTCTTGCGTGATTGGCTCGGCCGGATCGGAGCGATATTCACCAGTTTTATCTTTCTGATATCTCCATTTGTCACCTATTACTCAAGATATATCCGCCACGATGTTTATATCATCATCTGGGCCATGATCGTGTTCATCAGCATCTGGTACTATTTTCGCGAGCGTAAGGACCTCTATTTGTGGTTTTTTGTAGCCGCAACAGCGTTGATGTTCTCTACCAAGGAGGTAGGTTTCATCTATGTCGCCATTTTTGGCAGCTACCTGGTGATCAGATTATTAGCGAAGTTTGTAAATGCACCCTGGATACAAAATTCACTCCCCAGGCTGCGCATGCCCATCCTCGTGGTTTTAGCCGGTCTGGTGATCGCCGGTGTGGGTTTTGTAGGCACGCATAGGTCGGCAAGCACTACTGAGCCCGGGATGACCGCAGAAGCAACGGAAGGTTTCGCCGTCGATCCCAATGCAGATATTGATCAAGCAGATGCAAGTTCCGCGGCAGAATCAACCACCCTTCTCCATTGGGCCCAGATCGTTGGCCTGGGAATTTTTGGCGCCGGCTTGTTTCTTATCATCCGTGCGCTGCGGCCTGAAATCGACAACTATCCGGAATTCGACCTGATAATTTTATTCTCGACGCTCCTACTGCCGCTTACCTCACCTTTCCTGACCAAGCTCGTCGGCTGGAACCCGACCGATTACACGTTAAATACCTGTGTCCTGGATGGACAGGAAAGCATGACAGCCTTCCAGGTGTTAGCAGGCCGTTTGGGTAACTCCGTTTGCTGGAGTTCATTTGCTGAATCAGGCATCGTTCGCTCAGCATTCTTCCTGATCATCGCCATAGCGATAGCTATCCTGGTAGGATTGTGGTGGGATAAGCGCCGGTGGCTTATTTCGGCCGTTATCTTTAATGGTATCCTGCTCGTTCTTTTTACATCGGTTTTTACCAATCTCGGTGGATGGACAACCGGCGTTGTGGGCTCTCTTGGCTACTGGTTGGAACAGCAGGGGGTCCAAAGGGGCAGCCAGCCAGGTTATTATTATCTGTTCATCGTTCCCCTTTACGAGTTTTTGCCCCTGATCTTCTCGCTGCTTGCGATCCGTCTATGGTCCCAAAAGCACCGCACGAACAAACTCATCGGTTATTGGGTGATCACGCTCTTAATGACCTTGCTGACTTACAGTTTTGGCAATTGGATTTACGCCAGCTTTTTTCAAGACGCTGCAGCCGCCGGGGAGAGCACAATTATCCCCGGGCTGTTCCTGGGAGCCTTAATCCTCATCGGCGCGATCTTCATCTGGTTCCTGTACTATAGAACGCACCTGATCCGGGATTACCAACTAGAAAACGGCATCAGTGAACTTTTTGATGTCAAGGTACTGCTTGAGTTTGTTCCTTTCCTCGTTTGGTGGCTGCTTCTAAACTGGCTTGCATACAGTTATGCCGGGGAGAAAATGCCCTGGTTAAGCATTCACTTCGTGATCCCCATGGGCATGTTGACCGGCTGGTATTTCAACGAAAAGCTGTCACCGCTTAAAGCAGAAGATTTCTTCACCTGGGATTCCATAATCCTTATAGGACTGACTATTCTATTGATCGTTACATCCATGCTGGTGATTGGCCCCCTCTTATTTGGAGATATTCGGCTTGGCGATCAGCAGCTGGAGTTTCTGAAAAATGTTGGTCAGCTCTTAGGAGGGATCCTGATCATCGGCCTGGTTTACCTGTTCTGGCGTCGTTCTTACCACAAAGTAGCAGACTACCTCCACAATCCACTCTTAATCTTGAGCGTTTTTGTCTTACTCAGCGTGCTGACCACCCGTTTCACCTACATGGCTGCCTTCAAGAACGCTGATTACACCACCGAATTTATGGTCTATGCCCACGGCGCGCCGGCAACGAAAAATGTTGTTATGAAACAGTTGGAAGAACTATCTATGCGCCTCTATGGAGATAAGAGCATCAAGGTTGCTTTTGACAACGATGTCTCCTGGCCAATGACATGGTACTTACGCGACTATCCACAGCGTGTATTCTTTGGCGAAAACCCAAGTCAAAGTTTGAACGATTCGCCCGTGATCCTTGTTGGAGCACAAAACTGGAGCAACGTTGAGCCTTATTTAGGCGACAACTACACCTATACCGAGCATACTTTCTTATGGTGGCCGATGGAGGATTATCGAAACTTCTCCTGGAACGCTCTGCTTGGCGATCCAAATGTACCGGCCGAAGCCCGTCGCGGTCTGGGCAACCCGGATGTGCGCGAAGCCTTGTGGGACATATTCTTTTATCGTGATTATGAAAAGTATGGGCAGGTTTTTGGTGGAACATTTACTGCCGGCGAATGGCCGTTACGGCACAACCTGCGCCTCTATATCCGCAATGACGTGATGCCTACTTTATGGGATTATGGCGTAGGCGCCGTCGCGCTTGGTGAAACCACCAACCCCTATGAAGAAGGGGAATTGTCGTTAGTGCCGTTAATGATCCTCAATGAAAGCGAAGTCGCGGGAACGGCCGAAGGTCAGTTCTCCCTACCGCGAAATATGGCCGTCGGCCAGGATGGAACCATTTACGTTCTCGATTCAGGCAATCACCGCCTGCAGGTCTTTGACAAGGACGGCAATTTCTTGAGAGCCTGGGGTAATTTCGGAACGGAACTGGGCCAGTTTAATGAGCCGTGGGGTATTGCCGTCGACGAGGAATATGTCTACGTTGCCGACACCTGGAATCATCGCATTCAGAAGTTCACGCTGGACGGCCAGTTTGTCGATTCATTCGGCAGCAGTGGATCGCCGGATGTGAACTCGGGCGAGGAAGGTCTCGGCCTGTTCTTTGGACCAAGGTCAATCATCTTGCTGAATGACGGCCGTTTGCTCGTGACCGACACAGGAAACCACCGCATGCAGGTTCTGGATACGGAGGGCAACTTCCAATACCAGGTGGGTGGGTTCGGCAGTGATCTTGGCCAGATGAACGAACCGGTTGGTATCACCGAGGGTCCGGATGGCTACGTTTACCTGGCGGATACCTGGAACGGCCGTGTGCAGCAGTTCTCACCGGAACTCTTCTCTCTGAATGAATGGCCGGTCGAGGCCTGGGAAAGTACGTCTATTAACAACAAACCCTACCTGGCTGTGGACAGCGAGAACCGGGTCTATGTCACGGATCCTGAAGGATATCGCGTCCTGATATTCAGTTCCGACGGCACCTATATCGGCCGCTTCGGCACCTTCGGTAGTGGGGAAACGAATCTAGGCTTGCCTAACGGCATCGCCATTGACGCGGAAAACAACATCTATATTGCCGATGCTGGGAACAATCGCATCCTTAAATTTGCATCTCCTTTCGCCGCCGGAGCGCAGCCGGAGGTTGAAAGCCAGCCGATCGAGGAAGGAGACGCTTATCCGGCCGAGGGTGAATAATTAACCTCAGTCAGGCTTTGGCGGCCATTTCTTGACCAAAATTGAGCAGCGCACGCACGCGTTCATCGCTCGGCGCTTCGGCATACACGCGCAGAACGGGTTCGGTACCCGACGGCCGTATGAGCAGCCAGCTGCCGTCATCGAGATAGTATTTCACGCCGTCCGTGGTTTGCACGTCTTCAATGTTGACACCTTCTATCATCGCCGGTGCGAGATCCACTAACATTTGCACCATATCCGACTTGGCGACCGGCCGTTTGAGCTTCAAGTCGGTACGTGCATACTGCGCCGGGCCGTAATGAGCCAGCAAGTCTTCAATCAAGACATGGAGCGGTTCGCGGGCTTTAGCCATGACTTCCAGCAGCAAAAGGCCTATCAAAACGCCGTCCCCTTCCGGAATATGCCCCTTGATGGAAATGCCTCCTGATTCCTCGCCGCCCATGAGAACATCATCTTGCAGAATTTGGTCGGCGATATAATTGAAACCAACCGGCGTCTCTATCAGCGGGAGATCGTACTGCTGGGCAAGGCGATCGAGCATTCTGGTGGTGGAAACGGTTCTAACGACGCTGCCACGCCAGCCACGTTCGGCCAGGAGATAACGCAAAACGAGAGCAAATATGCGGTGCGGATCAACGAAATTACCATTCGCATCGACCGCTCCGATGCGATCAGCGTCGCCATCTGTGGCCAGGCCAACATCCCAATGCCCCGCTTGGATAAAAGACATCAACTGCCCAAGGTGCAGAGCGATCGGTTCAGGATGAATGCCGCCGAATCCGGGATTCATCTCATGTCGGATATCATGGACCTTGGTGCGGGTGCGCGCCAGGACTTCACCGATAGCCCGCCTGCCCGAGCCGTACATGCCGTCGGCAACAACCCTGAGTTCGCCGGCGGAGATTGTGTCCAAATCAATAAGCGTCCCCAGATGCTCGTAATAAGCCCAGGCGGGATCGAATTTAATGATCTTTTCGGCTCTAATCGCCTCATCGAGGTCCATCAGATTAGGCCCATGTGCCAGCTCCTCATTCCGTTTTAATAAGGCTTCTATAAGTTTATTCTGTTCCGGGCTGGCGCTGCCTCCGTAGCTCGCTTTTAGCTTGACGCCGTTGTAGCGTGGTGCATTGTGGCTAGCTGTAATCATAATCCCGGCAGTTGCCTGCTTGATAACCACGGCATAACTGATCGCCGGGGTCGGCGTATCAGCCCGAGCCAGCCAGGTTTTGATATTGTTCGCGGCCATAACCCGCGCAACGTCGCTGGCATAACGATCAGATAAAAAACGGGTGTCAAAGCCAACAACGACACTGGGGTCCTGGCTGTTTTCCTCACGAACATAATCCGCAATAGCCTGAGCTACCAGGCGTAAATTCGCAAAAGTAAAGGTATCACTAATGACGGCTCGCCATCCGTCGGTTCCAAAGTGGATGCTCATTGCACTTCCTCTTGTTCTTGATCTGTAATATGCCGGAATTTTGCTGGAAATCTACCCGGCCGCGACTTCATAAGTTAGTATGAACAATAAATCATTGACATTGGTGCCCGTACTGCCGGTTACTACAAGGCAGGGTGAGAGATCAGGCCTATCTTTCTGGGTGCTAATAAGGTAATCCAATTCCATAAAAAAATGGTAACTGTCATTTCTATCCAGATATTCCTGGGCCTGTAGACCTTTGCTCACAGCATAAGGGACGGTTTCACCGCAAATAACAGCACCGGCAGCCGGCGTGGGGCCATCTTCCCCATCCGTCGCCAGGCTGGCGACAGCTGTTTCAGGCCAACCGCTTAGGGCGATCGCCGCTGATAAGGCTGCTTCCTGATTGCGGCCACCCAGACCGGTCCCTTGTAAAGTAACGGTCGTTTCACCGCCCAAAATTAAACACCTACCCGGTCTGGTATCTTTGGCAATCGCTGCCGCAAAACGGCCGACTTCTCGCGCCTCACCTTCCAGGTGAACCGTGATTATTTGAGCCACAAAACCCAAATCAATTGCTCTGGCCATCGCCGCCTGGGCGGCCATTTTTACATCACCAACGATGAAAATCTCGCTGTTTACGGCCGTGTTTACAGGCCCGGCTTCGTGATCCTTCGCTTGTTCCATCAAACCGTCGATCACACGTCTATAAACATCATGGTTCAATACCCCGGCTATTTCATAGCGATCCAAAACAGCCAAAGCTTCTGCAGGTGACTCCGATAAAATTACCGTCGGGCCGCTGCCTATCGCTTCCAGCGGATTCCCGACAACGTCACTCAAAATAAGACTGAAGCAGCGCGCCGGTGCGGCCATGCGTGCAAGGCCGCCGCCCTTCACACTGTCCAACTGGCGGCGAACGGTATTTAGTTCGTTAATCGTGCAGCCGCTGGCCAACAGCGCCTGCACAAGACTTTGCCAATCATTCAGAGAGACGAAGGGCTGGGTTAACAGCGCGGATGCACCGCCGGAAATCAGGCAGATGACCAGATCATCTTTCGTTGTTTGACGTAGTAAATCAATGATCCGCGCTGTAGATTCAATGCTGTCTTCACCGGAAATGGGATGGCTGCCTTCCATTAATTGCACCGCGGAGGATTCGCTCATTCGTGAATCAACAGTCTCCAATCCTCCCCGCTTACTAATCACCGCTGCGGCATACAAGATATCTTCTAAAAGTTCGTAAACCGCTTCAGCCATCGGCAGCGCCGCCTTGCCCACGCTCAGCAGGAAAACGCGCCCCTGGCCAATGTCCACTTCAGCATCCCCAATCTGTAAGAATCGGCCGTTACGATGTAAGAAACTCCTCACCGCATAGGCGGGGTCAGATGCTTTGAGCGCTGCCGCGAACAAATCCTCGATATGCTGCCGGTATTGCTCAAATTTCAACATTTTGACTTCTTGCATAATTGGCAGGTGAGATTGATGGTCAACTCTTCATCCCATTAACGGCATCGATGGCTGCCTGCTGCGCCGTTTTACTGCCGGAAACCACCTGGAATACAGCATCTTTTAACACGGTGATCAATGTACTCGAAGGCGACAAAGTCAATGGTTCGGCGCGCTCTAATTCCTGACCAATGAACCCGACATAGAGGCCTTGATCCTGCCAGCTATCTAACGCATCGCGACGCGAGGGTAGGATATCACTCGCCTGGCTCCAGGAAGCGAGGTTTTCGGGAGTCGTTAGCGTTTCAATCAGGCTAATCGCCTGTTCTTGTTTGATGGGGTCAGTTGCGGTAACCGCCCAGGCCCAGCCATCAACCAAGGGCGTCAATGGTCTGTCGATCCCCGGGATAATGGTGTAGGCGATAGGCAGCGCATCGACGGACTGCCCCAGAAAATTATCGGCCGTTGTCTGAGCAATATTACCGCCGCCACTAAGAAAAATCTGCCAGGCCTGATCTGTCGTCGATATCGTACTGCTCTGCGGTGCGAACAATCCCTGTTCCTGACCATTTTCAATATAACTCAAGGCGCCAATTAAGGGGTCCAACTCAAGCGTTGATTGTCCGGTTTCATCGACCAGATTACCGCCAATTTCCAGATAAAACTGCAGTGCCAACAACGCGCCATCCGTACCATCAGCCGCAAAAACATAGCTGTGTTCATCATTTTCAATAAGACGTTCCCAAGTGAGGGGCAAAGTGCCGGTCAAGACATTGTTGTTATATGCCAGGTGTGGCAAACTACCTAAAGCAAAGGGGTAGCCCAGTAGATTAGACTCAGGCTGTGCCAGTGAAAGGGCCGGCGGGAAAAGGGTTTCTATCGCCTCGTCATCCAATCTACTGTCAAGTGGTTGGATAAGATTCTCGGAGGCCATTGCCGGCAGTAAATCAGTTGGCACTGCAACTAGGTCAGGCATTATATCCGGGGCAATCACATGCCCGGTTCGCAAATAATCAAGAATGCCTCCCGTCCCTCTGGCTCTTTTTCTTTCTACAATGAGTGTAACCTGGGGATTATCCTGCTCGAAAAGCGAAATCTGTTCCAAAAGTGTGCTCGTGCCGGCCTCGGTTCGTTCAGCAATTGTCGGTGGGAGCCAAACGCGAAGCGTACTCGTTTCCTGGGTAGGTGTGATAGGAGTGGTTACATCCGGTATATTGGGCACTACTGTAGTTACCACCGCTGTTTGATCCACTGTAGCGGTAGGCTCAGGTGTAATCTCGGCTTGTTCACTATTTGACAGCAAATCACAGGCAGTCAAAATGAGTGCGCCGACAAAAATCAGAATAACAGCCCCTGTTGAACGCATGAAGCAGAGTATAATCAGGAAATCTTAAACAGTAAACTAATAATTAATTGGGTTAAGTACCATGGCCGAGATACTTGCAAATCTCGATAACATTGGCATCAGCCTGGCAGGCAAAAGAATACTGCAGGGTTTAAGTTGGGAGATTCAACAAGGGCAGCGTATTGGGCTAGTTGGCGCAAACGGCGCGGGTAAGTCTACGCTTCTGAAAATCCTTTCCAGAGAATTGTCTGCCGACGAGGGGCAGATCTTTCGCAAACCAGGCTTAACTTACGGCCGTTTAGAACAAGAACCCTCCCTGCCGCCAGGTCGAACGGTCATGGAAGAAGCCATGACGGCAAAGTTAGAAATTGCCGCGATTGAAACAAAGATGGCCCGGCTGGAGGAGCAGATGGGCGATCCGGCCGTTTATAGCAACTCGCAAAAGTTGGCCCAGGTGATGGCCAGGCACGAAAAATTGGTGGCCGAATTCGAACAGCAAGATGGATCTCGCTATGCAAGCAAAGTCAGAGAGACCCTGGTCGCGCTGGGTCTGGATCAGACCCAATGGGATGTACTGACTGAACATCTCAGCGGTGGGCAAAAGAAGTTGATCATGCTTACCAAACTGCTTGTCCAGGAACCTCAACTGCTGCTCCTGGATGAACCAGACAACCACCTAGATCTGGAGGCGAAGGGGAACCTGGAAAAGATCATTCGCGATTATGGGGGGTGTGTAGTGATCATCTCCCATGACCGCTATTTACTGGATGAGGCAGCTACAGAAATAGCCGAACTGGAAGGGGGTCGATTGGTCCTCTACCACGGTAATTACACAGCTTACGCCAATGAACGCGCGATTCGACGGTTGCGGCAACAGCAGCTTTATGCAGCCCAGCAGAAAGAAATTGCCCGTATCGAAGCAGCGATTAAACGCTTCGAAATGTGGGCTTCCATGGTTGTAAATGAACGACATATCAAACAAGCCCGCAGCCGCCGCCGTATGCTGGACAAGATGGATAAAGTTGAGAAGGTCACTGACAGCCGGCGTATGACCCTAAATCTTGAAGGATGGCGCGGAAGCAAAAAGGTCATTGAACTGGTCGATGTCGGGAAGGAATTTGATGACGGTCACATCATTTTTGAAGGTCTTAATACGACACTTTGGCACGGCGAGCGGGTCGCTCTTGTGGGGCCAAATGGGGCGGGCAAATCGGTCCTGCTTAAACAGCTTTTAGATCCGGAGGGAGTTTCCACTGGGGAGATTAAAATCGGGCCCAGTATTAAAATTGGCTATTATGCCCAAGAACAAGAAACGCTCAACGATCATCTGGATCTCATTACTGAAATCCGGCAAACCGCCCCGGTGAGCCGTGAGGCAGCGGTCGCTTATCTGCTGCGTTTTCTGTTCACCTACGATCAAATGCAGCAGCCCATTGGCAAGCTTAGCGGCGGCGAACGCAGCCGCTTGCAGTTGGCTAAACTCGTCCTGGAACGGCCGAATCTCCTGCTGCTCGACGAACCGACCAACAATCTCGACATAGCAGCGATCGAGGTACTGGAAGAAACACTGGATGAATTTGTGGGGACGGTGCTGGTAATCTCTCACGATCGTTACTTCGTCGATAAGGTTGTCGATCGCGTCGTCGAACTTCGGGATGGCGAGTTGACGGAATTCCTCGGCGGGTATACCGATTACCTGGAGCGCTCGTCCGAATAATCTGAAAGCACGTGCATGAAGCCCCTAGACATAGGGTCTCATGCATGAGGGGTTCATGATTATCAGTCGTAAGCCGGCTGTTGATGCTTAAAATAAATCCAACTCCACCTCTGTTGATCAAATTATCAGATATGTCTCAAAACTATGCCTACTAATTTTGAATGGAAAACAGAAGAGGATTTTGATTGGGATAATCCTAAAGAGGATCCACCACCCCAGCATTCTCCAGGCAATCATAGGCGCTGGCTGCCAATTTTGTTGATTTTCGTACTCATTGGGGGTTTGGGTGCAGTTCTGTATTACCAGTTAGACCACCGCATCAGCGAAAACAGAGAAACCATGCAAGGTGACATCATTTCCAGCTACAACCTGCTGCGCCTTGCGGAAACTGAGCAGGATGATGAACTCTTTTTCTCGCTGCTTTCCGGTCGAAACGATGCTTGGACAGCAGCGCAACACAAACTCTTTCAGTCCCAATCCCTTCTTAACCGGACCTCATTTGGCTTGCAGGTCCAATCCATCGAATCTCTTTCGGCCGAACAAGATAACCTGACTGTTATTTTCTCGCCGGACATGCTGACGGCCGAAGTGGCCGCGATGCTGCCCTATGAAATTCAGATCGGCAATGGGCTAACGGAGACTGTAACCTTGCAAGAAACAGACCTGTACCGGCTGGGTCAGGAACGATGGCTCTTATCGCCGCCCGACGAACCATTTTGGGGAGCTCCCTTGCAAAAAGAAAGTACTTATATCACCTTAGACTACCGGCAGCGAGATGAGGAAATCGCCCTGCGGCTTCTCGCAGACCTGGAAGATAAGCTGGCGGACCTATGCAGCCGGTTGGATGATATCGAATGCGATCCTGACCTAAGGTTCAATATCACCCTTTCTACAGATCCGCAGTCCCTGGTTGATGCGGCCTTTCCTAACGCCGGGCTGTTGACCAATAATGGGCTGCGGATCAATTTGCCCAGCCCCATCCTGGTAGGGCTTCCTCAAGACGAAGCCGGCTACCGGGCCATATTCCGCGGGTACGCGGCACAGATGGTCACGGCCGTTCTTTCACAGCAGAGCGACTACGAATGCTGTGAGCGGGTAGTTTTCCAACAAGCCTTGATCGATTACCAGCTCGATCAACTGGCACTTAAACCCTGGCCGGTTCATGACGAAGATTACGGAGAAGCCCTCAAAAATCAAATCAGCCTGGATAATCTGCTTCCTTTATGGCAGAGTGACAATGCACAAGATCTTTATAGTCCTGACGGCCGGCATGTTTATCTTCTGATCGATTATCTATTAAGCGCCTTACCGAATCACAACCCCATGACGTTGCAGAGAGAACTCTCGCGCAGTAATAGTATTTCCGCCTGGTTGAACAATTTATTTGAGGGAGAAAGCCGGCTATCAAACACGGCGATAATGGAAGAGGTAAGGCGTGGCTTATGGATGCGGGGTTACGAACAAACCCTGGACACGACGGGAGAATTGGTTTCATCTCCGCCAACGCAGCGCCTCTATTTACCGTGCAGCACTATCTCAGCAGGGAATGACGGAGGCCGGGTAAGCACCCTCTATCAATTCGATTTCGGAACCAGCGAGTGGGACGCCCTTTATGCAACAGCGGGCCTGATTTGGGCGGCTTCCCTACCCGGTGATGATATCCTTTTCCAGCAAGAATATAACAACCAGACATTTAATTGGTCCGGTTCTTTAATGCGTGCAGATCAACCACCCTCGCCATCTACCGCAGATGACAGCCGAACTATTTCCTTCGCACAGGCAGATCCATCTTTGACCGGGTTAACGGGTTTTATTTACGACTTAGACAGTGATGTGATATCGCCAACCTGGTTCGATCTGCAGGACTGTCAGGAACTTATAAACTGTTCCCACCAGGAGCTGCCGGGGATCCCGATCTGGTCACCGGATGGGGAGCTAGCCTTATTCATAGGCAGGCCCAGCAGTCAATTCGATCTTATATTCACAGAACGGCAGACGGTCATGTTTGAACGAGGACCGAATGGCTTTGACTATCCCATTTATGCCGGCGAGCGATCACAATTCCTGGACGGCACGCCGCTTACGGACATAGAAGAATTAACTCTTATAGGCAGCGGACATGCTCCTTTCTGGATTGATAAGGATACAATCGGGTATGTAGCGAGTGGAGATGAACCCGATGCATCGGAAAGTTCTCAAGTCATGATCACGGCCGTTGACCGGACAGACGCCCCACAAGTGTTATTCACTTTCCAAGATATCGAGTCGGTCCTCGAAGAAGACCCGGATACTTTTCGCTTTTACTGGCTTCATTATGTGATGGTGAACCCGCAAAATCCGGACCAGCTTTTTGTGGTCTTGTTATCCACCCACGACCAACTCGCCCATGTCGTGAGTTTCGATCGCGGGACGCATAAAGCGCAATACCTGATGTCGGCCGGATACCGGGCCAGTCACTCTCTCGGAATTTCACCCACCGGGCGCTACCTGGTGCTGTCGGGAGTGGATAACGAGGATCTCGAACCGGATTCCTCAACGGCTCTTCTGCAAGTTTATGACCTGGAACGAGAGGAAACCATCCCATTTCTAACCCTCATCTCGGAATTTCCACCTTTCCCGCCTTACGACTGGTCCATGGACGAGCAGTGGCTGGCAATCATGCTGGATAGCGATGTGGTAGGTTTGTTCTCCCCCGACCAGAAACTGCTGCAGTTACTCAAAACGCCGCCAGGGGAATGTGACACTCCAGTCTGGATAAACAGTCAAGGATGACCGATCAACAAGATATTTACCCTGATAGCACGGCCGTGCCCTTCCCGATAGAAGCCTGGCTGACACCCAAACCTGATCGTCAAATTCTAGTTCTGGGTGTCAATGACTGCCCTCCTGCGAACAAGATCGATCAACTCGCCAGGGAAATAATAGTGCGTTATGATTCGAAAGATTCCGGCGAACCTACGAATTTGTCTGGCGTGGTTGAATTCGATACCGGCGATCCGCGATCGCTTCCCTATGATTCGCACCACTTCGACCTGCTGATCTGTTCCTTTTTATCGGCGCGAATGGCGGTAACCAAAGAAGGCTTGCAAGAATTTACCCGTCTCTTGCGTCCAGATGGGCATTTGCTTATCGTCGATAACGTGGTTCCGGGTAGCCGGCTGCGGGGTAAAAAGGCGCGCCAATTACGTACTGCGGGAGAATACATCAATACATGGATGAGACTGAGGAATTCACAGCATAAACCTTATCTCAGCGAGGATAACTGGATCGATTTACTGACAGATGCTCAGTTTAACATCCGTCAGAGAGCTACACTTGAAAAACCTGAGGATTTCGACACTTGGGCGGATCGTTATTCCCCCAGTCATGATGACCGCATTCGCTTACAGGCCATGTTGGTGCAGGCTCCTGAGAAGGTTCATGGTTTCTTGACGCCGCGAAAGTCGGGCGATAGAATCGCTTTTCGCATGACAGAAATCTTCATTCTGGCGACAATGGCCCCCAATGCGGACTAAACCGCATAGGCCATTTTCTGAAATCCACCAAGTAAGTATAAGTTATGGCTAAAAAATATCACTTCTGGATAACCGGCTGTCAAATGAATTATGCGGATGCGCGGCGCGTGGCAACCGAACTTGAACGGCTCGGCTATGAGACCACGCCTCGCGCTGAAGACGCAGACGTCATCATCTTACAAACCTGCACCGTCAGACAGCAATCGGAAGACAAAGCGTACAATAAGCTTCACAATTTCCGCGCTTTGAAGGAACGCCATCCCGAGCGCACCGTAGCTGTCATGGGTTGTGTAGTCGGCGTTCGCGGCAATGAACAGTTGGAAAAGCAGTTTCCTTTCGTTGATGTATTCATGGAACCTTCAACCGATGGCGCGCCTTTAATCTCCCATTTACAGCAGGATGAAGATTATCTTCTGGAACAGGAAGAAACGGCCGTCCGACACGCTTTACAAGATGGCATAGTGATTCTGCCGCAGGAACAGATTAACCAGTTGATTTCGGCCCCAGTAGCTATCGTTTACGGTTGTTCACATGCCTGTACTTTTTGCATCATTCCCCAAAAACGCGGCAGGGAGCGTTCTCGCCCAATAGGCGCGATCGCCTCCGAAGTGCGCTCCCTGGTCAGTCAGGGGATAAAGGAAGTAGTTCTCCTGGGACAAATTGTTGATCGTTATGGCTATGACGTTCCCGATGGACCTGATTTGGCCGATTTACTGACGACCATCAATGATATCGAGGGCTTACAGCGCATCCGCTTCTTGACAAGCCATCCCAATTACATGACCAAGCGCATCCTGCGGGCTGTCGCCGATTTACCCAAGGTGATGCCGCAGATCGAGATCCCCATCCAAGCCGGCGATAACGAGGTGCTGCAAAATATGCGTAGAGGGTACACCAGGGAACAATATCGCGACTTAATTCATCAAGTGCGCGAAATCGTCCCCGACGCGGCCATCCATGGGGATATTATCGTCGGTTTTCCCGGTGAAACAGAGGCCCAATTCCAGAAGACCTACGATATCCTGGAAGAGCTGCGCCTGGATAAAATTCACCTGGCCCGCTACAGTCCCCGCCCGGGTACGGTAAGCGACCGCACAATGGAAGATGATGTGCCGGATGAAGAAAAACGACGTCGCTTTCATTTGCTGGAAGAGCTGCAAAAAGAAGTATCACAAGAAAAGATGCTTAAGTACTTGCATACAACCGTAGAAGTGCTTGTCGAAGGGAAACAGAAAAATCGCTGGCGCGGCCGTAATCCACAAAACAAGTTGGTATTCTTCCCCGATAAACGCGATCAGTGCGGCCAGTTAGTTCAGGTGTATATTAAGCACGCGGGACCATGGAGCATGTCAGGCGTAGCCGCGGATCAACAACAAACAAGAAATGCCGTTCCGGATAATGACCTGAATATTCCTCTGGCCGTGATTTCTTAAAAACCGGGGTTTTCACTAAACGGGAATCTGGTTACCCTACAGCTTTAGTCAAAGGGCGCTGACGAGAGCTGACGAGCACTGAAAACAGCTATTGATCCGCTTTCATCCGCTCTAGTCCGCGTCCTAAATCTCTTAGGACGGGAGTCTTCTAGCAACTCGTTTTTTTATGAATAGGCGAACTGGGAAGTAGGTGTTTTTGTGCTGCTGAAGACGTCCGAAAAATCATCTCCGGCATTGATTTGATAGGCGATGAGGTTATTTGCCTGTAATAGAATCAAGAGCGGATCATTCGAAAGCGTGCCGCCAAAAGAAGCGGGATTCACCAAAATTGTAACAATACGCAAACCGCGCCGCTCCATTTCCTTGGCTACGGTCGCCCAATTTTGATCTGTCTGTGGGGTAATACAAATTACCGTTGCTCCACGGGGAAACAAGTGCATTTCAGCTTGGATCACATTGGATAAAGGCACCTGCCCCTGAGCCCGAAGCACCGCAAGTGTCTCCAACACGCGGTTCAACTGCCGCTCGCTGCGATCTGGTTGGAGAATTTCATTCGATTGACCGTAGGCCATCATACCTACAGCACGATCCTGGCGCAGAAAAAACTGTGCTAAAGAAGCGGCCGCGGTCACGGTATATTCCTCTGTTGTTTCCGCCAGCTTAAATTTTTCCATGACCATCCATTCAGGCAAATCGTCACGCTGTTTCTTCTGCACTTCGGGTGAAACTAGATGGCTGAACGAAGCCATGTCAGGCACGATCCAGATATCGGCCAGGGGATCAAGTTCAAATTCTTTTACAATGAGCCGATTTCGCCGCGCCGTACTTGGCCAATGGATACGGCCGAAACTGTCACCGGGCACGTAGTCGCGAACTCCGGAAGCATTCGTTGTGACATGGTGCGTACGCCTGCGCAAAGCATCGCCGCCGGAGAGGAGGCCAACAGGCAGCACAAAACGATGGATATCAAACGTCATCGGAAAAACAACAACATGGGATGTTTCTTCCAAATCACGGGTCATGGGGAATAAACCGAAAGGATCGCTTGTGTGCAGTCGAATCGGGCCTAATTGATAACGGCCGCGTTGTTTGCAAATGGTTGTCGTACGCCAGGAGTAACGCCCCCGCCCACTAAGATTGTTAATGACCCGGCTGGCGTAATGATCGGGTAGTTCTGAAAAATCCTGGACTTCGAGCCATAATTTGGGAACGATGCTTGTGTTTTGAACTTCAAAGCGCTCTTCTAATGGACGGCCGACTTGTGTCCTGCGTGTTCGTGTCAGACGGGAAAGGCGCAGCCAATTGATATTAATCCAGGCCCAGACAAAAGAAATAATCAGTAACAAGCCCAGAAGATAAGCGAGATTGAACCAAAGATCTCGTCCGGTAATAAACCCCCCGACGAGGGCCAACAAAGCCATCAAAAAGACGGCGGTACGGCGGTGTCCGATCATGTCTCTTACCTGGACTTCACCTGGGCTCCGGGAACCGGCACCTTATTTAAGATATCGTGCACGATTTCTTCTGGTTCCACATCCTTGATACGCGCAGCCGGTCCCACGATAATCCTGTGACCAAGCGTCGCCGGGGCTAATTGTTTGATATCGTCCGGCAGGACATAATCACGGCCGACCATGGCGGCACGTGCCTGGCCCAGGCGATAGAGAGCAAGGACGCCGCGAGAACTTGAACCAAGATATACGTCAGGATGGTCGCGCGTTTCGCGAACCAGATCGACCAGGTAATTCTTCACAAGATCATCAACATAAATATCCTTGATCGCCTCCTGCGCCCAGAGCAGCTCTTCAACAGAAACGACCTGTTCAATACCCTCAATTGGGTGGACTTTACGCTGTCGATCTAAGATTTCCATCTCCTCCGCTTTAGAAGCATACCCAAGACGAATGCGCAAAAGGAAGCGATCGAGCTGGGCTTCAGGTAAAGGAAATGTTCCTTCATACTCAATTGGATTTTGAGTTGCCAGCACCATGAAGGGTGGCCCTAGCTTGTAGGTATTGCCGTCGACGGTCACCTGGCGTTCTTCCATCGCCTCTAACAACGCCGACTGTGTCTTTGGTGTGGCGCGATTGATCTCGTCAACAAGGACGATCTGCGAATGAATAGGTCCCGGTCTGAATTCGAATTCGTACGTTTTTTGGTTGAACACAGAAACGCCTGTCACATCACTGGGCAGCATATCCGGCGTAAACTGGATACGTTGAAAATCGCAGCCGACTGATTTTGACAAAGATTTGGCCAGTACCGTTTTTCCCACACCGGGAACATCCTCAATAAGCAGGTGTCCCTGGCAGAGCAAACCTAATACCGTCAGCTGTACAGAACTTTTCTTACCAACAATGACGCGCTCTACGTTTTCAACAATCTGATTGGCAATTGACTGGACATCAGGCATGTACAGATTCTCCTTAAGCTGTATTCTGCAGTTGCTAAAGTCGCTGGTTTGAGTATACCAATTTTACGGCCGTAAAGTAACTATTTGGTGACATTATGGAGTCATCGATAATGAAAATCTCACATGATCCTCTACGCCCGCCCCCTATAGTCCCCCTAGTATATGCTTGTTTAACGCCATATGATAGCTTTAATAACTTCCTACCTTAAAAGTCTCACACTTAGCTCAGATGGGCTAATTATGGTAAAATTAACTGGTTCACAAACATGCAAGAACAAGAACAAAAAAGTACTTTACCGGGCGTTTGGTCAACTCTCGCTGCCGGGTTCGATTTAACTGCCAAACAGCCTTGGATAATACTGCTGCCGATGCTGGTCGATCTCTTTATTTGGATGGGACCTCGCCTGCGGTTTCAGCAGATCATTGAACAGGTGATAGCGGAATTGCCATCCGAGGTTAAAGTCATGGACCTGTCACAGCAGCTGTTAGAAATAGGGCCGCATACGAATTTGTTTTCTGCGCTCTCGGTTCCTTTAATTGGTGTTCCTGCATTACTTGCCGGACTATCCCCAGACAAGACGCCATTGTCCGCAGGGGTTATCGATATTAACAGCGGATCAAACTGGTTGGCTCTGGTGCTCGTTCTGAGTCTTGCCGGTCTGTTCTTGAGCGCTATTTATTATTTGACTATTTCGGCCGTAATCAGCCGTCGGGAAGAAACCGCTGCAGGCGAAGCGGGCGGTCACTGGTTCAAAAGAATCGGCAGCAGCTGGCTGCGCTTTTTGGGTCTCGCTTTGTTGTTTTTGTTAGTGGCCTTGCTTATTTATATACCAATCAGCATTGTCGGCGCGATTTTTTTCCTTTTGAGCCCAATACTCGGAACAATCATTATTCTGGTCGCGCCTTTTATCATCTTCTGGATCGCAATTTATCTAAGCTTTACGCCTCCGGGC
>Ga0316583_10000117_pt1 | contig 18503 bp, 18 predicted proteins | sample J_170502JBrBrA_D_FD_204513 | JGI IMG/M metagenome (GOLD analysis project Ga0316583, IMG submission 204513) | Rhizosphere microbial communities from salt marsh grasses in Alabama, United States - J_170502JBrBrA | ecosystem: Host-associated > Plants > Roots > Rhizosphere | place: USA: Alabama... | reverse complement strand
CTCCTTCGTGCTGAGCGGTGGACCGAATCGGGCGCCCGTGCTCCTCTCGGCGGACGCCCACCAGCCCACGGTCCGCTTCCTGGGCTCGGCCCCGGCGCGCCGGTACGTCGCGAGCCTCGAGGTGGTTACGTCGAAGGGGGTCGGTTGGGACCGGCACACCCTGACCCCGCTGCCGGCGGACGGACCCGCCGTCTCGGATCTCCTCCTCTATGCCGCCTCGGGGGCGCAGGAGCCCTCCACCCTGGAGGCCGCCGCGCGTGTCATGCGCGGCTCGACTACCGTGAAGCAGGGGGGGGAGGTGGGCGTGTACTGGGAGACCTACGGTCTGCCGCCCGGGGCCACCCTCACATTCCACCTCTCCGTGGAGCGGCGGGGAGGCGGGCTGGTGGACCGGCTGAGCCGACTCCTTCCCGGCGGCCATCAGGAGGGGCCCGGGCGTATCGTCTGGACCGAGCCGGCCACCGGGGAGACCCACTCCAGCGCGGTGGCTCTCGACCTGCGGGAGCTCGATGGCGGGGACTACACCCTGGTCCTGCGCGTGGGCTGGGCGGGCCAGGAACTCCTGGAGCGCAGGAGGGACATCACGGTGGAGTAGGGGCCTCGGGGGGGCCGCGCCGGCACGGTTGTCGGTGGAGCGGGTCGGCGTGCGCGCGTGGCTTCACACGATGGCCGACACGATCCTGAGGATCCACTCGAACACCACCAGGAGCGTCGGCAGCAGGGCCAGACCCACGGAGAATGTGAGGCCCATGCGGAAGAGCGACGGGCCCACGGGGAGCAGCCGACGCCCCCACAGCTTGCTCGCGACAACCTCGACGGCCGGCCCCAGCGTGTAGCACACGTTGGCCAGCACCGCGAACGCCAGCACCGGCCTCAACACGATCTCCAGGAAGGGATGGGGGAGGGGGCGTGCGCCCGGAGGCAGGAGCGAGATCACCCTCATCATGGCCAGCGACGTCACGCCCGCGCCGCCCACGATGAGGTTGTACTTCAAGCGGCGGGATTCCCACCAGCCGACGATGGCACCGACACTGCGCCGGGCCGGGGCGGGGAAGAGGAATTCGGTGAGGGCGCTCATCGTGTCTTCGTTTCGGGGGCTCGTACATGGACAGATTCACACCTACGAGAGTCATCGTCAAGTACTTTGTGATACAGAGTACAGCGCCACCGGTCCCACGAGGGCAGGCTCAGCGTGTGGCCAGGACCGAGCGCGCGGCGTACTTGATGAGGGTGGCCGAGCGCGCGTCGACGACGATGGTCTCGCCGGAGCGGGTGTTCACGGCGTCGGGGAAGACGTCGGGGTCCTTGTGCGCGAGCTCGGCGGCGATGGTGATGGCGAGGGCGTACGTGCCGAGGGGGGAAGCGGTGACCCCGTTGGCCGCGTAGAACTTCAGAGATGGGTCGAGGGTCCAGGCTCGCTGCCAGGTGTCGGCCGCCGGGACGAAGATGCCGCCGATGGAGTCGGCTGCCGCCTGGTAGGAGGCTGATATGCCATCGAAGTTGGAGAGCGCCTCGGGGATCGGCCAGACCTCCCAGAGTGCGGGCTTGGCACCGGCGGCACGGATCTCCTGCGCGAAGAGCTTCGCATACTGCACGAGCGAGGGGAATCCGGTGCCGACGGAGGGCCCCTGCTGCATGATCACGTAGTTCCAACCGCCCTTGTCGATGAAGTCCTTTCCGGTGCCCAGGACCCAATGGTCCTTGAGGGCCAGCCCGATGAGGATCTCGCCCTCGGTGTGGTTCGGGCGCGGGCCCGCGGAGTCCAGGAGGGCCTCTACGACACCCGGCAGGTCGTTGGTCCCCGAATACGCGTTCCCGATGAAGAGGACGGAGATCCCCATGTTGGCGGGAGCCAGGGCGTCCTTTCCGCACGCTGCGGCGAAGAGCAGAGCCACCAGCACGAGAGGACGCACGGGGTGGAGCCATCGCATGGGTGCAGTCCTCCGATGCGTGCCGGGTGGGCGCGAAGGTCGCTGTGCGTGGGCCGTCATACGCCGCGAGCGCGCGGGTTGTTTCCCGGGGGCCCGGTTGCGGGAGGTATTCCGCGTTCGTTCCCGTCCTCCGCCCGTTGAGGCGGTCTCCCACCTCGTCTACCTTTCGGCCCTGCCCGCCGGGAGGCGAGACCCGAGGGGCAGCCGGCGGGGACAGCAGCGGGCACAGACGGCCCGGGAGGGTAGGGCGCACATGTTCGACGAGCTGAGCGGCAAGCTCGACATCGCGCTGAGCAAGCTGCGTCAGCGCGGGGTCCTCACGGAGCCCATGATCAAGGAGGGGCTCCGCGAGGTGCGCCGCGTCCTGTTGGAGGCGGACGTCAACTATCAGGTCACCCGGGAGTTCCTCAACCGGGTCCAGGAGCGTGCCCTGGGCGAGGTGGTGGTCAAGGCGGTGAGCCCCGGCCAGCAGATCGTGAAGATCGTGCACGACGAGCTGGCGGCCCTCATGGGCGGGGACCACGCTGTCCTGGCGTGGGCGCCCTCGCCGCCCACGGTGATCCTGGTGGTCGGCCTCCAGGGCTCCGGGAAGACCACCACGGCGGCCAAGCTCGCGCGCCGGCTGTCCAGGGCCGGCCGCACCCCTCTGCTGGCAGCGTGCGACCTGCAGCGCCCCGCCGCCGTGGAGCAGCTGCAGACCCTGGGCGACAAGGTCGGAGTGCCGGTGTACGCGGGTGAGTCCGGCGGCGACCCGGTGAGCGCCGCCCGGGAAGCCCGGGAGCGCGCCCGGACGGAGAAGCACGGCGTCCTGGTCGTCGACACCGCGGGACGGCTCCAGATCGACGAGCCCCTCATGGACGAGCTCCGGCGGGTGAAGGAGGCCGTCGAGCCCCAGGAGATCCTCCTGGTGGCCGACGCCATGACGGGGCAGGAGGCCGTGAAGATCGCCCAGGGATTCGACGAGGCCCTGGGGGTGACGGGGGTGATCCTCACCAAGATGGACGGCGACGCCCGCGGCGGGGCCGCCCTCTCCATCCACGGCGTCACCGGGAAGCCCATCAAGTTCGTGGGTGTGGGCGAGGGCATGGACGACCTTGACACCGCCGACCCGCAGCGCCTGGCGGGCCGGATCCTGCAGATGGGGGACGTGGTGGGGCTGGTGGAGCGAGCCCATCTCGCCATGGACCAGGAGGAGCAGGCCCGGCTCCAGGAGAAGGTGCTGGGGAGGGGACGCTTCACGCTGGAGGACTTCCTCAGCGCCATGCGCCAGGTGCAGCGGATGGGCCCGGTGGAGCATATCCTGAAGCTCATCCCGGGGGTCGCGCGCATGAACATCCCCTCGGCCAACCTCGATCCCAAGCGCTTCAAGCACGTCGAGGCCATCATCCTCTCCATGACGCCGGAGGAGCGCCGCCGTCCGGACGTGCTCAATGGGTCGCGCCGCGCCCGCATCGCCAAGGGGAGCGGCCGGCCCGTGTCGGAGGTGAACCGACTCATCAAGCAGTTCCGCGAGATGCAGAAGGTGATGAAGCAGATGAAGGGGATGATGGGAGGACTCCCGGGGATGGGGGGGATGTGAGGCGAGCCGCAACATGGGCTGCCGCCCTCGTGCTGACCTGCACTCCGGCGGCCACGCTGGCGCAGGCGACCCGGGCGCACGCCCCCGACCCGCAGGCGAAGACCCGTCCGGCGCCGGTGGAGCTCTTCCAGTGGCGCTTCGTGGGCGAGGTCGCCCTGGGGACCGCGGCCTCCCTGCTCGTGGTTCCCTTCGACGGTCGGGTGCGCTCCTGGGTCCAGGACCCGGCCCGCCAGCAGAGCTCCTTCCTGGACCACGGCGTGAACGCCGTCATGCCTTTCGGGTCGGCCGTGCCCCTGGTGGCGGCCGCCGCGGTGTACGGCATCGGACGCATCGCGGGCCGGAGCACCCTCGCCGACATCGGGCTGCACACGGGCGAAGCCATGGCCGGTGCCGGCGTCACCACGCTCTTCCTCAAGGCCGTCGTGGGGCGTGCGCGCCCCTACGTGGAGCCCCACGATCCCCATGCCTTCGGCAAGGGCCGGCCCCTGGCCTTCGCCGGCGGATACGAGTCGTTTCCGTCGGGACATGCCACCGTGGCCTTCGCCCTCGCCGGCGCCCTCACCGAGGAGACGGCCCTGCACTGGCCGGGCCGGCAATGGGTGGTGGGGCCCGTCATGTACGCGGTGGCCACCGGAGTGGCCTTCGCGCGCGTGTATCGCGACCGCCACTGGGCCAGCGACGTCCTGGGCGGCGCCGTGGTGGGCACCCTGGTGAGCCGCAGGGTCGTGCGGGCCCTCCACACCGGCGGGGCAGGCCCCTTCTCCCGTCTCGACCCCATCCTCCTGCCCCACTCCGGGGGTGGTGCGACGGTGGGTCTGTCCGTAGCCCTTCGCTGAGGGCGGGGGGCCGGGCCCGCTCCCCCGCCCGCTGCCGTCATGTCACCACGCCGTTTGTCGGCGGCACCTCGCCGCTTCCACGCAAGGCGAGCATCTGGACCCCTCCCGACCCCCGGGTTATCCTTCACGTCTGCCTAGCCGGAGGGAGAACGCCTCCGGACCGCCTGCCACATGGGATGACGGGCGGCAAGCCACACGGAACCGTCAGGACGATGCCAGCACGTATCCGACTCCGGCGCATGGGCCGGAAGAAGCAGCCCCACTACCGCGTCGTGGTGGCCGACAGCACCTCGCCGCGCGACGGTCGCTTCATCGAGACCCTCGGCTACTACAAGCCCCTCACGAGCCCGGCTCGCCTGGTCCTGGACCTCGAGCGGGTGGACCACTGGATCACCGAGGGGGCGCTGCCCAGCGACACCGTCAGGACCCTCATCGCCAAGGCTCGCCGCGGCGGGGACGGCAAGGTGGCCCTGGGCGAGGTCGACCCCGAGACCCGGGAGGCCAAGCGGGCCGAGGCGCTGGCGACGCGCCGCGCCGAGGAGGCCAGGGCCGCCAAGGCGAAGGCCGACGCCGAAGCCGCACGGGCTGCCGCCGAGGCCGCGGAGGCTGCCGCCGCCGAGGAGAGTGCCGCCGAGGAGAGTGCCACCGCGGAGAGTGCCACCGCGGAGAGCGCCACCGAGGAGAGTGCCACGGCCGAGCCCAGCGCGGCCGAGGAGTCGGCGAAGGCGTCCGAGTAGCCCTCGGACCGCCGGGACCATGGGGACCCCGGGCCGAGAGGACCCTGGCTTCCTCACCGTGGGCCGGCTGGGCCGCCCGCACGGCACCGGTGGCGAGATGATGGTCTGGCCACTCACCGACCACCCCGAGAGCACGTTCGCTCCCGGGGTGGTTCTGCTTCCCGGCGACGACGCGCCGGACGCCGACCTGCCGCCCCTGGAGATCGTGGGGTCCCGTCCGTTCCAGCAAGGGTGGCTGGTGACCTTCGAGGGCGTGGACACCCGCACGGAGGCGGAGACCCTGCGCGGCCGCTACCTGTACCGCACCCTCGGGGAGGTCGAGCCGTTGGCGGAGGGGGAGGTGTTCCAGCACGAGCTCCTGGGTCTCGAGGTCGTGACGCTCTCCGGGGAGGCGGTGGGGAAGGTGACGGAGATCTACGAGACGAGGCCCGCGGACCTGCTGGAGGTGCGCGGAGGCGGCGGGATCCACATGATCCCGTTCACGAAGGACATCGTCGTCGACATCGATCTCGCCGGGGGACGCCTGGTGGTGGATCCTCCGGAAGGGCTCCTGGACCTGTAGACGCCCGTGCCGTCGGGAGGCGCCGTGCGCATCAACATCGTCACGATCTTCCCGGACTTCTTCACGGGACCGCTGGGGCTCGGCATCCCCGGGCGCGCCGCCGAGGCCGGCCTGGTCGAGTACCGGCCCGTCGATCTGAGGAAGTACACCCACGACCGGCATCGCACGGTGGACGACGTGCCGTACGGCGGTGGTGCGGGCATGGTCATGAAGCCGGACCCCTTCTTCGAGGCGGTGGACGACCTGGCGCCCCAGGGGCCCGTGGTGCTCGTCAGCGCTCGCGGACGGCCGTTCTCCCACGCCGATGCCGTGCGCCTCTCCGTGGAGGCGGAGCTCACGCTGCTCTGCGGCCACTACAAGGACGTGGACCAGCGTGTGGCCGATCACCTCGCCACCGAGGAGCTCTCCCTCGGGGACTTCGTGGTCTCCGGGGGCGAGGTCGCCGCGCTGGCCATTACCGACGCCGTGGTGCGCCTGCTCCCCGGCGCCATGTCCGACCACGAGGCGGCTTCCTCGGACTCGTTCTACGACGAGAGACGGCTCAGCGCCCCGTCGTATACCCGCCCTCCCGTGTACCGTGGCTACGAGGTGCCGGAGGTGCTGCGCTCGGGGGACCACGCCCGCATCGCCGCCTGGCGGGAGCAGCAGGCGGAGCGGCTCACGAGGATGCGGCGCCCCGATCTCCTGGAGCCCCGGCCGGGGGAGGACGAGGAGGCCTGAAGGCGCGCTTCCGCGCACGGGCACGTGGGGAAGGCGGCGCGACGCTTCCCGCGCGACCCCGCGCGTCAGACGCCCGAGTGCACCGCCTGCGACGCCGGCGCACCCTGGTCGAGCTTGCCGTAGTCGAGCTGGCTCCCCTTCAAGCTGTGGGGGATGAGGTACACCGCGGTCATCACCAACGCCGCCGCCAGCACCGTCGCCCGGGTGAAGCGCGGCACCGGCACGCGCGCCCGTCCCTTCCAGAGGACGCCGCACGCCACCGCCCAGACCAGCCACATGATCAGGGTCTTGTTGTCGGTGAGGTCGTACCCGTGGGGGAAGCCGGTCCAGAACGCGCCGAACGCGTACTTCTGCACGAAGGGACCGAGGATGAGCCCCCCTGCCGTCATCAGCGCCAGGGCGACCCAGGGCAGCCTGCCGATCCCGCCGGGGTGGACCAGGGCCGCGAGGGCGGCGCGCATGCCCACCAGCATGGCGAGGAACATGCACGTGACGTGGGCGATGAGCAGGGGCAACGGGACCGCGTCCTTGTAGCGCGCGACGATCATGCCCTCACCGGCCGCTGCCGCCTCCTCCGAGGGGATGCGCAGGACGGCGCCCGGGGTCCTCACCTCGACGCGGTACTCGAGCTTTCCGGCCGGAGGCTGCGAGGGCAGCTCCGCCACCAGAACGGCACCTCCCGCCGCCGTGTCCCGCCGCATGGGCGCCGTGGTGAACGGCTCGTCCGTGGGATACCGACGCCACATCACCGAGCCGCTGGACCCCGCCCCCGGATCCGGGAGGGCGATGCGCAGGCTCCTTCCCGTGGTCTCCGTGCGCGGCAGGTTGTAGGCCCTGGGCGTGCCCGCCACCTCCAGGGTGCCCTCCACGGGGTAGGTGGGTCCCGTGCGCTCCTGATACACGGCGGCGGCCAGCATGAGGACGAGGGCCACGACCCAGAGCGTGACGCTCCGCGCGCGCGGGCTCATCGTCCGCCCCCCAGCCCCTCACGGCCGCCCGCCTTCCACTCCGGCTTCGGCCCGTCGGCGAGGAGGCGCACGGCACGGATGGCGGCGTCCACCACCGCCGTCATGTGGGCGAAGTCCACGCGGGTCACCTCGTCGGAAGGCCGGTGGTAGTCGGCGTGCAGGTCGAAGGTCGACAGCGTGTGCGCCGGGATCCCGGCCACGGCGAAGGGCGTGTTGTCGCTGCGGAAGAAGAAGCCCTGGTCGGGCCGGGGGTCCGGCACGATGGGCAGGCCCGCGGCCGCCAGCTCGTCGCCCATGGTGGTGCGCCCGTACCCGGTGAGCCACGCATGCCCGGGACCGCCGGCCAGCGAGTCCGGCCGCCCGATCATCTCGATCTGCAGGTCGGCGACGGTGTGGTCCAGGGGCTCGACGGGGTGCTGCAGGTACCACCGCGTCCCCACCATCCCCACCTCCTCGCCGGTGCTGAGGAGCACCACCACCGTGCGCCTGGGCGGCGTCCCCCGGGTCAGGTCCCGGGCGATCTCCAGGACCGCCACGGTTCCGGAGCCGTCGTCGTCGGCTCCGTTGTAGATGGAGTCGCCGTTCACCGGGCGTCCGATGCCCAGGTGGTCGTAGTGGGCACCCACGACCACGACCTGGCGCGCCAGCGCCGGGTCCGATCCGGGGATGCGGCCCACCACGTTGGCCTCACTGTGAAGCACCTCCGACGGCGGCAGGGTGTCGAAGTCCACGTGCGGCGACGGGAGCATGAAGTACGTCCCGCCCCCGCGGACGATCCTGGCCACCGGGACGTGCTGCAGGTAGCCGTCGTCACCGGCCGGCTGCACCCCGTCGCGGTGCAGCTCGGAGGCCAGGAAGCGTGCCGCCATGTGGATCCCGTGGGTCCCGATCCGGCGCCCGGCCATGGAGTCGTCGGCGAGGACGTCCAGGAGGTGCTGCAGGCGCGCCGTCCGGGTCAGGGTGTCGGCCGGGACTCCCGGGAGGCGCGCCGCATGGGCGGCATGCGTGTCCGTCCGTGTGAAACCCGTGAGGGCCACACCTCCCGCGAGGGCGAAGAGAACGAGGAGACGTCGCATGGGATCGGCGCTGTGGGTTCGCTCCGGGGGATGGGGAAAGCACGCCAAGATCACACCGCGAAACGGCCTACGCCAAGACCCTCCGGGGCTTCACCGTCAGTAACGCCGGGGTTACATTAGCCGTCTCCGCCGGAACCACCGGCCCGTGTCACCGGAGGCGACCATGGCTGACCTGATCCACGAAATCGAGCAAGAGCAGCTCCGGGGCGAGACCCCCGGATTCGCCCCCGGCGACACCGTCCGCGTCCTCTATCTGGTGCGCGAGGGCAGCAAGGAGCGCATCCAGGCGTTCGAGGGCGTGTGCATCGCACGCAAGGGCGGGGGTCTGAGCGAGACCTTCACCGTACGCAAGATCTCCAGCGGGATCGGCGTCGAGCGCATCTTCCCGCTGCACGCTCCCACGGTGCAGGGCATCGAGGTGGTGCGTCACGGCCGGGTCCGGCGCGCCAAGCTCTACTACCTGCGGGGACGCCGTGGGAAGTCGGCGCGCATCCAGGAGAAGCGCACCACCGCCAACTGACGTGACGCCTCCGGCCCCGCCGGACGGCGAGGCGCTCCAGCGGCCCCCGGACCTCCTCGGATACGAGCGCGGGTTCTGGGGCCGCGGCCTTTCCGTGGCCGGCGTGGACGAGGCGGGGCGAGGCCCCCTGGCGGGTCCGGTGGTGGCCGCCGCGGTGATGCTCCCTCCCGGGACCTTCGTGGAGGGCGCCGACGACTCCAAGCAGCTCACGGCCGCCGTGCGCGAGGAGCTCTACGTCCGCATCCTGGCCGTGGCGGCCGGCGTGGGGGTGGGGGCGGCGTCGGTGCGGGAGATCGATCACATCAACATCCTGCGCTCCACCACACGGGCCATGCAGCGGGCTCTGGCCCACCTGCCGGTACGACCGGATCACGTGGTGGTGGACGGCAACCCCGTGAAGCACCTGGGGTGGGACCACGAGGCCGTCGTGGACGGGGACGCGCTCATCCACTCCGTGTCGTGCGCATCCATCGTGGCGAAGGTGGTTCGTGACCGCCTCATGCACCGGCTCGCAGTGCGCTATCCGGGGTACGGATGGGACACGAACGTGGGGTACGGCACGCAGGCCCACCGCTCCGCCATCGGGGCTCTGGGCCTGACGCCTCATCACCGCCTCACGTTCGCGGGTCTGCAACTCGAGCTGGAGATCTGACCGACCAGGCGACAGTCCTCAGGAGGGACGCCATGCGCTCGGAGCACCTGAGCAACCTGCACGTGGGGTGGATCATTGGCGGCTGGCTCGTCGCCGTGGCGGTGACGTCCGGAGCCTACCTGGCGCTGGTGGGGACCGGCCTGTTTCCGGAGGGGCCCGGCGCGATCCTGGGGATCGCGGTCGCCATGGCCGCGGGCTTCTACGCCGGCGGGCTCTTCGTGGGAAACCGCTGGATGGACGCCCCCATCCTGCACGGCGTGGCCATGACCCTCGTGAGCGTCGTGGTGCTGTTCGTGGGGACGCTGACCCTGCCCGAAGGGTTCGGGGCGTGGTCGGGATCGGCGCCTACGGTGCTGGGATTGATCCTGCTCCAGCTCGCCGCCTCGGTAGCCGGGGGGTGGACGGGAAGGAGCACCGCCATGGGCAGCGGGAAGGACGATGGCGCGAGAACCGTGGAAGCCGGAGGGCCCGAAGGACCCGGGACGGCCGGAAAACAAGGGGGAGCCGACGCGGGCTGACGCGGCGCCCTCGTCCGGCTCCCGACTCCGATGGCTCCCGAGCGCCCTTCACCTCGGCGATCCCGTGCCTATCTTGCAGCGTCCGACCCGGTAGCTCAGTTGGCAGAGCAACAGACTTTTAATCTGTAGGTCCTGGGTTCGATCCCCAGCCGGGTCACTTGAAGAGGCTTGTGCGACATGCACCACGGGGACGTACCGTCCTCTCCCCGCGAAGCTTGTCCGCAGCAGGAGCGCATCCCAGGTTGCCCACACCGCCGCGGCCGCGGCGGGCGACTGTCGTTGGGAGGTGCGTGATGACCAGAGCGAGCTTCGTCGCTGCCCTCGGGCTTCTCTCCTTGGCGGTCCCACTCGGTGCCCAGGGTGGCCCTTCGCCGGCCGCGCCGAGCCGTGACACCGTTCTCGCGGCGGCCAGAGAGATCATGGCGGACGCGCGTTTCTGCACGTTCGTCACGGTCGGCCTGGACGGGCATCCACAGGCCCGGGTGGTGGATCCGTTCACGCCCGAGGGCGAGATGACAGTCTGGCTCGCCACGAAGCCCACCACCCGAAAGGTGGCCCAGATCCGGGCCGACCCTCGAGTCACTCTCCTGTATTTCGATGCCGGCACGGCATCCTACGTGACGCTGGTGGGGCACGCGGAGCTGGTGCGGGACCCCGTGGAGAAGGCGAAGCGATGGAAGCCGGCATGGTCGGGGATGTACGAGGACGAGAACCGTGGAGAGGACTATCTCCTCATCCGGGTCCGCGTCGATCGGCTCGAGATCGTGAGCGGCCGTCACGGGCTCCGGAACGACCCGAGGACGTGGCGGCCGGTCGTCCTCGACCTCCGCTGAGGCGTCCTTGGTGAACGAGATCGAGGTGCGCACCCGGGGCAAGGGCCTCTACGAGATCACCCGGGTGGTGCAGGACCTGGTGTCGGCCAGCGGCATGGCCGAGGGCCTGTGCACGGTGATGATCCGGCACACCTCCGCCAGCCTCACCATCCAGGAGAACGCCGACCCTTCGGCGAGGCGGGACCTGGAGGCGTGGCTCGACCGCCACGTCCCGGAGCACGACCCTCTCTACACACACACGGCGGAAGGGCCGGACGACATGCCGTCGCACATCAAGGCGGCTCTCACCGCCACCACGCTGTCCGTCCCGGTGGTGGACGGCCGTCTCGCCCTGGGGACGTGGCAGGGCATCTACGTGTGGGAGCACCGCCGCCGCGGGGGCACGCGGCGCTGCGTCGTCCACATGGGGTCATGAGGGGGAGAGTGGCTTCGTGCGGAATCGGTCAGCCGCCTTCGGGACCTTCTGGCAATGGGGGGAGCATGCACTTCGTCTCGGCTCTGATGCTGGTCCATGGCCTGGTCTCCATACCTCCAGCACCGGCGGAAACCATGTCGCCAAGTGATACCGTGCACACGGAAAGCGTCGGAGTCGTCCTGCAGCCCTACACGGCCCGTACGGGTGCCGACGAGTGGTCCATTGCGCCGGAGCTTCTCCTTCCCGAGGTCCGGCGCGTCCTCTCCGAGGAAGACGTGCCCCTGGTGGGAGCCGAGCACGTCGATCTCTCTCCCGATGAGAAGGGCAGGTACGGCGAGTGGGAGCGTCTGGGCCTCGCCGACGCCCACCTGGGCCGCGCGGTGGCCTCGCTCGCCGAGCGAGGCGCCTTCGTGGTCGGGCTTCTGGGCAACTGCAACAGCTCCCTGGGCATGCTCGCCGGTCTCCAGACCTCCGGCACGTCCCGCCGTCCCCTCAGGGTGGGTCTGATCTGGATCGACGCCCACGCAGACTTCAACACCCCCGAGACCACGCTCAGCGGGTGGCTCGGTGGCATGCCGGTTTCCGTGGCCTCCGGTCAGAGCCTGACGCGCCTACGCCGAACCGCAGGGCTCGACGTGCCCATCTCGACACGGGACATCGTCATGATGGGGCAGAGAGACGTGGACCCCCTGGAGCAGGTCCTGCTGGACGACTCCCAGGCCACCCAGGTGTCCGCCGCGGACTTCCTGTCGCAGAGCGCGGGGATGACCCACGCCGTGGAGGAGCTGTCCCGGCGGGTGGACGTCATCTACCTGCACGTCGACCTGGATATCCTGGACGCATCGGAGATCCCCGGGAGCTTCTTCGAGACTCCCGGCGGGCCCACAGCCGCACAAGTCGCGGCTCCTCTGCGCGCGCTCATGACGAATCCCAAGGTGCGGGCCCTGGGCATCGCATCGTTCCCCACCGCCGAGCGCGGGAGGGCGAAGAGCATGTCTTCGGCCCTCACCCTCGTGCGAGCCGCCCTCGACGGGCTGAAGGAGCGGGGCTCCTGAGCCGCGAAGGGCCGCCCGGCGCATGGAGGTCGGAGGCGTAGGCCGGGCGTGACCTCGATGGAAGGGCCGATACCGCATGCCACGTCGTTGCGTGCATTGGAGCGTCCTGCGGTGTGCCGGACTTAACGCGGGGATGTCTTCCTGCGTCTCAGGGGGCGTACCGAACGTCATGCGGGGGAATGGCGTTGCCATCCACCCACTGCCCTAGGAGTGAGAAGATGACCACCCGGAACCTGATGTGCCTGTCCGCTGCCGCCGGACTGATGTTGATGGCTGCGGCCTGCAGCAACGACGCGACCTCCCCCAAGGTCACGACGTCCACTTCGCTGATAGACCAGACCACCCTGACCAACGACGTGGCCAGCAGCGCGGGCGACGCCATCGCCCTCGACATCTGGTCCATCGTCGGCAACGAGACCGCCGCCAACCTCGGTGGCTCGGCGGGGGCGCCGGCCGCCGCCACCACCGACAGCACCAGCTACACCCGTAACCGTACCTGCTTCGATGCGAGCGGCACCGCTGTAGCCTGCAGGCCGCTGTCGAATGTGCGCGAGATCGTGACCGTCTGGTCGTTCGAGGGCATCCGGAGCGGCACCACGGACAACGGCGCCACGTTCTCGGGCGACATGACCCGTGCCGCCGTGGACACCCTGTTCCGGAACTTCACCGACACCACGGAGACGTCGCGCACGCACGACGGCGTCGTCACGGGCACCGACACCGTGACCTTCGTCGGTCCCAACGTCACCCGGACGCACGACCAGTCGGCCGTCGACTCCGTGGAGGCGGTGACCTGGAACGTGCCGCGCTACAACAATCCGTTCCCGGTCTCCGGCAAGATCGTACGCAACGTGTCGGTGCACGCGACCTACACCAGTGCCACCCGGTCCGACACGACGGACGTGCAGAAGCGCGTCGAGGTGGATTTCCCGGCGGACGCCCAGGGCAACGTGGTGCTGAAGATCGACGACAAGACGTGCAACCTGAACCTGGTGACCCGCCACGTGAGCGACTGCCAGTAGCGGTCCGCGCCCGAGCGGTCGGCCGGGGCTGCGAAAGCGAGGAGAACGGCGGCGAGGCTGAGGAATGCTGACCGGTGCATCATGGCATCCACAACCTCGCCGCCGCTCACCATCGGTCGTCCAGCGCGGCGCTTCCGCCTATCCCCCCGCGCTCCAACGGTCGTTCGTCCGATCCACGTCCGGGAAGTTCCCGGCGGCGTCCAGCGTCACGGCCGTCACCGTCCCCTGGACGGCATGTCGAGTGGTGATGGTCCGTGCCCCGCCGAACCAAACGGAAGCCGGCGCCCGCCACGACACCGTCTTGCCGTCGGCGAGGGTGGCCGTCACGTCCACGGGGGCGTAGAGGCCACCCTTGTTCTCCACCGTAACGGCGAGCTCACGCCCCTGACGCCGCACGCCGGTCACCGCCTGGTCCAGCCACTCCCGGGAGAAGAACCACGGCTGCCAGAACCAGTCGAGATCCTGGCCCGTCACGTCGTTGAAGGTTCGGAAGAAATCCCACGGTGACGGATGCTTGTACTCCCAGCGGTGGATGTACGTGCGGTAGGCGCGATAGAACTCGTCGTTTCCGAGGATCGACCGGAGCGCCCAGAGCGCACCGGCCGGCTTCGAGTAGGCTTCGACACTGTACCCGCTGTTGACGACGCCGAAGGAGTTGGCCGGCGACATGATCTGGAGATCCTCGTCGGCGCTCCTGAGGAACGAGACGTACGTCCGGTGGTCGGCCTTCACACCATATCCGGTGAAAGACGACGGCAGATAGGCGTCGGTGGCGAAGTAGGTGTCGAAGGTGTTGAGCCCCTCGTCCATCCACCCGTAGCGTGTCTCGTTGCTGCCGACGAGCATGGGGAACCACTCGTGGCCGATCTCGTGCGCGGTCACCATGTCCTCGCGATAGAGGCCGCTGTCGGCTCCCACGAAGACCGTCATCGGGTACTCCATGCCTCCGCGGCCGCCTTCGGTCTCGGTGAGCTGCGGGTACACGTACGGCACCATCCGAGCGGAGTGGGTCTCGAGGGCGGCCCTCGCCATCTCGGCCACCTGGTCGAAGCGTGGCGCGCCCTCGCGGTAGAACACGTTCACGGCTGCGTAGCGGTGCGTCGCCGAATCGACCATGGCGCGGGTCGCGTCCCACAGGTAGTGATCGCCGAACGAGAACGCGACGTCCCGCACGCTGTCGGCATCGAACGACCAGGTCAGGCGGTCGCCCGCCTCGCCCCTCGTCGCCGTCCCGGGACCGAACTGGTCGTGGGTGAGCACGTGGACGACCCGGTCGCTCGAGGCGGCAGCCTTGAGGGCGGCGCGCTCGGCGGGGGTCAGCACCTGGTCGGCGTTGGTGAGCACGCCGGTCCCTCCCACGATGAAGCCGGCCGGGAGGGTGACGCTGTACGCGAAGTGCCCGTATTCGAGATAGAACTCGCCGGAGCCGAGGTACTCCTGTCGATCCCAGCCGTGCAGGTCGTCGTACACGGCGATCTGCGGGTACCACTGCGCGACCTGCGCGGTGGTGCTGTCCTGCATGCCCATGCGCGGGGCGTAGCTGGGCGGGATCTTGAAGTGCCACAGGACGTGGAACGTGGCATGACCGCCCGGCAGGATGGGCGAGGGCAGCGGCACGCTCATGACGGTCCCGTGGACGGTGGCGACCCCCGGCCCGGCGTCGGCGCCCACCTGGTTGTCGGGGACCTCGACGCGCCGGCCGTCCACCTCGAGTCGATCGATCACCATGCCCCGCGTCGCGCCCGGTGCCGGCTGTTGCCGCGCGGCGTTGGGACCCATGAGGTTCTGATAGAGGTGGAAGATCACGTACGGGAGCGTGTCCGGCGACGCGTTGTGATAGGTCACGGTCTCGTCGCCGCGCAACATCGAGTCGGCGGGCGTGACGTCGGCGGCGATCCGATAGTCGGGCGAGTTCTGCCAGTAGTTGGGGCCCGGCGCTCCGGTGACGGACCGGGTGCCAAGCGCCACGGCGCGATCCACCGAGTGCGGGACCACGACACGGAGCCGCGCGAGCGCCGGCCCGTGCTGCTGGGCCCCCAGCGGCACCGCGAGCGCGCCTGTGAGAACGACGAGCGCCGCCCGGCGGACGATGCCCAGGTGAATCCTGTTGGTCATGCTTCCTCCCTGGCTGTGCCTCCGGCGGGTGCCGCCCGGCCGTACGAAGGGACAGGCCGTCCGGCGACCCCCTCGGCTCGCCGGCACCGTATTCCACCGGTCCATCATCAGCAAGGGGAGGGTCGCCTCCCGGTTTCCTCCGTGCTCGCCGTGCTCCGCTTCAGCGCGGCCGCGCCCTCAGGTACTGCGGCGGCCAAGGCCCGGGCTCTCCCAGCGCGTGCGCCGCGAGCAGGGGCCAGTGCGGCTGGCGGAGCATCTCCCGGCCCAGGAGGACCATATCCGCCCGCCCGTCGTGGAGGATGGCCTCGGCCTGCTCGGCCTCGGTGACGAGCCCCACCGTCGCCGTGGTGACGCCCGCCTCCCGCCGCACGCGCTCGGCGAAGGGAACCTGGAAGCCAGGTCCGGAAGAGATCTTCTGGTGGGGCACGAGACCGCCGGAGGAGACGTCCACGAGATCCACGCCGTGATCGCGCAGGGTGCGGGAGAGCTCGACGGCGTCGTCGACGTCCCAACCGCCTTCGGCCCAGTCCGTGGCCGAGAAGCGCACCGCCAGCGGCAGCCGTTCCGGCCACCGCGCGCGCAGGGCGTCCACCACCTCCAAGGCGAAGCGGGTCCGGTTCTCGAAGGACCCGCCGTACGCGTCGTCGCGGTGGTTCGACAGGGGCGACAGGAACTCGTGGACCAGATAGCCGTGGGCCGCGTGCAGCTCCACGATGCGGAAGCCCGCATCCTGGGCGCGGCCGGCGGCGTCGACGAAGGCGTCCACCACCGCGCGGATCCCGCCGGCATCGAGGGCTTTGGGACGGGGGTACTCGTCGGAGAAGGGGATCGCGCTGGGCGCCCACACGTCGTCGGGCCAACCACCCTCGGCGGCGGGTACGGTGCGCGAGCCCTCGTCCCAGGGGCGACGCGTGGTCGCCTTACGCCCCGCGTGGGCGAGCTGGATGCCGGGCACCGCGCCCTGCCGCTCGATGAAGTCGGCGATCCGCGCGAGTGCCTCCGTGTGAGTGTCGTCCCAGATGCCGAGGTCCTGCGGGCTGATGCGTCCTTCGGCCAGGACCGCGGTGGCCTCGGTGAAGACGATGCCGGCACCTCCGGTGGCGAAGGCGCCGAGGTGCACGAGATGCCAGTCGTCGGCGAAGCCGTCCCGGCTCGAGTACTGGCACATGGGAGAAACGCCGATGCGGTTGCGCGCCTCTACGCTGCGCAGCTTCAGCGGGGAGAACAATATGGACACGTGACTGCCTCTGAGATGTCGGGGAGGGCCGGTGACGCTCTACCCGGCGAGACGGCGGCGGTTCGTCACGGTGTGCGTTCCGGGTAAGTCGCCCCACGGATCGAAACCCTCGCCGACGATCCGGCGTCATACACATTGGGCGTGTAGAGGCCAGAGCACAGAAGACCGGGGAGTCGTGGCATGAGTGGGTTCCTGCGGGCAGTTCGTGTGACCTTCCGTTCCCTCGGGCGGAGCCCGGGGTTCACCGTTCCGGCGCTGCTCATCCTGGCCATCGGGATGACCGCGGCCACCGCCGTCTTCACGGTGGTGGACTCCATCGTGTTCCGGCCACTCCGGCTGCCGGACTCCGGCCGCCTGGTGATCATCTGCGAGGAGCACCCACGGCTCCAGGGCTACTGCGTCGGTTCGCCGGGGAACACCGAGGACATCCGCAGAGCCACGCACACGCTGTCCGACGTGGGCATCGGCCGGAGTTGGCCGTACTCCCTGTCCGACGGTGTCGGGAGCCGGGGGATCAGCGGTGGGCTCGCCACCGCAGGCTTTCTGCGCGCGCTGGGTGCGCGTCCGGTGCTGGGACGCCTCTACACCGACGCCGACCACGGCCCGGACCACGACAAGATGGTGGTCCTCAGCCACGCGTTCTGGACCACACGCTACGGGGCGGACCCCGGCATCATCGGCAGGACCATCCAGCTGGACGGCGAGCCGTACGAGGTGATCGGCGTCCTCCAGGAAGGGTTCCAGGCGCCCTTCGACATGGCGGGCGTCCCCCTGTGGAAGCCGCTGCACTTCGACCCCCTCGATCCGGAGGTACGCTCGTGGCGCGGCTTTCGGGTCATCGGCCGTCTGGCGCCCGGCGCCACGCTGGCCGGCGCCGGCGAGGAGCTGCGCGGCATCTATGCCGGCATCGCGCGGGCGCACCCCGACGCGGTGAACGACGAGTGGCACCTGCGCGTCACGTCCCTTCTCGACGTGGTCGTGGGGGACACCCGGCCGGTGCTCTTCGCCTTCCTGGGTGCGGCGACGCTCTTGCTGCTCATAGTATGCGCAAACGTCGCCAACCTGCTCCTGGCCCGCGGGCTGGGGCGGCGACGCGAGCTGGCCGTGCGGGCGGCGCTGGGCGCCGAGCGGGGACGCCTCGTGAGAGGGATTCTGGGCGAGAGCCTGGTGCTGACCGGGCTCGCCACCGTCCTCGCGGTAGGGCTGGCCGAGATCGCGACCCGGCTCTTCCTGCGGTGGGCTCCCCCCATGCCCCGCCTGAACGAGGTCGCCCTCGACGGCCGCGTGCTGGCGTTCGCCGCCCTCGTCTCCGTGATGGTCACCGCATTCTTCGCGCTGCTGCCCGCGCTCCGGGTCACGGCGTGGGACCTCGCCCAGACCATCAAGACGGGCGGGACGGAAGCGGAGGCTCGGACCTCCGCCCGCCTGCGCAGCGTCCTGGTGGCGGCGGAGCTGGCCCTGTCCCTCGTGCTCCTCGGGAGCGCGGGCATCCTCACCAGGAGCTTCGCCCGGTACATGGCCTGGGATCCCGGGTTCGACCGGTCGCATCTGTTGGCGGTGAGCGCCTTCGCCAATACGGGCAAGTACTCCACCCGGGAGCAGCTCTTCTCCATGTGGCGCCAGGCCGAGACGCGCGTGGCGGCGGTGCCGGGCGTCAGGTCCGTGGCGACGGCTTCGGCGGGTCCCCTCTTCGGCGGGGGAGACGGGGCCACGCCCTACGAGGTGGA
>Ga0316583_10000116_pt1 | contig 18613 bp, 22 predicted proteins | sample J_170502JBrBrA_D_FD_204513 | JGI IMG/M metagenome (GOLD analysis project Ga0316583, IMG submission 204513) | Rhizosphere microbial communities from salt marsh grasses in Alabama, United States - J_170502JBrBrA | ecosystem: Host-associated > Plants > Roots > Rhizosphere | place: USA: Alabama... | reverse complement strand
CGTGCGAAACCACCGGCGCCCCTGCCCCGGCGGTCCAGGCTGCTCCCTCCGCCGCAAGCGATAATCCGATGGCGCCTGATACGGTGACCAAGACAAAAGGCCCGATGACCCACCGTCAGGCTGCGCTCTATTGCTGGATGTCGACTGAGCACGGCCGCATGGACATGCCGCTCAACGAGCGCGCCGACGTGGTCGACAAATGCATCAAGGAGAAGATGGCTGGGCACTAGAGCGACCCGCAGGACGCAAACCGTGCCGGTCGCGCGCTACAGCTTGCCCTTCGGCAGCTTGGCGGCCTCCGCCGCGGTCTGCAGGCAGGTCAGCAATTCGACGTAGCTCGGCGGGCCGCCGGTCTGCACCATGGTGGTGCAACGTTCCCGGTCTTGCGGCCTAAAGGTGTGCCACTGCTTCACCAGGGTGGCGCGGGCGTTGTTCTCGTCGCGCTCGCAGGCCCCCTGCGGCCGATGTATCTGGCTGTCCGACGAGGCGGCCCGGCAGGTCGGCCCGATATTGAACTTGGGCACCTCGCCCATCGCCGTGTGGGCGGCCACCAGCACGATCGGCCATAACGCTGGCATGGTCGGGCTCCTTCTCTTACTTGCCGCTCCCTCGTGAAATTCTAGCACGGAACGGACCGGACCGCGCAATTTGAACCGTCGACCCCCGCCCGGCGACTTACTGATCGGTAATGCGGGGAGAGCGCGCTATGGTGCAACGCTTTGTGAGGGCTTTTGTTGCCTTCGTCGGCCTGGGTGTTCCGGGTACATTCGCGATGGCGCTGCTGCTCGCGCCGCCGGCGAAGCCGCCGTCACAAGCGCTTCATAGCTTCGCAGCAGTCCTGCAGAAAGATAACACGCAAGATTTAGCCGTTGCCGCCGGCCCCGGGCGCATGCGCCCTCAGGTCAGCCGCGCGGCCAGCAACGCCGGCCGCAGCACCAGCGTCAGCGGCAAGGTAAACAGCACTACCGCGGACACCACCATCAGCGTCGGCGGCACGCCGAGCGCATCACCAAGCAGGCCGTAAAGCGCGGGCGACACCGCGCCGGCGCCGATGGTGCCGGTGTAGAAGATGCCGAAAGCGCGGCCGCGCCACGCCGGCTCCACCAGGTCGGGCACCGAGCCGTAGAGCACCGACGAGGTGCCGTTGAGCGCGACGCCGACCACCGGCAGCAGCACGAGCGCAGCGTCGAGCGGCAATGGCAACAGGCAGACAATGCTGAGCGCGGTCACCGTCTCGGTAAGCCACACCGTCGCCACTGCGCCAATGCGCGCGCCGATGAAGGCGCACACCAGCTTGCCGGCGGCACCGCCGGCGAACACCAGCGTCAGCGCCATGCCGACGGTCGGCAGGCTGGCGCCCTTGGCGGTCAGCACGAACGGCAGGAAGGTGAGGAACGCCATGCGGGTGGCGCTGTCGATCATGCCGACTGACAAGAGCAGCGGAAAACCGTAGCGCGGCGCGCCGGCACCGCGCGCCACGTCGCCGGCCTTGCGCGTGTCGTCAGTGACCGCCGCCAGCCGCGGCATCAACACGAAGATCACCACGCCCACCAAGATGCCGACGCCGCCGAGCATCGCCACCGCCTCACGCCACGGCAACACAACGAACATCAGCGAGGCCAATGCCGGCACGGTCATCTTGCCGAGGTCGCCGGCGAAATTGTATGTGCCGAGCGCTTTCAGCGAGCGTCGGCCGGAAAAGACGTGCGCGATGAGCGAGGACGCGATCGGGTGCTGCGTGCTGGCGCCAAGCCCGGCGATGAACAGCGCGGCAACCAACAACGGCACACCCTGGCTCAAGCCGGAGACGCAATAGCCGAAACCGGCGAGCGCGGTGCCGAGCGCCAGCACCAGCGCCGGACCCAGACGCTCGGCGAGAAACGTCGACGGAATTTGAAAGCTCGCCAGCGTGCCGGAGAAAACCGTACGCATCAGCCCGAGCGCCGCGTAGCCGAGCGCGAACTCGTGCTGCCAGATTGGCAACATGATATAGACGAGATCTGTATAGCCGTCGTGCAGCGCATGCGCGCCACAGGCGACACCCATCGCCCGGCGTTCGACCGGCTTGCCGGGACCGTCGAAAGCGCCGGGATGGCCGGAGACGGTCATGGCACGTCGGGGCGGCGTTCGACCAACGTGGTGCTGACGAAAGAGAATACCAGCGCGCCGTGCTGGTTGACGCCGGTCGAGCGCACCGTCATCAGGCCTTGGGTCGGCCGGCTGTCGGAGGGCCTGAGCTCGATCACCTCGCTCATATATTCGATGGTGTCGTCGACATAGACCGGCTTCAGCCATTTCATGTCGCGGAAGCCGAGTGCGGGCCCGACGCCAGCGACCGGCTCGCCACGAGCGCGCGCGGCTTCGGCCATGCGCCGACGGTACTCGACCATCAGCCGCATCCAGATCGACGCGGTGTGCCAACCGGATGCGGCCAGCGCGCCGAAATGCGATTGCGTCGCGGCGGCCTCGTCGACGTGGAACGGTTGCGGATCGAAGCGTTGGGCGAAGGCCTTGATCTCGTCCGCCGTGAAGGTGTGGCGGCCTAACTCGAATGTCTCGCCGACCTGGATATCCTCGAAGTATTTCACGCGGGCGCTCCCGGCTCGCGGCGAATGATCATCTGCGAGCAGACCAGATCCATCAGCACCGCGTCCTGCGCGTCGATAACCTCAAAGCGGAATTTGACGAAGCCGCGCGTCGGCCGGCTTTTCGACGGCCGGGTCTCGAGCGCGATGGTGCGCACGCGGATCTCGGTGCCCGGCCGCAAGGGCTTGAGCCAGCGCACCTCGTCGACGCCGGGCGCCCCCTCGGACGCGGCTTGGCTCAAGAGCCCGTCGACCAGCACCCGCATCATCAGGCAGCAGGTGTGCCAGCCGGAAGCGCTCAAGCCTCCCAGCAAGGTGGCGCTGGCGGCGGCCTCGTCGAGATGCATCGGCTGCGGATCGAACTCGGCGGCGTAGGCGACGATCTCCTCGCGCGTCACCCGCCGCGAACCGTAAATCGCGACGTCGCCAGGCTTGAAGTCTTCCCAGTGGAGTTTCGGCATGATTCCATTTCCGTCATTCCGGGCGCTGCCTTGAGGCCGCGAACCCGGAAACACGGAGAATATCACGTCGCGAACCGGAAATGCATCACGTCGCCGTCGGCGACCACGTAGTCCTTGCCTTCCAGCCGCATCTTGCCGGCTTCCTTGCTGCCGGTCTCGCCGCCATAGGTGACATAGTCGTCGTAGGCGATGGTCTCGGCGCGGATGAAGCCCTTCTCGAAATCGGTATGGATGACGCCGGCCGCCTGCGGCGCCTTGGTCCCTTGCGTGATGGTCCAGGCCCGCGTCTCCTTCGGCCCAACGGTGAAATAGGTCACCAGATGCAGAAGCGCGTAGCCGGCGCGCACCAGACGGTCGAGGCCGGTCTCCTTGAGGCCAACCGCCTCGAGGAATTCCTTGCGCTCGGCCATCGGCAGCGTCGCGATCTCGGATTCGATCTTGGCGGAGATCACCACCGCCACGGCGCCCTCTTCCTTGGCGCGGGCTTCCACCTTCTTCGAGAAGTCATTGCCGGTCGCGGCCGCGCCTTCGTCGACGTTGCACGCATAAAGCACCGGCGCCGAAGTCAACAAGCCGAGCGAATGGAACAGCTTTTCCTCTTCCGGCTTGCGCTCGACCAGACGCGCCGGCTTGCCGTCGCGCAACAACACCAGCGCGCGATCGATGAGGTCGAGCATTTCCTTGGCCTGCTTGGCCTCCTCGCCGGAGCCCTTGGCCTTCTTGGTCAGGTTATCGACGCGCTTTTCGAGCGACTCCAGATCGGCCAGCATCAGCTCGGTCTCGATGGTCTCGATGTCGGCGATGGGGTCGACCTTGCCCTCCACGTGGGTGACGTCGCCATCCTCGAAACAGCGCACCACGTGCACGATGGCGTCCACTTCGCGGATGTTGGCGAGAAACTGGTTGCCGAGCCCCTCGCCCTTCGAAGCGCCGCGCACCAAGCCGGCGATATCGACGAAGGTGATGCGGGTCGGGATGATCTCGGCCGACTTGGCGAGCGCTGCGAGCTTGTCGAGGCGCGGATCCGGCACCGCGATCTCGCCCACGTTCGGCTCGATGGTGCAGAACGGATAGTTGGCCGCCTGCGCCGCCGCCGTTTCGGTCAGCGCGTTGAACAGTGTCGACTTGCCGACATTAGGCAGGCCGACGATACCGCATTTGAAACCCATGGATTTTATCCGCGTCTTTTCAATTCATCATTCGGAGCCGTTCGGCTCGTCCTTGCCGCCGAAGCCCTTGGCTGCCATCGCCAGGTGCACCTTGTTCTGGAAGCTGGCGTCCTTGCCCTCGACCAGCAAAGCGGTGTTGTCGGCGACGATGTCGCAAAGTGCCTCCACCCAGGGCCGCTCATCCTTGGCGAAGTCCTGCAGCACGTAGCGCTCGACCAGGTTCTTATCGCCGGGATGGCCGATGCCGATGCGCACGCGCTTGTAGTCGTTGCCGACATGGGCGGTGATCGAGCGCAGGCCATTGTGGCCGGCGTTGCCGCCGCCCACCTTCACCCGCACCTTGCCGGGGGCAAGCTCAAGCTCGTCGTGGAAGACAACGATCTGCGCGGGCTCGATCTTGTGGAAGCGCGCGGCTTCCTGCACGGCACGGCCGGACTCGTTCATGTAGGTGCCGGGCAACAGCAGCAGCACACGCTCGCCACCGATCGTGCCCTCCACCGCCACGCCCTGGTATTTGCGGCGCCAGGGCGCGATGTTGTGGCATTTGGCAATGGCATCCACCGCCATGAAGCCGATGTTGTGGCGGTTGCCTGCGTAGCGCGAGCCGGGATTGCCGAGGCCGACGAGAAGCAGCATGGCATCAACGGCGTCGCCGCCGTCCTCCGACCGAGCGGACGAAAACGAAGAGGATGTAAGGGGCGCTAATGCGGTGGATTTGAAGTTCGTTCCATTGTTGCAACGAGTCCTCCAACGAACTTCAAATCCAAAACCGCACTAGAATCATAAATTTTGCGAATGTCCTTTCGAATCCGAGGTTCGTACAGAGCTAGCTGAAGACACTGACGAACTTCGGATCCGGGACACTCGTGCGCCGCCTCACTTCTTCTCGGCAGCCGGCGCGGCAGCACCGGCGGCTGGCGCGGCGCCACCAGCAGGCGCGGCGGCGGCCGCTTCGGCGGGCGCAGTTGCGGCTTCGGCGGCGGCCTTCTGCTCTTCCGCAAAGCCCGACGGGGCAACGATGGTGACCAGCGTCATGTCCTCGCGGCCGATCACGCGCACGCCCTCCGGCAGCCCCACTTCATTGAGATGCCTGGAATGGCTGATCTCGAGGCCGGCGATATCGACGTCGATCGAATCCGGAATAGCCTCGACCGGGCATTCCAGCATGACGCTGTGATTGACGACGTTCACCGAGCCGCCGCGCTTCACGCCTGGCGACTGGTCGGTGTTGAGCACGTGCACCGGGATGTTCACGCGGATCTTGGCCCCTTCCGCCACACGCAGGAAATCGACGTGCATCGGCAGATCCTTGAGCGCGTCGAGCTGGAAGTCGCGCGGGATCACGCGGTGCTTCTTGCCGTCGACGTCGAGCTCGTAGAGCGTCGAAAGGAAGTGGCCCTTATAGATGCGCTTCTTCAGCTCATCGTGCTCGATCAGCACCATGACCGGGGGTTCGTTGTTGCCGTAGATCACACCCGGCACGTTGCCGGCGCGACGCGCAGACCGGGCGGCCCCCTTGCCGCCTTTCGGACGCACCGTCGCTTTCATTTCCTGGACGGAAGTCATCGTCTCGTATCCTTCTAAGCCTATGGAAAAAGGCGGCTTTTGCCGCCTGTCAGACGCCGCAGCGTGCCTCCAGGGGTGCCGGGGGCCGCGGAAGTCGGCGGCGTTATAGCGGCAAGCCCCTGAAAGGGCAAGGAAACCCGGTCAGCCTGGATAGGGGGAATCTTCGTTTTGGCGCGTTTCCGGACGCGAACCGGTTCCTACTTCGGTAGGCAATTCTCTAGTCCGCAGCCGGCTCGATGGCGTCGCCGTCGTCGCCGGCCTTTCGGGCCTTGGCCGCCTTCGATTTGGCCGGCTTGTCGCCCGATTTGCCCTCCAGCGCGTCGAGGCGGGCCTTCAACGCCTCGTTTTCCTCACGCGCCAGCTGGGCCATTTCCTTGACCGCCTCGAACTCCTCGCGGCTCACCACGTCGAGGTCACGCAGGATGCGCTCGGCCTGGGCGCGGAATAGGGTGTCGAACTCGCGCCGGACTCCCTGCGCGACGCCGGCGGCATCGTTCATGAGCCGGGCCATCTCGTCGAAAATTCGGTTGTTGGTCTGGGTCATCACTCGTACCGCCGATTTGAAGTTCCTGCACCGCCTGCCGCAATCTCTTTCAGGAACTTCAAATCGAAAGCGGTACTAGAACCATACACTTACTAGTACCCTTAGGCTTGCGAAGTTCGTGCCAGAGTATGTTGCAGTGTATCACGAACTTCGCAAGCCGGGTACTAGTCTCCGGGGTCGGTCATCTGTCGACAATGACGATTGGGTCATCCCGCTGCAAGAGCCACCATGCTAACACAGTACCGGCGCTGATGGCGCGGGGGCGCCAAGCCATCTTACTCCTCCGGAACTTGTGATGCCTCTATTCGTGATCCCCTACCCCCAGTTCAATCCGGTCCTGGTCCATCTCGGCCCCTTCGAGATCCGCTGGTACGCGCTGGCCTATATCGTCGGCATCCTGCTCGGCTGGGTCTACGCCCGCGCCCTCATCCGCAACGAGCGCTACTGGGGTGGGCCCGCGCCGATGACGGTGGTGGCATTCGACGACTTCGTGCTCTGGATCACGCTCGGCATCATCCTCGGCGGCCGCACCGGCTACGTGCTGTTCTACAACCTGCCCTATTACGCCGCTCATCCGTTGCAGATCTTCCAGCTATGGCATGGCGGCATGTCGTTCCACGGCGGCTTCCTCGGCTGCGTCATCGCGGTGATCCTGTTCGCCAAGAAATATCGCCTGTCGATCCTCTCGCTCGGCGACGTCACCTGCGCGGTGGGGCCGATCGGCCTGTTCCTCGGCCGCATTGCCAATTTCATCAACGACGAACTGTGGGGCCGGCCGACCGACGTACCCTGGGCCATGCGTTTCCCGAGCGGCGGCTACATCCCGCGCCATCCGAGCCAGCTCTACGAGGCGGCGCTGGAAGGCTTGGTGCTGCTGGCGGTGCTCTATTTCCTGATCCGCAGCGGCGCCCTCAAGCGGCCGGGGCTGATCATCGGCTCCTTCGCCTGCGGCTACGCAGTGGCGCGCATCTTCTGCGAATTCTTCCGCGAACCCGATCCCCAGCTTGGCTTCCTGTGGGGCGGCGCCACCATGGGCCAACTGCTGTCGATCCCGTTGTTCATCGCCGGCGCCTGCTTCATTATCTACGCGCTCAAGCACAAACCGTTGCGGAGTAAGAGCCCGTGAGCGACGTCGCCACCGACATGTTGCCGCTGGAAGCTGACATCCGCCGCCGCATCGCAGCGGCCGGCCCGATGCCGGTCGGCGAGTATATGGCGATCTGTCTCGGCGATCCCGACTACGGCTATTACCGCACGCGCGATCCGCTCGGTGCCGGCGGCGATTTCATCACCTCGCCCGAGATCAGCCAGATGTTCGGCGAGTTGATCGGCCTGTGGATGGCAGCGGTGTGGACGCGCATGGACCAGCCCAAGCGCATCGCGGTTATCGAGCTCGGCCCCGGCCGTGGCACCTTGATGAACGACGCATTGCGCGCGGTGAAGGTGCTGCCTGCCTTCCGCGCGGCGGTCGAACTGCATTTGGTGGAGATCAGCCCGGCGCTGCAGCAGCAGCAACAGCAGACGCTTGCAGATCAAAAGGTGCCGATCACCTGGCACGACAGCCTCGCTGACGTGCCGGAAGGGCCCGCCATCATCGTCGCCAACGAGTTCTTCGACGCCCTGCCAGTGAACCAGGCGGTGAAGACCGACTCCGGTTGGTACGAGCGTCGGATCGGCATCGACAGCGGCGGCCATCTCGCCTTCACCGTCGCCGACCAACCGCTGCAAGGATTCGAGCCGCTGCTGCCGCCGGCGGTACGCGCGGCGCCGGTCGGCGCGATCTTCGAGTGGCGTTCGGAAACCGAGGCGATGGAACTCGGACGGCGCATCGCGCGCGACGGCGGCGCGGCGCTGGTCATCGACTATGGCCACGCGGAAAGCGCTGCCGGCGACACGCTGCAGGCGGTCGCCCACCATGCCTACGCCGATGTGCTGGGCGCGCCTGGTCGCGTCGATCTCACGGCACACGTGGATTTCGAGGCGCTCGCGCGATCAGCCGACGCCATGGGCGCGCGCGCCTACGGGCCGATCACGCAAGGCCAACTGCTGCGCCAACTCGGCATCAAGACACGCGCCGCCAAGCTGAAGGCACACACCTCATCACCCGGCGCCATTGGCATCGACGCTGCCTTCGCGCGGCTGACCGGTCACGGGCCCGGCGAGATGGGCAGCCTGTTCAAGGCCGTCGCGTTCGCGCATCCGGCGATCGGCATTCCGCCCGCCTTCGAGACGTGAAGCTCTTACGGGCAGTAGCGGACGCGGCCGTGATAATCGATCCAGGTGCCGGTGCGTGGGTCGTAACTGCGATAGCGCCGCATGCACCATTCCACGCTGCGGTTATGCTGCGCGGCCTGACTGGCGATGATGGCGCCGATGGCCAAGCCCATGATCGCGCCCGCGGCCACAGCACCGGCATCACTGCCGCGGTGACCACGATAGTGACGCCGCCCGCGATAGCGCACCTTCTGCACCAGCGCGCCGTCGACCGACTGCGCTTGGGCCGGCAGGGCGTTCGCGAGCCCGCCGAACTGCGCGGCGGAAGCCGGAGCTGGCAGCATCAGAAGCGACGCGCCGAGCACGGCGGCGGAAAACAGTGGTAATCGCATGGCAAACTCCTCTTGTCGCCCGTGGCCGAATGGCCCGTTTGTCACTATGTCTTGGTGCACCGGCCCAGCCGGCTGATCATTGATCTAGGTCAGGCCGTCACAATCGGGTTCCATATGCTGCAAGCGCCTTCGCTCGCCCGCCTCGCCCCCGTCCGCCACGCGTTTTTCACGCGCAGCGGCGGCGTGTCGCAGGGCGTCTACGCGAGCCTCAACGGCGGAGTGGGCTCGGACGACCGGCCGGCCGCCGTCACCGAAAATCGCGCCCGCATGGCCGCCGCGCTGGGCGTCGCTCCGGACCGGCTGCTGACGCCCTATCAAATCCATTCCCCCGACGTGGCGATGGTCGCGAGCCCTTGGACTGAGGAGACGCGCCCGCGCGCCGACGCGCTGGTGACCCGCACGCCGGGGCTCGCGATCGGCATCTCCACCGCCGACTGCGGCCCGCTGCTGTTCGCCGACAGCCAGGCCGGCGTGGTCGGCGCGGCGCACGCCGGCTGGCGCGGCGCCTTCGGCGGCGTGATCGAGGCGACGCTCGACGCCATGGAATCCCTGGGCGCCGACCGCCGCCACATCACCGTCGCGCTCGGCCCCACCATCGGCCAGGCGAACTACGAGGTCGGCCCCGAATTCGTGCAACGTTTCCTGGAAGCCGACGCCGCCAATGCGCGCTTCTTCGCGCCTTCGGATCGTGCCGGCCACGCCATGTTCGACCTGCCCAGCTATATCGCCGCCCGCGTCCAAGCCGCCGGCGCCGGCCCTTTCGAGGACCTGGGGCTGTGCACCTACGCCGAGCCCGAGCGCTTCTACAGTTACCGGCGCAAGACCCTGCTCGGCGAGCCGGACTACGGGCGGCATATCAACGCCATCGCGCTCGCGACCTGACGTTTTCCCACAGCCTTGCCGCTGGCTGGACTCCACCGGCCGCGCGCCCTAGGCTTGCGCTCGACAGGGGCCGAACGCCTTCGGCGTAACGGTAGCAAACGGCAAAAAGCCAAAAGCTCAAAGAAGCGCCGCGAATCCAAACGTGCGGCGATAGGGGTATCATGGAGTGGAGTCGGCGTCGGCGCACTGCGCGCGCCGCATCGCGGACGTTAGGCATAGCGTGCCTGATATTCGGCGCCGCCCTGACGCTCGCTGCGTGTAATCCCGAAAACCAGCCGAACGTCGCAGCCGTGCAGACGCGCGGCGCCACCGTTGCCTTTGAATCGATCGACGGGCTGCCGGAGACAGAATTCCACACCCTGGTGCAGGACCTTAACAGCGAGGCGCGCACGCACCGGCTCGCGGTCGCCTCGCGCAACCAATCGTCCGCCTACCGCGTGCGCGGCTATCTCGCCGCCGTGGTGGACCGTGGCAAGACCACCATTTCCTGGGTTTGGGATGTGTTCGACCGCAATCAGCAGCGGGCCCTGCGCATCAGCGGCAGCGAGATCGCCAAGGCCGGAACAGGCTGGCAGGCCGTCGACAAACCCATGTTGCAGCGGATCGCCCAGACGAGCATGGGCGAACTTGCCGCCTTCCTGACTTCGCCTGCGGTGGCGCCGAGCACGTCGCCGGCCCCGAGCGGCCCACGGATCGCCTTCACCGTGCCGGACGTCACCACCCCGGAATCGGCCGGCATCTTCCCCATTTTCCAACCCAAGGACGACCCGGCGCCGGCGCCCGAGCACGCCGCCACGGCCGCTCTCAGCACGACCGCCGGCGTGCCGCTGCCGCGCCGCCGCCCAGCCCCCGCAACGGTGCTCTCGAGCGGCGAAACCGTGACCCTGGCGGCAGCCCGCCGCTGACCGCACGCTGCCGTTGTAAATCGTTTACCCGGCCGAAAAAGCGACGGGACAACGAATTCGCCGCATATTGCCGGCTCCGGCCTGCCTTGTTATGACCACGCCGCCTGTGGCGGCCAGTAACGTGAGGATTTTCGAATGTCGGGCAAGAACGGGGCAATCAAGCTCGTTGCCGGCAATTCGAATCCCGCGCTGGCACATGCGATCGGCGACTATCTCAAGACACCGCTGACCAAGGCGGTGGTGCGGCGCTTCGCCGACATGGAGATCTTCGTCGAGATCCAGGAAAACGTGCGCGGCGCCGACGTCTTCGTCATCCAGTCGACCTCGTACCCGGCCAACGATCACCTGATGGAGCTGCTGATCGTCATCGACGCGCTGCGCCGGGCCTCGGCGCGCCGCATCACGGCAGTGATCCCCTATTTCGGCTACGCCCGTCAGGACCGCAAACCTGGGGGCCGCGCGCCGATTTCGGCCAAGCTGGTGGCCAACCTGATCACGCGCGCCGGCGTCGACCGGGTGATGACGCTGGACCTGCACGCCGGTCAGATCCAGGGCTTCTTCGATATCCCGACCGATAACCTCTACGCCTCGCCGCTGATGGTGCGCGACATCAAGGAGCACTTCGACCTCGAGAACGTCATGGTGGTGTCGCCCGATGTCGGTGGCGTGGCGCGCGCCCGTGGGCTCGCCAAGCGCATCAACGCGCCGCTCGCCATCATCGACAAGCGGCGCGAACGCCCGGGCGAGTCCGAGGTGATGAACGTGATCGGCGAGGTTGACGGCTACACCTGCGTTCTGATCGACGACATCGTCGATTCCGGCGGCACCCTGGTGAACGCCGCCGACGCCCTGCTCAACCACGGCGCCAAGGACGTCTACGCCTATATCAGCCACGGCGTGCTGTCGGGCGGCGCGGTCGCGCGCATCGCCAAATCGCGGCTGAAGGAACTGGTGATCACCGACTCCATCCAGGCCACCGACGCGGTGGCCACCGCGCCCAACATCCGCATGCTACCGATCGCCCCGCTGATCGGCGAGGCGATCCACCGCACGTCGGTGGAAGAGTCGGTGTCGAGCCTGTTCGATTAGTGCGTGATCCCGAAAAGCCGGAATCGGTTTTCGGACAAGATCACACACAAGCATGAAGATGTCGGCCGCGACATTTCTCGCGAAATTGCCACGCGAAATCAGCCCTTTGCGAAATTGTCGGTGGGTAGCCCGATGCTACTACCCATAGCGAATTGTTATTTGAAATAACTTTTCCTAATGGCAGGCGACCGTGACGCCCAAATGGTTTTCTCAGTTGGACAGGTCACGCGTTCCGATAATGAGTGAAGCGTCACGGGCCGCCGCCGCGAAATGCGCTTGCGTGAAACAACAACCAAACAAGCGAGCCTTGCGTCCATGCGAAACCACCGAGGAAGCCGAGCCGCGCCGATCATCAAAACGGCGCTTCGCCGAAGCGGCATCGTGACCGTCCGCCGTTCGCCCAGCCGGGAACCGGCCGCGAGTTATCCACGGCCGAGTCAAGTTGCCGCGGGATTGCTTGTGGAGAGTCCAACCCCTCCCGTTGCCTCATGCGCGCAAATCACGGCTCATTGAGCCATCAGCGATGGCTTTGGCGGCGGAATCGAGCGGGTTATAGTAGTTGCGTCTCTGATTCGGTCGGCGGCAAGACACCCAGTACCTCGAAGAGTCAACCTTATGGTCCGGGCCCGAAAGGGTCTTCCGGCAGCGTGCGGTGGTGTGCGTTTTTGCGCGCACCAGGCAAAGCGGAGACGTCATGTCCCACATCGGCTACGCGGATGACCCTCGCATCAACCCCCTCGACGTGGTCGAGCGGCTGGCGTCGGGCAACGACTGGTCGTTCGAACGCGCCGGGGACGACGAGATCACCATCCTGGTGACCGGGCGCTGGGCCGACTACCAGCTCTCCTACACCTGGATGGACGAACTCGAGGTGCTGCATCTGGCCTGCGCCTTCGACCTCAAGGTGCCGGAGCGCCGGCTCGCCGAAGTGCAGGCGCTGGTCTCGATGATCAACGAGCAACTGTGGATCGGCCATTTCGATCTCTGGACCCAGCAAGGCCTGATCATGTTCCGCCATGCGCTGGTGCTGGCCGGGGGCGAGCCCTCCAGCCGCCAGTGCGAGTCGCTGCTCTCGACCGCGCTCGATTGCTGCGAGCGTTATTTCACGGCCTTTCAGTTCGTGGTCTGGGCCGGCAAGGGTGCCAAGGAAGCGCTCGCCGCTGCCATGTTCGAGACCTCGGGCGAGGCGTAAGGCCCCGCTTCAGGTAAACCGCAGCTCTATCCCCTGGATCGGAAGGCCGCGCAGCCGCGTGCGCCAATTTTCGCCCGGCGCCACCGGCAAGGCCCGCGTCAACGTGCCGGTGCTGACGATCTCCCCGGCCGCAAGCGGCGGGTTGAGCCGATCCTCCGCGAGCAGCTCGACCAGATGGCGCAGCGCGAGAAACGGACTGTCGAGCACGTTGGCGGCATGGCCGCTGTCGGCCAGGGCGCCGTTGCGCTCGAGGTCGATCTCGAACGTCGCCAGCTCGCGCAACCAGTCCATGGCGCGCGGCTGGAACGCGTGACGCGGACCGATCAGCAGCGCACGGTGCAAGGCGTTACAGGCGACCGTGTCGGCGGGCGCGAATTTCCAGTGCGGGAACGGCGAGTGCACGATCTCGAAGCCGTGCGCGATCCAGTCGATGCAGCCGGCGAGCGCCGCTTCGTCCATGCCGGGCGCCGGCGCGCGCGATAACCCGAACACGATCTCCGGCTCGATACGCGGTTCTGCGAACCCCGCCAGCGGCAGGCTGGCGCCCACCGACAGGTCGCGCGCAGTGCGATCGGTGACGAAGCCCCAGTTTGGCGCGTAGACGCCATATTCCGGCCAGATCGTCCGATTGGTGAAGCCGATCTTGCGGCCGACAAGGCGTTCGCCGCGCGCCTGGAACGCCTGGCCGAGCCGGGCCAGGACCCGTGTGGCATCGTCCATCGTCAGCCCGCCGGGGCGACCGGAAAACGGCGCGATCTGACGACCGCTGCCAAGCGTCGTTAAGACCTCGCGGGCGATATCCTCGACGTGGCTGTCATCTGCGGCGGCAGTGGTCATGGCGCCGCGACCTTGGCTCAGGGCCGGCACCGTGGCAATGGCGGTGCGTGGCCGATCAAGGCCAATGCGGTTAGAATGGATCCATGAAAAAACCCGCCGCCAAGAAATCCGCCACCAAGAAACCCACCCAAAAGCCCTTGGCCAAATTCCCCGGCCGCCTGGTGCTGCTTGGTGCCGGCAAGATGGGCTTCGCCATGCTGGAAGGCTGGCTCGCGCGCGGCCTCGATCCGCGCAAGGTGATCGTGCTCGATCCGCAGCCGGCCAAGGCGGTGAAGGCGCTCGCTCGCCGCGGGCTCAAGCTCAATCCCAAAACACCGAGCGAAGCCACGGCGATCGTCGTCGCGGTCAAGCCGCAGATTGCGGCCGACGCCATGCCGGCGCTCGCCGCCTATGTCGGTAAGTCGACGTTCGCGCTTTCGATCATGGCGGGCCGGACGATTGTCTTCCTCGCCGACGCGCTGCCGCCGAATACGCCGATCGTGCGCGCCATGCCGAACACACCCGCCTCGATCGGCCGGGGCATCACAGTCGCAGTGCCCAACGCGTACGTGTCGGCGCGCCAGCGCAAGCAGACTTCCGATCTGCTTGCGGCCACCGGCGGCGTCGAATGGGTGAAGGACGAGGCGCTGATGGATGCGGTGACCGCCGTCTCTGGCTCCGGCCCCGCTTACGTGTTCCTACTGGCGGAAGCGATGGCGCAAGCGGGCGTCGCCGCCGGCTTACCAGAGGCGCTGGCCGCACGGCTCGCGCGCGACACGGTCGCCGGCGCCGGCGAATTGCTGCACCGGTCGAAGCTCGATGCCGGCACGCTCAGGCAGAACGTCACCTCGCCGGGCGGCACCACGGCCGCCGCCTTGTCGGTGCTGATGGGCGCGGATGGCTTCGGCCGCCTGCTGACCGAGGCGGTCGCCGCCGCCGCCCGTCGTTCAAGGGAACTCGCGGGTTAATTCCGGGTTCCGCCCTGGATTGGCCGGCTTCGCGGGCCTAGATTAGCTGAAGCAATAGCCGCCACGGAGGTCGCCATGGCTCGCAAAACCGCCCGCAAAGCGAAACGCCCCCGCAAGGCCCCGGTAAGCGCCCCACCTCCGCGCGGCACCTCCGACCGCGACAAGGCCGTCGACGCGCTGATGACGCTGCTGGCCGAGCGGCCGCTGGAAAACATCGGACTAGCCGAAATCGCCGGCCAGGCCGGCCTCAAGCTGTCGCAACTGCGCGCCGCGTTCGGCTCGGTGATGGCGATCTATGCCGCACACGTGAAGGACATCGACCGCAAAGTGCTCGACGGCAGCGACGCCGAACTCGCCGAGGAGCCGGCGCGAGAGCGGCTGTTCGACGTACTGATGCGGCGACTGGAAGCGATGGAGCCTTACAAGGAAGCCGTGCGCTCAGTGATGAATTCGGCGCGCCGCCATCCCGGCCTCGCCATGGCGCTCAATGCCATGGCAGTGCGCTCGCAGCGCTGGATGCTGGAAGCCGCCGGTATCTCCGCCAACGGCCCGCGCGGCGCCATGCGCGCGCAGGGAGCCGCGCTGATGTTCGCGCGCGTCGTCGACACCTGGGTCGACGACGACGAGCCCAGCCGCGACCGCACCATGGCGGTGCTCGACCGCGGGCTTGCCAGCGCCGAGCGTTGGGTCGGTTTCCTCGATGATCTGTGCATGCTGCCGGCCTGCATCCTGCGCGGACCGCGCCGGCGCCGCCGCGCGCGCGATGAGTGGGATGAGGATATGGAAGCGGCGTAAAGCTTGCCGCGCCCGCCTACACCGGCACCCGCACCGTCGCCCGCAAGCCACCCAACGGGCTGTCGCCGAGCATGATGTCGCCACCGTGTGAGCGGGCGATGTCGCGGGCAATCGCAAGCCCCAGGCCGGTGCCGCCCTGGTCCTGGTTGCGCGCGTCGTCGAGCCGCAGGAACGGCTTGAACACATCTTCGCGCATGTCCGCCGGAATGCCCGGGCCGTCGTCATCGATGGTCACCGTCAGCCAACGGTGGTCGCGATGGCCGGTGATCGAGATGGTGTAGGCGAAGCGCGCGGCGTTCGAGACCAGGTTGGCGAGGCAGCGCTTGAAAGCAGCCGGCCGCACGGTGACGATCGGCGGCCCGTGGAACACCACGTGGACCTGATGGCCGTCGCGCTCGACGTCGGTCTTCAGCTCTTGCAGAAATTCGGCCATGTCGGTCTCCGCCGACTGTTCGCCGAGATCGCCGCGCGCGAAGGCGAGATAGGCCTCCAGCATGCGCGCCATCTCGTCGACGTCGCGCTTCATGGCCTCGACCTCAGGCGTGTCGCCGATCAGGGCCAGTTCCAGCTTGAAGCGCGTGAGGATGGTGCGCAGGTCGTGGCTGACGCCGGCGAGCATCGCGGTGCGCTGCTCGATGGCGCGCTCGATGCGCATCTTCATCTCGATGAATGCGGCCGCGGCACGGCGCACCTCCCGCGCGCCGCGTGGTCTGAAGTTGGGCGCCTCGCGCCCCTTGCCGAAGCTTTCGGCGGCGTCGGCCAGCCTTAAGATCGGCTTGATCTGGTTACGCAGAAAGATGATGGCGACCGCGATCAGGATCGACGAGGTGCCGACCATCCATATCAGGAAGATTTCCGAGTTGGAGGCGTAGGCAGCGCTGCGGCGCGCGAAGATGCGCATCACCGTGTGCTTGAGCTGGATGCGGATTTCCAGCAGCGACGAATTGCCGACGGTGTCGATCCAGAACGGCCGGCCGATCTGATTGCGGATCTCCTTCGACAACGCCTGATCGAGCAGGTTGAAGAACGGCTTCGGTCCGGGCGGCGGCAGATCGCCGAGCGGCAGGAAGTCGACCACCAGGCCGAGCCGGTCCTGCGCGATCTTCTTGATCTTGGCGCGCGCCTTGTCCTGCGGATAATCCTGATAGACGTCGATCAGCGCGGCGATGTCCTGCACAACGCCAGCCGACAGCCGTTGCGTGACCAGGTTCCAGTGCCGCTCCATGAACACGAAAGCGACCACCGACTGCAGGATCACCATCGGCAGGATGATGATCAGCAGCACGCGGACGTAAAGGCCCTTCGGCATCACGCCGTTGAGCCAGCGCGCGAAGCGCCGCCAGCCGGCCTGCAGGTGGCCCGCACCCCACACCAGCGCGCGTGTGGTCGGCAGATCGTTGACGAAACGCCAGCTCTCGTTGAGCGCGCTGCGCACCCGCGCGATGCTGACGTCGAGGCTGGTCATGTCGAGATCACCAGCCGGTAGCCGATCCCGCGCACCGTCTGCACATAGAACGGGTTCGCCGGATTACTCTCGATCTTGCGGCGCAGGCGGTTGATCTGCACGTCGACGGCGCGCTCGCTCACGGTGCCGCCATTGCCGGCGAGCGCCATGCGCGGCACGGTTTCGCCCGGCGTGGCGGCCAAGATGCGCAGCATATCGCGCTCGCGGTCGGTGAGGCGAATGACCTCGTCGCCCTTGCGCAGCTCGCCGCGCGCCAAGTGATAGACGAACGGCCCGAAGCGCACCGACTCCACCGCCGGCGTCACCATGGGCTGCGCGCGCTTGAGGATGTTGGCGATGCGCAGCGCCAATTCGCGCGGCTCGAACGGCTTGGAGAGATAATCGTCGGCGCCGATCTCCAGCCCCTTGATGCGGCTTTCGGCGGCGTCGCGCGCCGTCAGCATCAGGATCGGCACGTTGTTGGCGGTGCCGCGTAGCGCCTCGGCGAAGTCAAAGCCGGATTCCCCCGGCATCATCACGTCGAGGATGAGCATGTCGAAGCTCAGGCCGCTGAGCTTGGCGCGCGCGTCGGCCGCGGTTTCCGCGGTGGTGACGCGATAACCTTCGCTCGCCAGGAAGCGCGAGAGCAAATCGCGGATGCGCCGGTCGTCGTCGACCACCAAGAGATGCGGGGCATCGTCGGCGAGAGGCTCAGGTAGGCTCATCGGTCTCATTCGTCCGCTCATCCTCGCGCAAGCGAGGCGCCAGGGTTAGATTGTGCCCGCTCTGCGATCGGATCGCTGGATGCCCGCTTGCGCGGGAATGAGCAGAGCAAGGTTCGCGACACGCAACAGATCCTCTAGCCGCGCGGCTTGCGCGCGCGGTCGGCGCGCGCGATCAGATGCAACACGCCGTCGCGGTTGTCGTCGTCGATCATGGCGGTGAGGAATTGCCGCGCGGCCTCGTGCGCGCCGGGACCGAGCTCGCCGAAGGCACGGTTGATGCGTTCCGTCTGCAGGCCCGCGAGCTTGAGCGACAGCGCCTCGCCATTCGGCGTCACATAGAGCAAGCGCTGGCGGCGGTCCTGCGCGCCTTCCTTCTGCACCACGTAGCCCTGGTCGACGAGCTGCTTGAGCACGCGCCCGAGCGACTGCTTGGTGATGTTGAGGATGTCGAGCAGGTCGGCGACCTTCATGCCGGGATTGCGGTTGACGAAATGCAGCACCCGGTGATGGGCACGGCCGAAGCCGAGCTTGTGCAGCACCTCGTCGGCGTCGCCGACGAAATCGCGGTAGGCGAAGAACAGAAGCTCGATGATGTCCCACACCGGCTCGGCCGGCGCAGGCGACGGCTGAGCCGCCGGGCTTTCGGCGACGCCGGCCTCGCCGGCCTCGCCGGCAACCGCGGCGGATTTGGCACTCACATTTATGTCAGCCATGTTGACATATTTTGATTTTATGTTACAAAAAGCCTGCCAGGGACGAAACGATCGTTCCTGCTGGCGCCGCCGGGGCAAGATCACGCCTCGACGACGGCGCGCCGCCGGATTAGGCCCGTTTTACCGGGTGTTGCCCCGCGACGCAAAGTGTTG
>Ga0316583_10000115_pt1 | contig 18648 bp, 13 predicted proteins | sample J_170502JBrBrA_D_FD_204513 | JGI IMG/M metagenome (GOLD analysis project Ga0316583, IMG submission 204513) | Rhizosphere microbial communities from salt marsh grasses in Alabama, United States - J_170502JBrBrA | ecosystem: Host-associated > Plants > Roots > Rhizosphere | place: USA: Alabama... | reverse complement strand
CGGCGCGCCGACCTGGTCCTCCGCCGCGGCAATCGAGGACAAACCGGCGGCAACGACAACCGTTGCAAGAGTCATGGCAATGCGTTTCATCTCTAGCTCCTAGATCATCAGGATGACTTGCAGCCCAACGGTCCGCTCACGGTAGCCGAGCCCGGGGTCGCCGGAAAAACTGCTGGTGCTGCGCCAATAGGCTTTCACGGTGTTCTTCTTGCCGAACGGATGGCTGGCGTCGAACTGATAGCTACGCGTGCGCAGGTCGGCACCGCCGGTGGTTTCGGTCATCAGGCCATCGATCACGGACGCCGTCAGCGAGCCCCAATCGGTGCTCTGCCCGTATACGCTGAATACCAACGTACGGTCGCGGCTGCTCTTGCCGCTGTCCAGTTCCTGCTTACCGACCGAGGCGGCGAACTGGCTGCCGGCGCTCCAACTGCCCGCCTCGCCGGCGAAGCTGCGGCCGAGATTGACGGACCAGGAACTGGTATGGCCGTTGCTGTCGGCGCTGGCATCGTTGCGCATCTTCGAATAGCCGTAGCCGAGGCCGCCGTTCCAGGCGCCGCCGGCATAGTAGAGCGTGCCGCCATAGTTGTCGTTCTTGGTGTGGCCGCCGACGTCGAGGCTGGCGTTCGATGTCGCGTACTGCAGGCTGAGGCCGAGGCCGGGCAGCCGGTCGCCGAAGTTGATGTTGGCGCCGGTGGTCAGGCTGTCGGTACGCTGGCCATTGGTGGAACCGGCCGCGGCATCGTTGCGCGAGCGGCGCAAATCGGCGTTGAAGGACGCCCAGTCGGCCGCGCGCCAATCGCCGCCGACGTAGGTCTCCTCGATGCCTGCCCCCCCGGCCGCCGCCAACGACGTGTAATACGCACCCAGCTTGTGATAGCCGGCACGCAGCCCGAAATCGCTCAACCCCCAAGTGGCGTCGAGGATGGTGGCATTATCCGAATAGGCCTGCCGGCCTTCCTCCTGCCAGCGGCTGGCACCGAACTCCCCCTGCACCGACAGATTGTCGCGCAGGTAGTTGAAGCCGAGCGTATGCGCATGGGACGACGCCGGCAGCATGGCCGAGACGCCGTTGGGCAAGCTGCCGTCGCGGTCCGAATAGCCTTGCGTGGTCAGGTAGAGGCCACCGCTCTCGCCCATCTGGTAGTCGAGCTTGGCGCCGTAGGCGTCACGCAGCAGTTGCGTGCGGTAGATCTTGTTGCTCAGCGCCGCCCAGCTCTCAGCGAGAGTGCCGACCGTGAGCGCGCCGACCACGTGATCCGAGAACTGCCGCTGCAACAGGGCGCCGCGCAGCGAAGTGCTGGTGCCGAGCGACGAGAAGTTCGGCGACACATCGCCGAAGGCCAACTGGTAGCCGGGACCGACGCGACCGAATTGGAAGGTATTGACCAGCAGCGGCGAGCCCTGGGCGGCCCGGTCGTCGCTGCTGGTCATCGCCACCTGGGCGTAGGTGATGTCCCCTTCGGGCGAAGTGCCGCGCAGGTCGCCCTGGGCCTGCAGCTTGTAGAAGCTGCCGCTGCGTGACGGCGTCATGGTCGTATTGCCCGGCAAGCCGGACGGCTCGGAGACGTCGTTCACGTACTTGTCCCACAGCACGCCGCCCTGGAAGGTGACGACGGTCTCGCCGTCGGCGTTCTTGCCGATTTCCGGCGGCTGGGCGGCACCCGTGGCCTCCTGCCAGGTCTGCAATACTTGGCTGTTGTCCGCCAATAGCAGTTCCGCCGCGGCCGCCGGCACCGGCAGCGCGCCGAGCGGCACGCCGAGCAGCCACCACGCGGGGCGTGATCGTCGAACTTCTTGCATTGTTTTCTCCCTTAAGACGACGCCGAGGCCCCTCCTCAGCGGCTGATTTCCGCCACCTCGGACGGCATTCCCTCGCCGCCGTCGGCGGCGCGATAGACGATGCGATAGAACTTGCGGCCCTGTTTCGGCGGGTTGCTATCCACCGCCACGCCGGCCGCCTCTACCGGCCCTTCGAGCACCTGCCAGGTTGTCTCGCCGGCACGTGCCTCGACCATCACCGCCAGTCCGGCCGGCGGCGCGCCGAACTTGATTTCGACGCGCGCGAACGGCTCGGCGACAAAGCGCACGTCCGGCCGCGGCGGCGTCGGCAGCTGCGGCGCGCCGACATGCACGGCAACGGCCCGGCCCAGCGCCGAACGGTTGCCGTGGGCGTCGACGGCCACCATCCGATACCAGTAGTTCTGCCCGGGCACCACGAAATCGTCCTCGACGCTGCGCGCGCTCGTCGGCAGTGGATCGCCGATCACCAATCCCGGGTCGAGCGCCGAGCCTCCGCGCACAAGCAAAAATTCATGGCTGTCGGCGGCCGGCTCGGCCGGAACGAAGTCTATGCTGACGCGACCGCCCTCGCCGCTGATGTGCTGGATCTGCGGCGGCGAGGGCACGTCGGTGTCGGGCAGCTTCACTTGCACCGTGTCGCTGGGCCGGCTCTCGCTGCTGTCCCAAGCCAGCGTGACGACGCGGTAGCGCAGCTCGCCCTTGCGGCCGAAGCCGGTCTGATCATCGTAGAGCGGCTCCGGCGTCGGGCGCGCGTTGAGCCGCTGCCAGGTGTCGCCGTCGGCGCTACGTTCGACGAAGTAGCCGGCGACCGGTGAACCGGCCGGCTGCCAGGTCAGGCGCACGCGCGTGCTGCCGACGTCGGCCCTGAGGCCGTCGACCGCGCGCGGATCGGCGCCGGTCGGCTGCACCATGGCGATGCGCGACGGCGCGCCAACGTCGCCGCGAGCGTTCACCGAGCGCACGCGGTAATAGTAGGTGGTGCCGATGCGCAAGTCGCGATCCTCGTAGCGCTCGGTGTCGGCGGAGAGGCCGTCCGGGGTCAGTGTCTCGTAGGGGCCGCCGTGCAACAGGCTCCGTTCGACAACGTAGCCGGCGGTATGCGGATTGCCGGTCGCCGGCCAGCGCAACCTGACGCGCGTGCCGTCGCTCTCGACATGAAGTTCCGCCGGTGGTTCGAGCGCGCGCAGGTCGGTCGCGTATAGCTTGACAATTACCGGCGTGCTATCGTGCCCGAGCACGTCGATGCTATAGAGCCGATAGGTCAGTTCCACGTCGAGGGGCGCCTGAGTGTCGACGATGCCGGGCTCGTCGGCCCGCCACTTGAGCCCGCGCACGATCGGGTGCGGCGTTACCGCGACGCGCTCGGCACCGCCGCCGTCGCGCTCGAGGCGATAGCCGATGGCCGGCAGCTTGCGCCGCTCGGGCGGCGGCTGCCAGAACAGGGCGACGCCGTCGCGCTCGGCCCGGGCCTTGAAGTGGCGCGGCGACGCGGGCGCGGGCGCGGCAACGCCCGCGTTGACCGCAACCGACTTCAGGCTGACGCCGTCTGGCCGCCCGGCGGCATCGAGGCCGACGATGCGATAGGTATGGCGTCCGCTGACACCCGAAAGCGACCACGCCAACCCCAAGGCGCGCGCGTAATCCCAGTCGCCCATGGCGCGGGCGCCGATCATGCCGAAGGCCAGGCGCCGGTCGGCCAGCGCCTTGATGCGGCCGAGGTTGGCCGCAAACTTGGTGACGGCCTCGGCATCGTCGGGCGACAGGCGTTGCAGCGCGTCGCTGGCACCGGCGACGATGCGCGGAACCAGCACCTTGCCGCCACCCTCTTCGAGACGCCAGCCGCCGGCTGGCCATTTCGACAGCGGCGGGAACCACCATAGCCTAACCTCGCCGCGGCCGTCGCCGGCGGCGAACAGCGCACCGTTCGCGTCCTTGCCTTGGACCGCCGCCGCCGGTGCGCTCAGGCAGGCCAGGCAGCCAAGGAACACCAGCCATCGTTTCATTGCGGATTCCTCACAGATGCACATTGACGTCGACGTCGGGCAGCGGCCAGGGCAGCTCCACCGTCGCCGTGCCACGGATATTCACCGGCAGCGCCTCGGCATGCAGGGCGGCGGTGACGCCCGTGGAGGCGCAGGCGCCAAAGGCGCAGGCACCGGCCTCGGCACCGGCGCTGAAGTCGCCCATCACTTTGGGCTGTGACGTGATGCCCAGACCCATGTCCATGTAGCCCTTGATGTAGGCCGAGGCGACGCCGCCGGCACTGACGCCGAGGTAGATCGACTGGCTGCCGCCGATCATGAGCCCGGTGTTCGACAGCATCAGGTAGGAATCGGCGTTGGCGACCAGGTAGTGCGCCTTGATGCGCGGCCCCTCCTTCTTGCCGGCATAGACGTGCCAACTGCCACCGCCGACGTGCATGTCGACGGCGGCGTTGGTCTCGCCGTTGCCGAGGTCCATGTAGATGGCGTCGTTGAGGAAGGACAGATGGCCCCAGAGGCGGCCGTCGAAGTTGCCGCCGGCATACTGGAAGTAGCCGATGAAATCGCCGTTGCCGGTCTGCTGGTTCTTGAGCAGCCAGGCGTGGTAGTCCATGCGTGCGCCGGCGTTGGCGCCGGTGGCCACGCTGAAGTCGCCGTCCATGACGTAAGTGAACTTGTCCGAGGTGCCCAGGCGCATGCCGGCCATGAACAGCATGGCGACGCCGGTGTCCTTCTGGGCGTTGGCCAGCGTGCCAGGCGCCTTGAAGGAGTCGATGGCCATGTGGTAGCCGAGGCCGCCGCGCACCTGGAACAGGGTCAGCGGCACCGGCGACAGCGGCACGCCGGAACCGAGCGGCACGTTGATGCGCGTCGCCCAGTAGTCGGTACTGCCCGAATAGCCGAGCAGGAACTCGCCCTTGATCGCCGGGCCGCCGAACATGGCCAGGTCGACGCTGCCGAGGTAACGCGTGTCGGCGCCGCTGGCCTGGTCGTAAGACGGCTGGATGGCCGCCGTCACCGTCGGCTGTGCCGGTGGGAAGGCGGTCTGGATCTGGAATTGCGAGGTCTGCGGACCGCTGCCGGTGTAGTCGCCGTCCTTGCGGATGGCGTAGTTCACCTGCACGTCGGCGGCCGGCAGCGCCTCGGACAGGCGCGCCTGGGTGGCGAAGGCGAAGTCGAGGCGGCCGTTGCCCGACGACGGTGCCGTCAGGTGCAGCTTGACGAGGTCGAGCGGCGTCTTGCCCAGCACCGACTTGCCACCGAGGGCGACGTCCTGCGTGAGCTTGCCCTTGGCGAAATAGGCGCGCCCGTCCATGCCGAAGAACAGGCCGCTGACCGGTACGTCGCTGGCGAAGGCCTTGTTGTCGGTGCGGAAGTCGAAGTCGGTGTCGGTCTGCACGGCCCAGCCGACGTTCTCCTCGCGCGTGAACAGCGGGTTCTTCGGCTTCATGGTCAGCGGCCCGTAGTTCTTGCTCGGGTTGCCGCTGGCCGTGAGCGGGAAGCTGATCGCCGCCTCCTTGCCGCCGCCCGACTGCAGTTGGGCGTCGCCCTTGAGGTCGATCTCCAGCCAGGGCACATGCACTTTCATGCCCTTGTAGGTAGCCGAGAAGCTGCCGCCGCCGGCGTCGGCCGTGATGGCGTCGAAGCTCAGGCTGCCCTCGCCGAGTTGAGTCGAGAACGGGCCGGTATCGAGATGACCGCACAGGCCGCTGCTCGACATGCCCCAGTCGCCGACCTTGGGTTGCAGCGAAGCGGCCGATACCAGATCCATCGTGTAGGGCGTAATGGTCGCATTGCCGAGATGGACGCCGACCCAACCGGCGCCGCCGGCACCGCCGCACTTGGAACTGGCACCGCTCCCCTCGCTGCGCGAGAGGTCCAGGCGCACGCTGCTCGATTTGATACGGAAGGCGCTCCAGCCGATCAGGCTGTCCGGCAGCGTCTGCGGCGGCGAGATCCAGTCGCCGGCGGCCGACAGCGGCGCTTTCACCTTCTTCCATTCCTGCGGCGCCTCTTCCTTGCCCGGCACGCGCACCGTATTGTCGCGCGCCGTCAGGCTCAGGGTCAGTTCGAGCGGATTGGACTTGCCGGCCTTGGCGTCGATTCGATCGAGCGTGCCCTTGACACCCGGCGCCTGGATTTTCTTGGCCGGAGCGACGTGCAGTTTGCCCTGGGCGACGGTGCTGCCGTCGGGCACGTTCCAGTTGCTGAAGTGCACCGGAATCACATGGGTCTCGTTACCGCTGTCGGTCAGCGGCAGTTGCAAGCTCAGGTTGCCGCTGCCGCTGTAGTGCGTGCCCTGCTTGGTCAGCTTGCCCTGCAGGCCGTCGATGACGAAGTCGCCGTATTGGGTCGGGAAGATGAACTTGCATGGCATCGACGGATCGCTCTCGACCACTTCGTAGGGCGCGCCCTGCGAGGTCACGTGCGAATCCGGCAGCGTGATCATGTTGCCGACCAGTTGGGTCACGGTGTGTGCGGTCACATAGGCGACCGGCGGCGATCCGCCCGAGGCGCGCTTGGACGGCGACAGGAAGCCGACCTTGGCGCCGCTCCTGGCCATCGCCTGCAGGGATGGCGAACCGCCGCCCTTGCCGCCACCGCGGCCGCGCAAGGCACCGACGAGGTCGGCGCGCAGTTGCAGCGGCTTCGGCCTCGGCACCACTTGCGCCTCGACGCGCACGATGTGACGGCCGATCTGCTGCTCGCCGAGATTGCCCGAATTGGGTGTCGGCCGCTGATCTTCGATGATCGGCGGCCAGGTGCTGCTATCGCGCTTCAGGCCCTGGCGCTGGGTCGACGGCCCGACGTCGTCCTCGACCTGGCGCACCATGACGCCGTCGCGATACCAGGAGAAGCGGGCGTAGCCGAAGCCGTAGTAGGAGAGTTTGCCCTCCGCCGTCAGGCTCGAATCGCAGGTGCTGACGACGACACGGCCGCTGTTGCCGCCGCCGATGGCGGAGACGGCCGCCGCGTTCATCGTCGCGCCGGTAGCGCTGACCTGCGGCTTGGCGGTCAGCTTGGCGGTGGCGCCACGCCTGCCCGCGGACTTGGCCTTGACGGCCGGCCGCCCCTTGGCCTTGGCCGAGCCGGAAGACGCGGCCATGCCACCATAGCCGGGGAAGCCGGCGACTTCGATGTTCTTGAGGTGCAGTGGCCCGGTGGCGTCGGTGTCCTCGCGATTGGTGACATTGACCACCTTGCAATAGACCATGTAGGCGCGCTTGGCCACGTTCTGCAACGAGTTGTTGCTTGAGGCGCCGCCCCCGAGCGCGAGGTAGTAGGGACTGTTGCCGGTACCGTCGACCGCGCCGGCGAGGCCATCCGGTATTGCGCCCTTGATGTCGGCCGCGCCGAGCTGATAGACGCGCACGACGAAGTCGCCGGTCTGGCCGTAGCCATGGACGACCCGTTTGGCGTAGTCGTTGGCGGCCGGGAAGGTGAGCGAGGTCTGGCGGTCGTATGCGTTGCTGGGATCGTTTGCCGTGGCAGGATTGGCCGGGAAGGTGAGCGGATCGGCGCCGGAGCCATCTCCCCAGTCGACGAACAGGTTGTCGAACTGGTGCTCGGCGACGTTGCCCAAATGGCCCGGCGACGAGTCGTATACTTCCTCGGGATGCGCGGCGTAGGGCGACTTGGCCAGCGACAGGCTGCCGGTGAGGGCAAAGACGTCGCCGACGTAGTTGTTGACCGCCACCTTGCCGGGAATCGGCAAGCCGTTCTTGTCGAGCACCGACGAATCGCTGATGTTGGCCACCTGAACGCCGGTACCGTAGCCGCCGCCCGGACAACCGAGGCCGGTCGGAGCGGCGGGCTTGGCCAACGGCCAGCGCTCGGAAATCTCCACCACCAGTTCCGTGGTTTCGCTCATCTTGACGGCCTTGGCTTCGCCCGGCCTGGCGCCGGGCACATGGACCACGCCGCTCTTGGAGTACGTGCGGATACCGGCCACTTCCCAGTAGTAGTCGGCCTTCGGCAGCAAGCTCGCAACGGCCCCGCCCGTCGTCGCTTTCCTTGCCTTGAGCCGGGACTTGCCGCCGCTCGGCATCACCCTGCCTGCCATCGACAGTCCGCCGCCGACAGCCTGGGTACCGAGCAGTTGACCGAGAAAGGCGGGCGTCGGCCGGTAGTAGTTGCTGTCGACACGCACCGTCTTCAGCGGCGTCTTGTTGTCCTGGCCGTAGATACGCAATTCGAAAACCTCGGCGCTACCGGGATTTTGCTCGTCCCACTTGAACACCAGGTCGTCGTCTAGCAGCGGCGTGCCGTGGTGGACGACGTGTTCGCCGCTGGTCCCGGATTTCTCATCGCCCCACTTGGGATCGCGCAGGTAGATGTCGGCGGGCTCGAAGCTGACATCGAGAAGCGGCATCTTCGGTTTCACATTCAGCTTCGCCTGTACCAGTCCGCCCAGCACCCAGGCCTTGGCGTTCGTATTAATCCACGCCTGCGACGCCGACATGCGCAGTTGCGCCGAGCGCGCGCCAGCCTTGGCGCTCGCGGCGACGCCGACCTCGAACTGCACCAGCATCGGCGTCAACACCTTGATCGGCGTCTTGACCGTGACGCCGTCGCCGAAGCGGAGTTCCATGCCGTTGGCAAAGCCACCACCTGTCGCCGTAACTTGGTAGGTCTTGCCCGCCTGCCACTGATTCGGCAGTACCGACTGCAGCATGGTCAGCTGCATCGGCGGTGGCGCTGCCACACTCGGTGGCGGCGCCATGCCCGGCGCGGGCTGCATGGTCGGCGGCGGCGGCAGGCTCACGGTGCCCTGCGGACGGTCCTGGCCACCGCTGGGCACCGTGGTCGTCATGCTCTGGATCGGCGCCTGGCCGGCCTGGACGGTCAGCCGCGCATCCTGAGGTTGCAGCGTCGTGCCGACCATCGTGGCGCCGGTACTCGGCACGCCGAGCAGGACTTGTCTGATTCCGAGCGTGGCGTTCGGCGCCACCTGAATGTGGGCACGGCCGATGCGGGCGCTGACGATTTCGAAAGGCGCCGTCAACGTAACGCCGTTGCCGAAAGAAATCGTCATGCCTTGACGCAGCCCTTCGCCGACGACTTGCAAGGTGTAGCTCTGCCCGGTCGTCACCATCGACGGCGCAACGGTCCTGACTTTCGGCGCCACGGTATTGGTTTGCGATTTTATGGGAGCGGCCGTGCGGGGCACCACGCGCTGAAGCCGACGCATCTGAGGCGCCTGGGGCAATACCAGCTGTGCCGTTGCCGGCAGCGACAAAGAAGTCACGATGGCGGCCAGGAGGATCGGGCCAAGATGTCTCACCATCACGGACCTGACTGCCGGATGCATCCTACTCATGGCACCTCCCCTTGCTCGGTTGCCGGACAATCTGAGGCCCGATGGCGTCGCTTGCCGCAGCCGTTCGGCTGCCGGCGGACTACGCTTGGTCTTATTGCTGTCGGCGCAGTATAGGCTGCCGGCATTTGCCCTGGCAACCTGACGCGCGTGCCGATCCTCTAGGTTCGGGCCGCCTTACCGCCTCGAAGCAAGGACGCCCACCAGCGCCGGCGACCTTCCGGCGGCTTCTGCGCGGCATGCAACGACTCCGGCGGCACGCGGCTCATGATCCAGCCCGGCAAGGGCGGATTGGTCGAGAAGCCACACGAGACGCCCAGGTTGTTGGGGTCGTAGATCTTGACGAAAGTCGGCCGCTCGAGGTCGTCGGCATAGACGATGCCGCAGTAGTCGTGACGGTGGTCGTCGCGCAGCAGCGCGTCGACTCGGCGAATAAACTCGGCCGTTTGTTCCGCGCTTGCCGGCGCCTGCGGCACCGGTTCGCCGACGGCGTAGAGGTACCAGCCGGCATCCTGCTCGATGCGTGCCCAGAAGGCAGTCAACTGCTCCCAGGACATGACCGCCCACAAGCGGCCCGTGTTGAGCTCATGGAAGCTCTTCACTTCAACTGGCCGACATCGCGCACCGCGCCGGTATCGGCCGAGGTTGTCATTGCGGCATAGGCTTGCAACGCGGCGGGTACGTGGCGCTGGCGCTTGGCCGGCTTCCAGGCCGCGGCGCCCTTGGCTTCCATCGCGGCACGGCGTTTGGCCAGCTCGGCATCCGCGATCGCGAGATGGATGTGCCGGTTCGGAATGTCGATCTCGATGCTGTCGCCCTCTTCGATGAGACCGATGGCGCCACCTTGCGCCGCCTCCGGCGAGCAGTGGCCGATCGACAGGCCCGAGGTGCCACCGGAAAAGCGGCCATCGGTGAGCAGCGCACATTGCTTGCCCAGGCCTTTCGATTTCAGGTATGAGGTCGGGTAGAGCATCTCCTGCATGCCCGGCCCGCCCTTGGGACCTTCGTAGCGCACGATGACGATGTCGCCGGCCTGGATCTGGTCGCCAAGGATGCGCTCGACGGCCTCTTCCTGGCTTTCGCAGACGCGCGCGCGGCCGGTGAACTTGAGGATGCTGTCGTCGACGCCTGCGGTCTTGACGATGCAGCCCTTCTCGGCGATGTTGCCGAATAACACGGCCAGGCCGCCGTCCTGCGAGTAGGCGTTGGCTTTGTCACGAATGCAGCCGGCGCTGCGATCAAGATCGAGTTCCGGAAAGCGCTTGTCCTGCGAGAAGGCCGTCTGCGTCGGCACGCCGCCCGGCGCCGCGCGATAGAAGTCGAACACGCTGTTGTCATGCGCCTGGACGACGTCCCAGAGCTCGAGCGCACCCCTGAGGGTCTTGCTATGCACGGTATGGGCATTGTGATGGATGAGCCCGGCGCGGTCGAGTTCACCCAGAATGGCCATGATGCCACCGGCACGATGGACGTCCTCCAGATGGTACTTCTGAGTCGAAGGCGCCACTTTGCACAGGCAGGGCACACGACGCGACAGACGATCGATGTCCTGCATGGTGAATTCGACGCCGGCCTCGCGCGCGGCAGCGAGCAGGTGCAACACGGTGTTGGTCGAGCCGCCCATGGCGATGTCGAGCGACATGGCGTTTTCGAAGGCCTCGAAGGTGGCGATCGAGCGCGGCAGCACGCTGGCATCGTCGTGCTCGTACCAGCGCTGGCAAAGCTCGACGATGAGGCGGCCGGCGCGCAGGAACAGATCCTTGCGGTCGGCGTGGGTGGCGAGCAGCGAGCCGTTGCCGGGCAGCGACAAACCGAGCGCCTCGGTCAGGCAGTTCATCGAGTTGGCGGTGAACATGCCCGAGCAGGAGCCGCAGGTCGGGCAGGCCGAGCGTTCCATCGCCGCCACGTCGGCGTCCGAGTTCTTCGAGTCGGCGGCCTCGATCATGGCATCGATCAGGTCGACCTTGCGCGCGGTGCCGTGCCATTGCACCTTGCCCGCCTCCATCGGCCCGCCGGAGACGAAGACGGCCGGGATGTTGAGGCGCAGCGCCGCCATCACCATGCCCGGCGTGATCTTGTCGCAGTTGGAGATGCAGACCATGGCGTCGGCGGTATGCGCGTTACACATGTACTCGACCGAGTCGGCGATCAGCTCGCGCGACGGCAGGCTGTAGAGCATGCCGTCGTGACCCATGGCGATGCCGTCGTCGATGGCGATGGTGTTGAATTCCTTGGCGATGCCGCCGGCCGCTGCGATCTCGCGCGCAACCAGCTGGCCGAGATCCTTGAGATGGACATGGCCGGGGACGAACTGGGTGAAGGAGTTCACCACGGCGATGATCGGCTTGCCGAAATCGTCTTCCTTGACGCCGGTGGCGCGCCAGAGTGCACGCGCGCCGGCCATGTTGCGGCCGTGGGTGGAAGTGCGGGAACGGTATTGGGGCATGTCGGGACTCCTCCTGGGCGACACCGCGGAACAATGTTTGATTTTAGCGCTGACGAAGTCTTTCAGAAGGTTTCGACCGCCGGGCCGCGAAACAGATTCTCACAATTGGTTGCAACTCCGGTTGGCCGGATTCCCTAGAGTGGGCATCGTGCAATCATGCACGACCGAAAGGAGTCATCATGAACAAGCTTTGGATTCCCGCCCTTCTGGCCACCGTGACCTTCAGCGCCAGCGCCTTCGCCCACGGCCGCGACCGCGACGACTATCGGCACTATGACCGTCGTCAGGTCGAGCGTGTCGTCGTGCATAAAGAGTATCGGCACCAGTACCGTCGTCCCGTCGAGCAGGTCGTCGTCCGCAAAGTAGTCGTCTATCGGACGGCACCTGCGCCGGTCATCTACCGCGAACGCGTGGTCTACCGGCCGGCTCCGGTCTACGTTGCGCCCGCCCCCACCCACTATGCGCCGCCGCCAGTCTATGCGCCTAGCCCGAATCGTGTCGCCAGCCAGGTGGTCGGCGCCATCGCCGGCGGTGTCATCGGCAACCAGATCGGCCAGGGCAACGGCCGCGCCGCCGCCACCGCGATCGGTGCCGTCATCGGCGCCGCCGTAGGCGGCAACATGGCCGCATATTGATCGTGGCCACACCAGGCGCGGGTATTATGGCGGCCTCAAGAACCGTCCAAGGCCCGCGCCGTGCTGTTCCATCCCAACTTCAATCCCGTCGCCATCTCCATCGGCCCGCTGTCGATCCGATGGTACGGGATCATGTACCTGATCGGCTTCATTGCCTTCTTGATCCTCGGCCAGCGCCGCGCCAGGACGCAGCCCTGGCACGGCATCGATCCGAAGGAACTCGACGACCTGCTGTTCTACGGCGTGCTCGCCGTCATCATCGGTGGCCGGCTCGGCCAGGTGTTGTTCTACGAGCCCGATTACTATTTCGCCAATCCCTGGCAGATATTCGCCGTCTGGAAGGGCGGCATGAGTTTCCACGGTGGCTTCATCGGCGTCCTGCTGGCGATGGTGTACTGGGCCAGGAAGACCGGCCGCACTTTCTTTCAAGTCACCGACTTCATCGCCCCGCTGGTGCCGCTGGGCCTGTTGGCGGGACGTATCGGCAACTTCATCAACGGCGAACTCTGGGGCCGCGTTGCCGATCCTTCGCTGCCTTGGGCAATGGTCTTTCCGAGAGCCGACAATCTGCCCCGGCACCCGTCGTCGCTTTATGAGGCGGCCAGCGAAGGCCTGCTGCTGTTCATCATTCTCTGGTTTTATTCGAAGCGCCAACGGCCACGCATGGCCGTCTCCGGCGCCTTCCTGATCGGCTACGGCTGCTTCCGCTTCATCTGCGAATATTTCCGCGAGCCCGACGCCGGCATCTTCGGCCATTCCTACATCGTCAGCATGGGCCAATGGCTGAGCCTACCGATGATCGCGGCCGGAATCTTGTTGATGTTCCTGGCAGGAAGAAAGCGATGACAAACCGGCCGTTCCGGATTCTCGGCGTGCAGCAGATCGCCATCGGCGGTCCGTCCAAGCAGCGCCTGAAGACGCTCTGGGGCGACATGTTCGGTCTCGAGACCATCGGCAATTTCGTTTCCGAACGCGAGAACGTCGACGAGGACATCTGTGCCATCGGCAGCGGCCCGTTCAAGGTCGAAGTGGACTTGATGCAACCGCTCGATCCGGACAAGAAGCCGGCGGTTCATGCGACGCCGCTCAATCACGTCGGCCTGTGGGTCGACGACCTCGCGGCAGCCGTCGAGTGGCTGGCGGCGCAAGGCGTACGCCTGGCTCCCGGAGGTATCCGCAAGGGCGCCTCGGGTTATGACATTGCGTTTCTGCACCCAAAGGCGAATGACGAGTTTCCCATCGCCGGCGAAGGCGTGCTGATCGAACTGGTGCAAGCGCCCCCCGAACTGCTCGAAGCCCTCGCCAAGCTCGGCTAAGCCTGGCTAGTCGACCGGGCCGGTTCGCGTCGCGCGGCAGCTTGGCGTGTCAGCCGCCGAAGCTCGATGGGCTCAACTTGCGCAGTTCGTTCCGCCAGCGCTTGACGCAGAATGGGTGATGGCGCCATTTGGCTTGCGCGCAAGCGCGGGTTTCGCATGCGGAGACGGCAAACGCGTTTTCCTCGCCGGCGCAGACTTCCTGAGGCGAGCTCGGCGCCTTCGGCACCGCCGCGGCGGCAGCCTTGGCGCGTGCCTCGGCAGCTGCCCGCTCGGCGCGCAGCCTTTCCTGCTCGGCACGCGCGAGACGATGTTTCTCCGCCAGTGCCCGCTTCGCCGCCAGTGCCCTGCGCCTCTGTTCGGCTCGGTGGCGACGCGCTTTCTCGAGCTTTTCCTTTTCCGCCTGTTCCGCCACCGTCAGGGGAGGCGGTTCATGGGCGGAGGAAGCTTCCTCGACCGGCGTGGCGGCCGACGGGGCTTCGGCCGGTGTCGGTGCTGCCGCAGGCTCGTCGGCGACGGCGACCGTCGGGGTCGGCGCCGTTCTTTCGCCGCTATCGCCGTAGTAACGCAGGGCAACCATGCCGACCAGAAGCACGACAAAGCCGGCGACAAAGGCGAAGAGCAAAGTGTGCTTGGTTGGTGGCGGCTCGGCGGCCGCTTCCGAAGGTGCCGCCTGTGGCTGGATGGTTGGATCTTCCCAGTCGAGCGAGTCGATCTTGGCCAGCAGCGCCTTCGAATCGAGGCCGAAGGGTTCTGGCTTGGCTTTGCCGGCCGATGTCTTGCGGGACGAAGAAGATCGGCGCACCTTTTTCCCGCAAGTGGGGCAGACGGTCGCATCTGCTGCATGGCGGGCACCGCAGACTCGGCACTTCACGCTTTCAACTGTCAACGCTCGGGGCTCCGGGGTAAACCGGTCGTATTATCGGCCCACGCCCTGATCATGGTCAATTACCGGGCCGGTTGCGGGACGATGGCCGGCAGGCTGCCGACGACGAACGTTGCGTAATCGGCGTCAGCGCTCGCGACCAAGCACGCGGGCAAACCACTCCCTCCTCGACACTTCCTTTTGCCATGGGCAATCGCGCTGCTGTTCGATCATGACTCGGTCGCGCGTCGCGATCACCTCGTTCCATGCTGAGAAGACCTGATCGGGGGAATCATAACCTTCCATGGCCTGGACCAGCGGTTGAATCAGATAGTGGCCAAGAACGGCATCGTAGTTGATATGCGCACGCTGCACACCGCTTTGCAGTGCCAGTTCCAGTGGCGGACCGATGACGACATAGGCTTGCTTGCGTCTGCCCTCGGCCGTCCACGCCGTTGGCAACGGCAGTCTCGGCTGTTGCCGCGGCAGGAACAGACGCGAGAACATCCACGGTGTCAGCAGCAGGAACACCCACCAATCGTCGATTCGGCGCAAGGCGCGCACCTGCACCGGCAGCGCCTCGTTGCAGTCCATGGTGCCGGCGAAATTGGCCTCATGAATCTGGCGGAAGCGCACCTCGACGGCATCGACAACATCGCCGTCCGACCCGGTCGCGGCGGGGCTCAGTTGCCAACCGAGCATTTCAACCATGGTCGAGACAGGCGACGGCCAACTGTGCCCCGAGCTGTCGATAAAGGTCGAGACGACTCTCGTCCTGCAACATCTTCGCGTAACCGGGCAGCCAGCGCAACAGATGCTCGCGCCACAGCTCGTCTTTGAGTTCGCTGCCGTCGATCGATCCCTGCAAATGGGCCGCGCACTCGAGCATGGTACCGAGATAGTCAGGCGGCATGGCATCAGCCTGCAGACCGATGCGGCGGTAGAGGACTACCAACTGCTCGACGTCCGGACCAGCCATCATGCCGCGGCGTTGTGCGCTCTCGAAGGGTGCGCATGGCGTGCGCGGGTGGCCGCATACGAATAGGCGGCCATGTTCCGCCTGCCATTCGGCCAAACCGACCGCCTCCAGTTCGGCGGTCGGCCCGGCAAGCCACGTCAGTCGATCCGCCAGTTGCCGCAAGACCTCGAGCGATTCGGCACCCGGCGCCGCCAGCAGCATCGCCAGCAGGCGCAGGTGCTCACCAGGGATAGGCGTAGACGCCGGCATACATGAAATAGTGCCGCAGCAGGTAGCCGCCGGTCAGCACCAGCAACGCCGAGACGACGGTGGCCATGCGGCTGAAGCTCTTGCCGGTCAGGTTGCGCAACTCGAGCAGGAAGGGGACGATGAGACCAAACCCGATGAAGCCGATCAACCAGCCCCAATCGTGCCAGAGCAATTGCGCGGAGCGATAGCCCGACTCGGATCCCGACAGCGTGTAGTTGAAGAAGGAGAACAGAATCACCAACTCCGAAGCGATCAATATCAGGTCGAGCAGTTCGTAGCGGTGGCGCAAGTCTTCGTCGTCTTCACTGCGGATGAACGTATGCATCAGCAGCAGCAGATAGGCGAAGGCGGTCGAAAAAGCGGAGACGGTGAATAGCAGCGGCACGCCCGGGTTGTGCCAGAGCGCCACGGCCGGGAACGATTGCAGCAGCAAACCGGTGTAGACCGCGGTCCCGACGCCGTTGATGGTCGCCAGCCAACCGACCACCGAGCGCCAGCGAATACAGAACTTGGCCACGGCGGCGGCGGCTCCGGTATTGATCAGGCGGCCGACCACGGGGAAGCGGGCGAAGCTTTCGCTCTCGCGCATGTAGGGCAGCGCATAGACCGTACCCCAAACCATCATCCAGAGGATGAACTGCGTGCCCCAGGCGATCCAGGAGTCCGGCTTTTCGATGAACGCCAGCGGCGTCAGCACATAGATCACCGCCGCGTGATGCAGCAGGTGGCCGAACAGGACGGCGGAACTCAGGCCGAGCAGGACGACGCCGGACACGGCGCCCCAAAGCACCAGACTGCGGTGAGGACGGCAGTACATGTCGGTGAGGAATGTGATCGACAGCGTGGCGGCGCCGAGTCCCCCGAAGTAGAGGTACATGGCGATCCACCACGTCCAGATGTGCTGGGTGGTATAGGTCATGGTGTCCATCAGCCCCTCCGCTTCATGTCGTTGATGTAGTAGATGTTCGGGCTCGTGCCGAAATGCGGCATCAGCGGGCGGGCAATGCCGCTGCCGACGATCTGGGCCACCGGATCGGACGGATCGTCGAGGTCACCGAACTGCCTAGCCGAGCCGACACAGGTCTCGACGCACGCCGGCTTGCGTCCTTGGTCCACTCGGTGGGCGCAGAACGAGCACTTGTCCATGCTCGGCACGTCGCGCTGCAGTTCGCCATAGAACTCGCGACCCTTGTCGATATCGCCGTAGGTGACTTCATAGCGAGCATCGTAGGGACAGGCCATGGCGCAGGCGCGGCAGCCCATGCAGCGATCGGGATTGATGAGCACGATACCGTCGGCGCGCTTGTGCGTAGCGCCGGTCGGGCACACCGTCAGGCAGGGCGGGTTGTCGCAGTGGTTGCACAGGCGCGGGAAAAAGCGGCGCCGCACTTGGTCGGTGACGCCGATCTCCTCGTCATGGACGTAGGTACGCCACTTGTCCTTCCATACCGGCGTTTGGTTTTCCATGGCGCAAGCGGCCATGCAGGCGTTGCAGCCGACACAAGTGTTAAGGTCGATGACCATGGCGTAGCGCGTCATGCCAGATCCTCCCGTTGGGCCGCCCCGAGGGAGGCGCTACCGCCTGTGGGGGCAGCAAGCGAGGCGAGCGTGGGGGCCACTCGTTCTCTTTTCGTATCCTGCTTCTTGATCCGCACCGTGAATTCCTGAGTGCGGAAACCTCCCGTCACCGGCTCGACCCCATAGGGGACAAGCTTGTTAGTGGCGGTGCCGATGCCGTGGGAACGGCTGAGCCAAGGGTTCTCGGCGCCGAAACTGGAGTAAAGGAATATCGCCTCGCGATGAATGAGCCGCGTGATATGGGCGTGACCGGTGGCGGTTTGGCCGCTCTTGGAGTTGGTGAGGATGATCGGGTCTCCTTCGGCGATGCCCAAATAGGCCGCCCGCGCCGGGTGAATCCAGACGCGGGTATAGATGTCCTTCTTGAACTGGTTGATGGCCGCCAGTACCGGGTTGTTGCTGTTGGTGGAAGCGTAGGAGACGGTGGGCGCCTTGCCGTATGTGAAGTAGAACTCGTCGTCGGCCAGGCTGCCGCTGGCGCTCGAGCGGCATTCGGTCGGAATGTGCGTGGCCAGCACGCTGAATTGAAGCGGCAGGTTGTTTCCGCCGCCGCCCATCTTGCGCAGGCCGTCGAACAAGCCCGAGTAGAACTCGATGCGGCCGCTTGGGGAGGACATCGGCAACTTCCGGGGCATGGCATAGCGCTCGAGAAGGCGCTCCTTGGTCTCCAGGATGCACACACCCTTTTCCTGCAGGACCGTATCGAGCTGCTTTGCCGTCATGCCGGCCTCCTCGGCCGCGAGGTCGAAGGCGACTTCTCGATAGGCATCGGCGACGGGATTCTTCGACCCCCTCTTCGCGTACGCCGCCCGCTTCTGTTCGAAGGCAACGGCATTCAGACCCGTCAGCTTGTCGATGTTGTCCAGGAAAGGTTCGGTCTTGCCACTGATGATCTCACTCATCTTGTGCAGGATGTCCGGGACCTCGCGCGAGTCGTAAAGGGGCTCGATGGCCTGATAGCGGGTGGTCAGTCCGAGATCGTGGTTGACGCCGTTGGCATACACATAGGGCTCACCTCGTTCGAGGTAGGTGGAATTCGGCAATATCACGTCAGCGTACATGGTGGTGTCCGACGGCAACACGTCGATGGCAATCACCAGTTCCATGTTCTTGTGGGAGAGGATCTCCTTCCAGCGCGAATCCGGGTAGTAATGGCGCACCGGATTGGCGGCGTTGAGCAGCACGGCGCGGGTCAGATAGGGTTCGCCCTTGTAGTTGAGCGATCCCTCGACCGATTCCTTGAAGCCCGGATCAGCCAGTACCGGCAGCATCACGTAGGGGCGCCCGGCCAGCCGTTCCTGCTCCGAGTAAGCCCAAGACCAGCCCGGCTTACCGTGGGCAAAGTTCTTGGCCTCGGAAAAGACATCGATGACCAGTTTGGCGAAAGGCAGGCCGTTCTGCTTCGCTAGCGGGGGTCCAATGTCCTTGCCTTCGGCCTTGGCCTTGAGCACATGGGCCTGCTTCTTGTGTACTTCGCCGCT
>Ga0316583_10000114_pt1 | contig 18718 bp, 18 predicted proteins | sample J_170502JBrBrA_D_FD_204513 | JGI IMG/M metagenome (GOLD analysis project Ga0316583, IMG submission 204513) | Rhizosphere microbial communities from salt marsh grasses in Alabama, United States - J_170502JBrBrA | ecosystem: Host-associated > Plants > Roots > Rhizosphere | place: USA: Alabama... | reverse complement strand
GCCTTTCGCTCGAGATCATCGCCGAAGGCGTGGAGACGGCCGAACAACTCGAATTTCTGTGCAACGCCGGTTGCCGGCAGATACAGGGCTACATCTTCAGCCGACCCGTCCCCGCCAGGGTCATTTCCGGACTCCTGAGGCAGAAGAAATGCGACGTCCCTACGCCATCGTCCATCCCGGCGGTTTGAAACCTGCAGGGCGGCCGAGAATTGGAGCGGGCGAAGGGAATCGAACCCTCGTATGCAGCTTGGGAAGCTGCCGTTCTACCATTGAACTACGCCCGCATTAGCGGGGGCCACCATAGCCAAACCCGGGCCGAAACGGCAAGCGCCTCGCGGCGGCGGCCCCGTCGACGCGAGCCGCCGGCGCGCGTCAGGCTTTGAAGTGCTTCGATAGCTTCAGGCTCTGCGCCTGGTAGTTTGAGCCGATGCCCTGCCCGTAGAGGGTGTCCGGCCGCGCCATCATCTTCTCGTAGACGAGGCGGCCGACGATCTGGCCGTGCTCCAGGATGAACGGCACCTCGCGCGAGCGCACTTCCAGTACTGCGCGCGAGCCGCTGCCGCCGGCGCCGGCGTAACCAAACCCGGGATCGAAGAAACCGGCATAGTGCACGCGGAATTCGCCGACCAGCGGATCGAACGGCACCATCTCGGCGGCGTAGTCCGGCGGCACCTGCACCGCTTCTTTGGAAGCGAGGATGTAGAACTCGTTCGGATCGAGAATGAGACTGCGGTCGGGACGCGCGGCGATCGGCTCCCAGAAATCGAGCACGCTATAGCCGCCGCGTCGGTCGACGTCGATCAAGCCGGTATGACGTTTGGCACGATAGCCGACGATGCCGGGGCGTTCGGCGCCGCCGAGATGACCGGAAAGATCGACGCTCACCGCCACGCCTTCGCTCACGTTGGCGTCGTCGCTGCCGACCAGCCGCTCGCGCGCGTGCAGCGCGCGCAGCGCATCCGCGTCGAGCGAAGCGTGACCGCGACGAAAACGAACCTGCGAGAGCCGCGAGCCCTCGCGCACCAGCACCGGAAAGGTACGCGGCGAAATTTCCGCGTAGAGTGGCCCGTGATAGCCGGCTTCGACGCGGTCGAAGCCGCGGGTCTCGTCGGCGATCACGCGGGTGAAGACGTCGAGCCGCCCGGTCGAGCTCTTCGGGTTGGCGGAAGCCGCGATGTCGTCGGGCAGCGCCAGGCTTTCCTGCAGCGGCACGATATAGACGCAGTTGGTCTCCAGCACCGCGCCGTCGCTGAGCGAGAATTCGTGCAGCTTCAATTCGTCGATGCGCTGCGCCACCGTCGTCGAGCCCGGCAGGAAGCTGGCGCGCACCCGATAGGCGACGTCGCCGAGGCGAAGATCCAGGCTCGCCGGCTGGACCTGATCGGGCACGAAGGAACTCGCCGTCAGGATGCCGCCGTCGGCCGCAAGCTGCCGGATCATGCCGTCGGGCAAGATGCCCTTGTCCTCGATTGCGAAGGAAAGTGCCACGAAACCCCGCTCAAACTGGAGGCCCGATCTAACCCGACAGGCGGCTTGACGGGAAGGCGCAGGGTCCGCTAGGAACACTTTATCCCGTGGTCAATTTGAGCCGGCCGGCTTGCAGCCACGTTAAATAAGTCGCTAAAAGGCCGGGGACGCGTGAGCCCGGCCGAGAGCTTTCTCTCCGGCCGGTTTTTTGTTGCCGGCGCGGGGGTCCGGACCCCGGCGCCGGATGGAAGGAGACCACGATGTCCGCGTCCAAATCCGAGACCAACTCCGCGTCCAAGACCTACCGTTCCGAGACCCGCCTGGTGCACGCCGGCACCCTGCGCTCGCAATTCGGCGAGATGTCGGAGGGGCTGTTCCTCACGCAGGGCTACATCTATCCGAGCGCTGAAGAATGCGAGTCCCGCTTTTCGGGCAAGACGCCGGGCTACGTCTATTCGCGCTATTCCAACCCGACCATCGCCATGCTCGAGCAGCGCATGGCCTCGCTCGAAGGCGCCGAGACCGCGCGCGCCACCGCCACCGGCATGGCCGCCGTCACCACCGCGCTGATGGGCCAACTCAAGGCCGGAGACCACATCGTGGCGGCCAAGGCGCTGTTCGGTTCCTGTCGCTGGGTGATCGAGGACTGGCTCGGCCGCTTCGGCGTCACCTCGACGCTGGTCAACGGCACCAACCTCGACGAATGGAAAAACGCCGTGCAGAAGAACACCAAGGTGTTCTTCATGGAGACCCCCACCAACCCGACGCTCGAGGTCTACGACATCGCGGCGGTCGCCGACATCGCGCATAACGCCGGCGCGACGCTGACGGTCGACAACGTGTTCGCCACCGCGCTCTACCAGAGCCCGCTGTCGCTTGGCGCCGACTGCGTCGTCTATTCGGCCACCAAGCACATCGACGGCCAGGGCCGCGTGCTCGGCGGCGTCATTCTCGGTTCGGAGAAGTTCATCCAGGACAACGTGCATCAGTTGATCCGCCAGACCGGGCCGTCGCTGTCGCCGTTCAACGCCTGGATCCTGCTGAAGGGCCTGGAGACCTTGTCGGTACGCGTGCAGCGGCAGACCGATACGGCGGCGGCCGTGTCAGTGGCGCTCCACGGACACAAGAAGCTGACACGGCTGATCTATCCCGGCCGGCCCGACCATCCGCAGGCCGAGATCGTGCACAAGCAGATGAAGGCGGGCTCGACGCTGGTGTCGTTCGAGCTCAAGGGCGGCAAGGAAGGCGCCTTCCGTTTCCTCAACGGCCTGAAGCTGATCGGCATCACCAACAATCTCGGCGATGCCAAAAGCCTGATCACGCATCCGACCACCACCACCCATCAACGCTTGACGCCGGAACAGCGCGCCGAACTCGGCATCGGCGACGGCCTGGTGCGGCTGTCCTGCGGCCTCGAGCATCCCGACGACGTGGTGGAGGATCTGCTCACCGCGCTCGACGCGGTGTGAGACACCCGGGAGGCGTGCGTCGACGAGCGCCTTTTCTTTCGCCCGGCGATCCGGCAATAATCCGGCCGGTTGCGCGGCGCGGCAGCGCGGCGGCTTGGAGCGTTTCCAGGCGAAGCGGAACCCGGTTCGCCGTCCGGAAACGCGACAAAACAAAAACTTGGCCACACTCGCCGTTTCCGTGAAACGGTGAACCTGGCTGGGCGACGAACAGGACTTTTCGATGTACCGGACGGTAACCCGCAAGATCGAGGTGACGGTGACGCCCCGCTTCGTGCAGGAGCGCTCGTCGCCCTCGAACGGCTATTACTTCTGGGCCTACACCGTCGACATCACCAATCTCGGCAGCGAGACGGTGCAATTGAAGACGCGGCACTGGCGCATCACCGACTCGCTCGGCCGGCTGCAAGAGGTGAAAGGTCCGGGCGTGGTGGGCGAGGAGCCGACCCTCAAGCCCGGCGAGTCATTCGAATATACCAGCGGCGTGCCGCTGCCCACGCCGTCCGGCTTCATGGTGGGCAGCTATGGGATGGTGACGGGCGAAGGCGAGTCTTTCGACATCGAGATCCCGGCGTTCTCGCTCGATTCGTCCTACGCCGAACGGACGATCAATTAGAGGCTCTCGGCAAACAGCCTCTGAAGCGGCCGAGCGCCCGCCTCGGTATAACGGCCAGCACCGCCCCACCCTGCGCGAAATTCCGCGTCGTCACCACCCCTCAGCCCGGATTGGCGCCGACGTCCTCAGGCGCAAACTCATAATTGGCGCTGCAGAACTCGCAGGTCACCGAGATGCGGCCGTCCTCGACCATGTGGTCGCGGTCGTCCTGCGAGAAGCTCTTGAGCATAGCCTCGACCGCATCGCGCGAGCATGAGCATTCAGCCTTCACACCAGCGTGCTCGAACACCCGCACGCCGGGTTCATGAAACAGGCGATAGACCAGCCGCTCGCTCGACAGCGCCGGATCAATGAGCTCGATATCCTCCACGGTCGACACCAGCGCGCGGCCTTCGACCCAGGCCTCGTCCTCCGCGACCTCCGGCACCTCCATGCCTTCCGGCGCGTCGCCGGGATGGAGGTCGGGCTGGCGGGCACGCTCCGGCGCTTTCGGCAGGAATTGCAGCATGATGCCGCCGGCGCGCCAGCCGTGGCGGGCGCCGCCCTCGGCCTGCCGCAGTTCCTCGGCCACCGCCAGGCGGACCTGGGTCGGGATCTGCTCGGAGCGGTGGAAGTATTCGTGGGCGGCGTCTTCCAGCGAGCCGCCTTCCAGCGCCACCAGGCCCTGGTAACGGCTCATGTCCGGACCCTGGTCGATGGTCATGGCGAGATGGCCCGTGCCGAGGAGGCTCGGGCCGTCGTCGTTGCCGGCGGCGATGGCTTCGGCGACCGCTTTCTTGTCGAAGCGGGCACAGGCCCGCACCTTGCCGGGGGTGGTGAAGTCCACCACCAGCATGCGCACCGGACCGTCGGTCTGGGTCTGCAGGATGAAGCGGCCGTCGATCTTCAGCGCCGAACCGAGCATGACGGTGAGCACCACGGCTTCGCCCACCAGCTTGGCGACCGGCGGCGGATAGGCGTGGCCTTCAAGGATCCGGTCGATCACCGGCCCGAGCCGCACCACGCGACCGCGCAGGTCGAGCGTGGCCACCTCGAACGGCAGCACGCTGTCGTCGTTGGGCGTCGCCGACGGCGCACGGGTGGGAATGGCGGTTTCGGGATTGCTCATGTGGGGATTGCTCATGGTCCCTATGTAGCAATGGAACGGTGAGATGCGAGACCCCGGAATCCAGGGCCAAGTTTGAGCGTGTCGCTCTGGATTCCGGGCTCACGCGCTTAAGGCGCGTGCCCCGGAATGACAAGCCTCAAACGTCGGCGTGCAGGCACCAGGCCAGCAGGCCCTTCTGGGCGTGCAGGCGGTTTTCGGCCTCGTCGAACACCACCGACTGCGGACCGTCGATCACCTCGTCGGTGACTTCCTCGCCGCGGTGCGCCGGCAGGCAATGCATGAAGATGGCGTCGGGCTTGGCCTTGGCCATCAGCGCGGCATTGACCTGGTAGCGCTTGAGCACGTTGTGGCGGCGCTTGCCGTCGCGGTCGCCCATGGAGACCCAGGTGTCGGTGACCACGCAGTCGGCGCCGCTGACGGCCGCCTCCGGGTCCTCGCCGACATCGACGTCGGCGCCCGACTTCTTTACCCAGTCCAGCAGCCATTTCTTCGGCTTGAGCTCGGCCGGCGTCGCCACCCTGAGCTGGAACTCGAAGCGCTCGGCCGCGTGCATCCAGGAAGCCAGCACGTTGTTGGCGTCGCCGGTCCAGGCCACGGTGCGGCCGCGGATAGAGCCCTTATGCTCCTCGAAGGTCATGACGTCGGCCAGCACCTGGCAGGGATGCGAGCGCCGCGTCAGCCCGTTGATCACCGGCACGGTGGCGTAACGCGCGATTTCGGTGATCGACTCGTGATCGAGCGTACGGATCATGATGGCATCGACGAAGCGCGATAGCACGCGCGCGGTGTCGGCGAGCGTCTCGCCACGACCGAGCTGCATTTCCTGCGCGGTGAGCATGATCGCCTCGCCGCCGAGCTGGCGCATACCGACGTCGAAGGAGACACGGGTGCGGGTCGACGGCTTGTCGAAGATCATCGCCAGCGTCTTGTCGGCAAGCGGCTTGGTGTTCTGCCCGCGCGCGCGCGCGGCCTTAATGGCGCGGCTGGAATCGATCAGATGGCCAAGCGTCTGCTTCGGAAGATCGGTAAGGTCGAGGAAATGCCGCACGCCGTTCGCGGTCATGACGCCGCCTCCTTCGCCGGCTTGGCGGCTTGCGCCAGCCGCGCGCAGGCGCGCTCGATGCGGTTCACCGCCTCGCCGATCTCGGCCTCGCTGATGATGAGCGGCGGCAGCAGCCGCACCACGTTGTCGCCGGCGGCGACCGTGATCATCTTCTCGGCGCGCAATTCGTCGACCATGGTGCCGGCCGGCGGAATCAATTTGAGACCAATGAGCAGGCCCTCGCCGCGCACTTCGGCAACGACCGAGGCGTAGCGGTCCTTGATCTCGGCGAGCCGCTGCTTGAGCAGCAGCGAAACGTCACGCACGTGCTCGATGAATTCGGGCTCCAGCACCACGTCGAGCACGGCGTTGCCGACCGCCATGGCGAGCGGATTGCCGCCGAAGGTCGAGCCGTGCGTGCCCGGGGTCATGCCCTTGGCCGCTTCCTCAGTCGCCAGACAGGCGCCGACCGGGAAGCCGCCGCCGAGCGCTTTCGCCAGCGCCATGATGTCGGGCGCGATTCCGGTGCGTTCATAGGCGAAGATCTCGCCGGTGCGGCCGACGCCGGTCTGCACCTCGTCGAAGATAAGCAGCAGGCCGTTCTTGTCGCAGAGCTCGCGCAAGGAACGCAGCAACGCCGCCGGCACCACGCGCACGCCGCCCTCGCCCATGATCGGCTCGATCAGGATGGCGGCGGTTTCTGGCCCGATCGCTTTCTTGACCGCGTCGAGGTCATCGAACGGCACCTGGTCGAAGCCCTCGACCGGCGGGCCGAAGCCATCCAGGTATTTCTGGTTGCCGGTGGCGGCGATGGTGGTGAGCGTGCGGCCGTGGAAGGCGCCCTCGAAGGTGATGATGCGGTAGCGCTCCGGCTTGCCGGAGGCCGACTGGTATTTGCGCGCCATCTTGATGCAGCACTCCAGCGCCTCGGCGCCGGAATTCTGGAAGAAGACGAAGTCGGCAAAGCTCGCCGCGCACAGCCGGTCTGCGAGCCGCTCACCCTCCGGGATGCGATAGAGATTGGAGACGTGCCAAACCTTCTTGGCCTGCTCGGTCAGCGCCTCGACCAGATGCGGATGGCAGTGGCCGAGCGCGTTGACGGCGACGCCGGAGGTGAAATCGAGATAGCGCTCACCCTCAGCCGTGACGAGCCAAACGCCCTCACCCCGCTCGAAAGCGAGGTCCACACGTGCATAAGTCGGCAGAAGATGCGAGCTCACGGTCTGATTCTTCCATCGGGCGAAGGGCCGAAATCGTCGGGTCGATTTGCCGAAATAAAATGTGCCGCCTCCCGGGGCGGCACTTTGAGCAGTTTATGACCGGAGCAATTGCCGGTCAACCGAAGCCGGGCGGTGGCGGCTTGACTCAAAATTGTCGCAAGGGCCGATTCTAAAGGAAAACTTGTTGGTAGTTGCTTTTGGGGGCTTGCGAACGCTTGCGCGCGACTCACTTCATATTGTAGGTTTCCAGTCAAGTCAGTACGACATGTCGTGCGACTGACGGTTTTCTAGTTCATGCCTGTTGCGTCACGCGGCGGGGGCCCCCGGAGGGTGCCCGACGAGGGTGGGCGGATTCCACCCAAAGTACTGAATGTCGAGGAGAAAACCCAATGGGCTGGACCGACGAACGGGTCGAACTCCTGAAGAAGCTGTGGGCTGACGGGCTGTCCGCCAGCCAGATCGCAGCGGAACTCGGGGGCATCACTCGCAACGCCGTCATCGGCAAGGTACATCGTCTCGGATTGTCGGGGCGCGCCAAGAGCCCCTCCTCCGCCGCCCCGCGCCCGCGCAAGCCGCGCTCCAGCGGCCACATGCTGCGGGTGTCGCGGCCGACAGTGCGCGGCAACACGGCGCTCGCCTACGACTACGACGTGGAGCCCGAGCCGGAGTTGCTGGAGATTCCGGTGGAGCAGCGCAAGACGCTGTTGCAGCTCAACGAACACACCTGCCGCTGGCCGATCGGCGATCCCGGCGGTGGCGATTTCTTCTTTTGCGGCGGCGAGACCGCCAACGAGCTGCCCTACTGCGCATACCATTCGCGCGTCGCCTACCAGCCGGCGTCAGAGCGCCGGCGCGAGAAGCGGCAGTTCCGGGGCTAAAGCGGGATATATTCGGGCGGGTGCAGACGGTCGGGTCTTGCCCGGCCGTTTTGGTATTTGGCGCAGCGCTAATTCAGCGCCGACGCCCGGATGGGGCGCAAGCCAAACCCGTGATCATTCGCTGACGCCGAAACCTTACGCCACGCGCCCAAAGCGGTCGTCCAGGGCGTAGCCAGCGCCGCGCACCGTGCGGATCGGGTCGGCCTGCTGGCCGCGATTGATGGCCTTGCGCAGACGGCCGACGTGGACGTCGACGGTGCGCTCGTCGATGTAGATATCCGAGCCCCAGACGCCGTCGAGCAACTGCTCGCGCGAGAACACCCGGCCCGGCCGCTCCATCAGGAACTCGAGCAGGCGGTATTCGGTGGGCCCGAGATCGATCGCGCGGCCGCTACGCGAGACCCGCTTCTTCTCGCGGTCGAGCTCGATGTCGCCGATCGCCAGCACGGTGGCGACGCGATCCGGATTGGCGCGGCGCAGCAGCGCGCGCACGCGGGCGAGAAGTTCCGGGACCGAGAACGGTTTGACGATGTAATCGTCGGCGCCGGTCGAAAGCCCGCGCACCTTCTCGCTCTCCTCGCCACGGGCCGTGAGCATGATGATCGGCAGGCTGCGGGTCTCGGGCCGCGCCCGCAAGCGTCGGCAGAGCTCGATGCCGGAGAGGCCCGGTAGCATCCAGTCGAGCACGATCAGGTCGGGCGCCGACTCCTTCAGCTTGGTATCGGCCTCGTCGCCGCGGGCGGCCGAGTCCACTTCGTAGCCTTCGGCTTCAAGATTGTAGCGGAGCAGCATGGTAAGTGGCTCCTCGTCTTCCACAATCAGGATGCGCGGACTCATCTCTGCTTCCGTTTCTCTTATCTATCCGCCGCCGTCTTCACTGCGGCGATATTGGTGGTGTCGCCCTTCGGTCGCTGATCGGCGATTGGCCGGCCTTCGATGATGTAGTGCACCGTCTCGGCGATGTTGGTGGCGTGATCGCCCATACGCTCGATGTTCTTGGCGCAGAACAAGAGATGGATGCAGAACGTGATGTTGCGCGGGTCTTCCATCATATAGGTGAGCAGTTCGCGGAACACGGAGGTGCAGACCGCGTCGATCTCCTCGTCGCCGCGCCACACCGCCAGCGCCGCGGTGAGGTCGCGCCGGGCGTAGGCGTCGAGCACCGCCTTGAGCTGCTCGAGCACCAGGTCGGTCATATGCTCGACGCCGCGGATCAGCTTGGGCGGCGGGAACTCGCCGTTAAGCGCGATGACGCGCTTGGCGATGTTCTTGGCCAGATCGCCGATGCGCTCGAGGTCGTTGGCGAGCCGGAGCGCGCCGACGACTTCACGCAGGTCGACCGCCATCGGCTGGCGGCGGGCGATGGTGAGCACCGACATCTCCTCGATCTCGCGCTGGAGATTGTCGATGTTGCGGTCGTCGGCGGTGACTTGCTGGGCGAGCATGGTGTCGCGCTTGGCCAGCGCGTCGGTCGCCTCGGCGATCTGCTTTTCGGCCAGACCGCCCATTTCCGCGACCATGCGGGACAGATCCTGGAGGTCGCTGTCGAACGCCTTGCTGGTATGTTCACTCATGGCCTTTATCCCTCGATCATCCGGATCGGTCATATGGGGTTCCTCGTGTCCGTTTTCCACCATAGCGGCCCCCACGCGGGGGCGCGTCCGGATCAGCCGAAGCGGCCGGTGATGTAGTCCTGCGTGCGCGGGTCGCTCGGGCTCGTGAAGATGCGCGTCGTGTCGTCAAACTCGACCATCTCGCCGAGATACATGAAGGCGGTGTAGTCGGACACGCGCGCCGCCTGCTGCATGTTATGGGTGACGATGGCGATGGTGTAGTCTTCCTTGAGCTCGTCGATGAGCTCCTCGATCTTGGCGGTCGAGATCGGGTCGAGCGCCGAGCACGGCTCGTCGAACAGGATGATTTCGGGGCGGACCGCCACGGTGCGAGCGATGCACAGGCGCTGCTGCTGACCGCCGGACAGCGACTGGCCGTTGGCGGCGAGCTTGTCCTTGACCTCGTCCCAGAGCGCGGCGCGCCGCAGGCAGCGCTGCACGCGGTCGTCGAGCTCGGATTTCGACAATTTCTCATAGAGGCGGATGCCGAAGGCAATGTTTTCGTAGATCGACATCGGGAACGGCGTCGGCTTCTGGAACACCATGCCGACCTTGGCGCGCAGCAGGTTGAGGTCCTGGTTCGGCGCCAGGATGTCCTCGTTGTCGAGGGTGACGTTCCCGACCGCGCGCTGGTTGGGATAGAGGTCGTACATGCGGTTGAGGACGCGCAGCAGCGTGGATTTGCCGCAACCGGACGGTCCGATGAAGGCCGTGACCTTGTTCTCGTAGAGCGGAACGTTGATGTCCTTCAGCGCGCGGTTGTCGCCGTAGAAGAAGTCGAGATTGCGCACCGAGATCTTCTCGACCAGACCTTCGGCGCCGGCCGGCGCCTGGCTGTGGGCCGGGGCGGGCGTGGGGACGGTTGCTTGGACGCTCATGACGATTTTCTCTGTGCCGAGAGGAGACGCGCGGTGATGCTGAGCACCAGCACCGCCAGTGTGATGATCAGCGCGCCGGTCCAGGCGAGCTGCTGCCAGTCCTTGTAGGGGCTGAGCGCGAACTGGAAGATGACGATCGGCAGGCTGGACATCGGCGCGTTCATGTCCAGGCTCCAGAACTGATTGTTGAGTGCGGTGAACAGCAACGGCGCGGTCTCGCCGGAAATACGCGCGACCGCGAGCAGCACGCCGGTGATCATGCCGGCGCGGGCGGCGCGATAGGCGACCTTCTGGATCATCATCGAACGCGGCAGGCCGATGGAGGCCCCCGCCTCGCGCAAGGTGTCGGGAACGAGCGTGAGCATGTCCTCGGTGGTGCGCACCACCACCGGCACCACGATCACCGCGAGCGCAATCGCGCCGGCCCAGCCGGAGAAGTGCCCCATCTGGGCGACCATGACCTCGTAAATGAACAGGCCGATGACGATCGAGGGGGCGCTCAACAAGATGTCGTTGATGAAGCGCACCACCATGGTGAGCTTATCGTAGCGGCCGTACTCGGCCATGTAGGTGCCGGCGAGGATGCCGAGCGGCGTGCCGACCGCCACCGCGATCGCGGTCAGGATCACGCTGCCGGCGATCGGGTTGAGCAGGCCGCCCGCGGAACCGGGCGGAGGCGTCATCTCGGTGAAGACGGCGAGGTTGAGACCGCTAAAGCCTTTCCACAGGAGTTCGGCGAGGATGAACACCAGCCACAGCAGGCCGAAGACGGTGGCGGCGATGGCGAGCGCCACCGCGATATGATTGCGGCGACGGCGCGCGGCGTAGAGCGAGGAGTTGGCGACGGTCGGGGTGGCCATCCGCTCAGGCTCCGATCTTGGCGTTGATGCGCATCAGCATCAGCCGCGCCGCGGCCAGCACCAGGAAGGTGATGACGAACAGGATGAGACCGAGCGCGATCAGCGACGAAGTGTAGAGATCGCCGACAGCCTCGGTGAATTCATTGGCAATGGTCGCCGAGATGGTCGTGCCCGGCGCCAGAATGGAGGTGGCGATGCGGTGGGCGTTACCGATGACGAAAGTGACCGCCATGGTCTCGCCGAGCGCGCGGCCGAGCGCCAGCATGATGCCGCCGATGACGCCGACGCGGGTGTAGGGCAGCACCACATAACGCACCACTTCCCAGGTCGTGCAGCCGACACCGTAGGCGGCCTCCTTCAGCACCGGCGGCACCGCGTCAAACACGTCGCGCGAAATCGAGGTGATGAACGGCAGCACCATGACGGCGAGGATTAGGCCTGCGGTGAGAATGCCGATGCCGTAGGGCGGGCCCGCGAACAGGTCGCCGATCAGCGGGACGTTGCCAAGGGTGTCGATCAAGAACGGCTGCAGGGTCTGCTGCAGGAAGGGCGCGAACACGAACAGGCCCCAGATGCCGTAGATGATCGAGGGAATGCCGGCGAGCAGCTCGATGGCGATGCCGATCGGGCGGCGCAGCCACATCGGGCACAGTTCGGTGAGAAAGAGAGAAATGAACAGCCCGACCGGCACGGCGATCAACATGGCGATGATCGAGGTGACGACGGTGCCGTAGATGGGCGCGATGGCGCCGAATACGTTGGTGACCGGGTTCCAGCTCTCAGTGACCAGGAAGTGGAAGCCGAACTGATGCAGCGCCGGCCAGGCACCGTGCATCAGCGAGACGATGATGCCGCCGAGGATGATGAGGACGGTAACGGCGGCCAGTCGGGTCAGCGAGCGGAATATGGCATCGTTCAACCGCAGGCGTTGCAGGGTCTTGGCTCGGTCTGGCGCCTGGGTCACCGGGAGGGCCCCATTCTCCAACGCGACGTCGACCACGGATTTGCCTCCGGTGAGGTGGGCATTGAGGCTCTCCCTGTGGGTCGGATTCAGGTCCGGGAGGGCCATTTCAAGCGGCCCGAGGCCGCCGTGACAAGCCGCCTTGCGAGCGGCAGTGGACAAGATGGGGGGCGCCTTGCGGGCGCCCCCTTTTTCGCATCAGGCGATTACATGCCGGTCTTGATTTCAGCCTTCCAGGTGGCCTCGACCTCGTCGACGACCTTCTGCGGCATCGGCACATAGTCCAGACTCTCGGCCATCTTGCCGCCGTTCTTGTAGCACCAGGCGAAGAACTTGAGTGCCGTGGCCGAAGCCTTCGGATCCTTCGGCTGCTTGTACATCAGGATCCAGGTCGCGGTGGTCATCGGCCAGGACTTGGCGCCGGGCTGGTTGGCGAGAATGACGCCGAAGCCGGGCTTGGACTTCCAGTCGGCGCCCGCGGCGGCGGCCTGGAAGGCCGCCGAAGTCGGGGCAACGACGTTGCCGTCCTTGTTCTTCATCTTGGTGTAGGTGAGCTTGTTCTGCAGGGCGTAGGCGTACTCGACGTAACCGATCGAGTTCTTGGTATTGCCGACGTTGTTGGCCACACCTTCGTTGCCCTTGGCGCCGATGCCAACCGGCCACTGCACAGAGGTCGAGTTACCGACCTTCGACTTCCAGTCGGCGGAAACGTCCGACAGGTAGTAGGTGAAGTTGAAGGTGGTGCCCGACCCGTCCGACCGATGCACGACCGCGATCGCGGCGTTCGGCAGCTTGGCGTTGGGGTTGAGCTTCTGCAGCGCCGCGTCGTTCCACTTCTTAATCTCGCCCATGAAGATCTTGGCCAGCGTCGGGCCGTCGATCGTCAGCTCACCGGCCTTGATACCCGGGATGTTGACGACCGGCACGATGCCGCCCATCACCATCGGGAACTGCACGAGCTGATACTTGTCGAGCTCCTTGCCCGGGCGCGGGGCGTCGGAGGCGCCGAAGGTCACGGTCTTGGCGTGAATCTGCTTGATGCCGCCGCCAGAACCGATCGACTGATAGTTCAGACCGATGCCGGTCTCCTTCTTATAAGCATCCGCCCACTTGGCGTAGATCGGATAGGGGAAGGTGGCGCCGGCGCCGGAGATGTTTTCGGCATGCGCGGGAGCGATGGCGGCAGCGACGGCGACAAGGCCGGCAGCAGCCCATGCGGTCCAATGTTTCACGGGTTCTCTCCATGTTTGCGGCCAAAGGCGCGCGCGGGTGTTCGCCCCCGTCACATCCGCCTTGAATGCCCGTTGGCCGGGCGACCGCTGTTGCTCTGAGACGCTCTCCTGAACGTGACTTCGGACGGAGTTCTTGGCGCGTCAATTCAGGGTTCTTCCGAAGCCCGCGGGCAGACCTAGGCGCCGCGTGTCACCCTTCTATAAAGCTTTGATGACAGCTAGATGACAGACTAAGTCGCTGATTTTTCGGCGACTTCCGTTTCCGAAGGGGTCTGGCCGGTGGACAAGGGTACATGCATGCAGAAGCTCGCGCCCTGGCCCGCGGTGCTGTCGATGGTGAGCCTGCCGCCGTGCCGGTTGAGGATGTGCTTGACCAGCGCCAGCCCCAGTCCAGTGCCGCCCTGCTGGCGGCTGTCGGCGACGTCGACGCGGTAGAAGCGCTCGGTCAGGCGCGGCAGATGCTCGGGCGGAATACCGGGACCGTAGTCGCGCACGGTCAACCGCGCCTCGCCAAGGCCGGCGCGGGTCTGCCCGGGGCTGAGCGTGACATCGACGCGCTTTCCCGCGGCGCCGTATTTGAGCGCGTTCTCCACCAGGTTCTCGAGCGCGCGGATCAGTTCGTCGCGCTCGCCCAGCACGACGAGCGGCTCGGACGGCAGCGAAACCTTGATCTCCACTGCGCGGTCGCGCGCCAGCATCTGCAGGCCATCGACCACCTGGCGCACGATGGAGGCGAGCTCGATCGGCGTCGAGGGCTGCAAGTGGGCGTTGAGCTCGATGCGCGAGAGCGACAGCAGGTCGTCGATCAGCCGCGCCATGCGGGTCGCCTGGCCCTGCATGATCGCGAGAAACTTCTCGCGCGCCACCGCATCGTCCTTGGCGCGCCCCTGGAGGGTCTCGATGAAGCCGAGCAGCGAGGCGAGCGGGGTGCGCAATTCGTGGCTGGCGTTGGCGATGAAATCGGCGCGCATCTCTTCGACCCGGCGCAGCGGCGTCAGGTCGTTGAAGCTCAGGAACAGAAGGTCGGAGGGCATGCCCTCGCCGCCCGCGAGCCGCACCGGCCGCACAAACGCCTCGTACCAGCGGTCGCGCGGCACACGCTCGAAGAATTCCACCCGCTGCGGCTCGCGCCGCTTGCTGGCGCGACGGATGGCGTTGACCAGCTCTGGCATGCGCAGGCTGATGAGCGCGGGATCGCCGCGCCGCATGGCGGGAGCGAGCCCGAGCGCGGCCGCGTTGAAGGCGATGACGCGGCCGTCGCGGTCGAGCACGATGGCCGGGCCCGGCAGGCCGGCGATCAGCGATTCGATCATGCGGGCGGCCGGATGGCCGGCGGCGTCCCTGGCGGCAACGGCGCCGCCCGACCCGATGCTGGGCCCGCCGCCGCGCAAGACCCCCCAGGCCTCGCGCAGACGGCTCATGAAGCCGGCGCGGACCGGAATGTCGCTCGCCTTGTCGTCGTTCGCCATGGTCACTCGGCGTCGGTCTTCTCGGGCTCGATCGCGCTGCGGAGCGGCTGCGTGACGCTGACTATCCGCGCCGGCGGCGGCTCCGGCAAGGCCGAGGCCCGGCGCGTGCTAAGCAAGACCTCGCGGATGCCGAGGATGACAAGCGCCACCACGAAGGGGCAGAGATAATAAAGCAGCCGGAACAGCAGCAACCCGGCGAGCAGGTCTTCCCTGTTGAACTGCCACAGCGCTATCAGCATGGCGGCATCGAACACGCCCAAGCCTCCGGGCGCGTGGCTGGCGAATCCGAGCAGCGTCGCCGACACGAACACGACCATGAGCGTGACGAAGCCGATATTGGGCTCGTTCGGCAGCAGCATCCACATGGCCATGGTGCAGAAGCCGAGATCGAACAGGCCGATGACGATCTGCACCAGCGTGGACGGGCCGTTCGGCAGCCGCACGGTCCAGCCACCCTTGCCGAGGCGGCGCGGCGCGCTCCACACCCAGGCGATATAGGAGAGCAGCACCGTCAGAATGACGAGCGCGATGCCGCGGTTGACGATGTCGGGCAGCCGGGTGATGGGCCCTGCCGCGTGCGGATCGAGCGACGCGCTGATACCCAGCACCGTGGCGTTGCCGAGCCAGAAGGTGAGCCCGGCGACGAAGCAGATCTTGGCGACTTCGACGGCGTCCAGCCCATGGTGCGAATAAATGCGGTAGCGCACCGCGCCGCCGGTAAAGACGGTAGCGCCGATGTTGTGGCCGACGGCATAGCTGGTGAAGCCGGAGAGCGCGGCGGTGCGATACGGGATCTCGCCGCGACCGATGGTCCGCAGCGCGAACCAGTCATAGAAGGTGAGCGTGAAATAGGCGCCGGAGACGAACAGGGCAGCGAAGGCGATCTGGTGCGGCCGGGTCGCCTTCAGGGCGTGCACCACCTCGTCGACGTTGATGTCGCGCAACATGTGGTACAGCACCACGATCGCGATGCCGATGATGGCGAGGCTGAGCGCCACACCGATCCGGTTCCAGCCGATCTTGTCCTGGAAAAATCGCGCCACCGCGCGCAGCCAATTGAGCATTCGTCCTCCGGGTCGGCGCGAGGGGTCGCTTCAGGCGTTGCCGCGTTTCCGGACGGCAAACCGGTTTCCACTTCACCTGGAAACGCTCTGGGCGACACCATCCTCGAAACCGCGCGCCTTCGACCGAGAGCGCTGAGAGGTGACCTAGCAGAACTCCGGAGGCCGCGCGAGAGTGCCGCGCACGGCGGTAAACGGTCCAAATGACCGGAATTGGGGCAGGAACGGGGCTGAAGCCGCTCTCCTCACCCGCCTGGAGAGGGAGGGTGAGCCGAGTACGCCGCAAGGTTCGCCCCAAAAGACGAAAACCCCGGCGCGCGGGTCGCGGCGCCGGGGTTGTCCGGTCGGTATGAAAGAGCGGTCCGATCAGTCGCACACCTCGACGCGGCGGATGCGCTTGCCATAGGGCGTCCAGACCACACGGCGGACGATGTAGCAGTCGCCGTAATAGCCCGGCGTGTAGAAACCGACGCGGAAACCGTGGTGCCAGCGGTGATGCCAGCCATGATGCCAACCATGGTGACCATGCCAGCCGCCGGCGGAAGCCGCGGTCGGAGACAGGGCGGCGGCGCCGATCACAGCGGACGCACCGAGGGCGAGGACGAGCTTGCGGAACATGGGGGTATCTCCTGAGGCTTTGAGGACGTGCCTGTCACATCCGAATACCCATGCGTCGCGGCCGGCCGGGCATCGGTTCAACACTTTCTGCCGCCCCTGCCCTCGCTCGTGCGGCGCGCCAGGCAAAAAGGAGCCGGGAACGCCCCAAAATCCCGCCGCGGCTTGCCCGGGGTGCCCGTTGAGGGCAACCTAGGCGCCAATTGGCGGCGGGCGCGGGTGACTGCGCGCAAAATTTCCTCGGAATCGTTTGAACCTTGGTGCCTCCGCCGGCGTCCAACCATCGAGCGAACCGATCGGCCCTGCGATGCAAACGGCTTCAGACGAGGTTCTGATCGCAAGAATCGCAGGCGGCGACCGGCTCGCCATGCAAGTGCTGTACGCGCGTCATCACGTGCGGGTTTACCGCTTCATCCTGCGGCTGACCCGCAACGAGGCGACCGCGGAAGATTTGATCAGCGAGGTGTTCCTCGAGATCTGGCGTAGTGCGGCCAAGTTCGAGGGTCGCTCTCAGGTCACGACGTGGATGCTGAGTATCGCCCGCTTCAAGGCGCTGTCGCAGCTCAGAAAGCGCAGTGAGGAGGAGCTGGACGAAGGCATGGCGGAGCAGATCAAGGATCACGCTGACGATCCCGAAGTGTCTCTCGCCAAGAAGGACAAGGGCGCGCTCCTGCGGGAATGCCTGAACGCGCTCAGTGCCGAGCACCGGGAAGTCATCGATCTCGTCTACTACCACGAGAAGTCGGTGGAGGAAGTAGCGGGTATCGTCGGCATCCCGGCGGCGACGGTGAAGACGCGCATGTTCTATGCGCGCAAGAAACTCTCGGAGCTCCTGAAGGAGCAAGGTGTGGATCGAGGCTGGCCATGAACGCGACCAAGCACGCGAACGAAGAACAGGCGCAAGCGCCCGACGAGATCGAATCGTTGCTGCCGTGGCACGCGGCGGGAACGCTCTCCCGGCGCGAGGCCGAGCGCGTGGAAGAAGCGCTTGCCCGCGATCCGGAGCTGGCGCGCCGCTACGACCTGGTGCGCGAGGAGCTCGGCGAGACCATCCATCTTAATGAGACCCTGGGCGCGCCATCGGCGCGCGCGCTCGATCAATTGATGCGCCAGATCGACGCCGAACCCAAGCGCGCGCCGCGCACGCTCAATCTGGCCGCGCGCATATCGGAATTCTTCGCAAGCTTAAGCCCGCGCACGCTGGCGCTGTCGGCGGCGGCCGCCGCGGTCGCGATCGTGCTGCAGGCGGGGCTGATCACCAGCGTGGTGCTCAACCAGCCGACCGCGGGCCATTATCAGACCGCTTCGGCGCCGGTGGCCGTGCAAGCGCCCGGCGCCCATGCGCTGATCCGCTTCGCGCCGACGGCAAGCGCGGCCGATATCACCAAGTTCCTGTCGAGCCATAAACTCGGCATCGTCGCCGGGCCCATGGCCGGCGGGCTCTACCGGCTGCGCATCGCCGACGCCTCGCTGCCGCAGGCGGAACGCGACAAGCTGATCAAGACGCTGCAGGCGGACAAGATTGTCGGCTTCATCGCGGCGGCCAAGTGACTCTGAAGTGACGCAGAAGTGACGCGGAGGATCGCCTCATGTTCGTGCATCGCAAGGCTCTGCTGCTGGTCGCCGGCCTCGCTGGCTTGAGCCTCGCCGCGGCGCCGGACGCCTCCGCGCAGAAATACAATCATTACCAGCATGGCGCGACGACCTATCAACGCACGACACCGGCGCCGACCCATAGCAATCCGGACCGCGGTGGTCGCCATCACGATGGCGGCGGCGGCATCGCGACCGGTGTCGGCATCGGCATCGCCATCGGCACGATCATCCAGTCGCTACCGAAAGACCAGCCGCCGCCCGGCGGCGGCCACTTCATCGACAACGGCACGATCGACGAGCCGGTCGACCATGCGCATCGCGCGCGACGCCACCACCGTCAGCCGCCGCGGCGCGCGGCGCGGCGGGGTCCGAGCGGCGCGCCGCCTGCAAGCGAGACGCGGTTCGTGCCGGATGAAGTCGTGATCGAAGTGTCCAACAGAGCGACCGCACGACAGATCACGGCGCTGCAACGGCGCTTCCGACTGCGGCGCATCGAGTCGCATCGCATCGCGCTCACCGGCACCACTTTCTTCCGCTGGCGTATCCCGGACCGCCGCTCGGTGCGCGCCGTCATCCGCGCGCTCGAACGCGACCGCCTGGTGGCGAGCGCACAGCCGAACTACCTCTATCGAATGC
>Ga0316583_10000113_pt1 | contig 18719 bp, 18 predicted proteins | sample J_170502JBrBrA_D_FD_204513 | JGI IMG/M metagenome (GOLD analysis project Ga0316583, IMG submission 204513) | Rhizosphere microbial communities from salt marsh grasses in Alabama, United States - J_170502JBrBrA | ecosystem: Host-associated > Plants > Roots > Rhizosphere | place: USA: Alabama... | reverse complement strand
ACACGGTGAGTTCGGTCGGGCGCGAAGCCGGTGTCTACCGGCGGGAATTCCGCGCCCGCAAACGTTAGAGCGCTCCGGGCGAAGTCGAGAACCGCTTCGCCATCAGCCTTTTTCGCCCTTCAGGAACGTAGCGGCGCTGCTAGGACGCAGCCAGAAGCGGCCGCGGCTGGACGATGTAATTGCTCGGAGCGCCGCATGAAACGAAGCGCCCTTGCCGACGCCGGCGCGCAAGCAGACATAGGCGGAGTCGGGCTCGCCGAGCTCGAGCAAGCAGGTGCCGAGCCCAATGCGCGCCCACCCTTCCTCTGGACGAGCCGATATCACGCGTTTGAATAACTCGGCGGCCTGCGCGTAATCGCCATCGTGCATCAACACCGATGTCATCCCACTCACCGCTTCGGGAAGGGCTGGGTTTATGGCAAGCGCGCGTGAAAAGGCCTCGATCGCGCCGGCGTGATCGTGCCGGGTCCTGCAGACGTAACCGAGCTGAACCCACATCTCGGGCATCATCGGCGCAATCGCGGCGCCTTGCCGAAGTACATCAACCGCTTCGTCGGGCTGCTTCAAGGCATGCAGAAGGTAGCCAAGCTCGTGAAACGCCGGGGGAAACGGCGGCGTGCGCTTGATAGCGCGCCGCAACCAAATCAATGCCTTGTCGTCTTGGCCACAGCGCCGCAAGGCGATGGCGAGCTGGGTTTCAATTTCCGGATTGCGACCGGCACGCGCCGCTCTTTCCAGCGGCGCCACTGCCTCCTTGACGCGTTGTTGCATCATCAGCGCGTAAGCGAGGATCTTGGTCGCTTCCGGATGAGCCGCGTTGGTCTTGAGGATTTCACTGGCGATGTGTTCTGCGTACGCCGGCTGTCCGTTTTGAAGGGCGTACGTCGCGCGCTGCAGAGCCTCCGCCTGCGCACGTTGCCGCTCGTTCATCGCGTTCGCTTGAACTTTCATCCCGCCGCAGGACTAACATCAGCGTATCCGGTTGACCAGCACCAGCCCGGCGGCGACCAGGGCCACGGCGGCGCCGAAGGCCGGGGTCAACGGCTCGCCCAGTACCAGGTGGCCGGCGGCCACCCCGAACAGCGGAGTGAGGAACGAGAAGGCCGAGAGCCGGCTCGCCGAATAGCGGGCGATCAGCGCGAACCAGATCACGAAGGTGACGCTCACCACCCAGAAGGTCTGGTAGGCGAGCGCGCCGAGCGCGACCGCCGACGGCCAGTGGGTGATGTGCTCGCCGGCGGCCCAACCGGCAATGCCCATGATCGGTGCCGAAACGATGAGCTGGTAGAGCATCACCTTTTCGGCGGGCGCGCGGTTGAGGCTGCTCGCCTTGATGGTGAGCGTGGTGGACGCCCAGGCCGCGGCCGCCATCACCATCATGACATCGCCCAGTGTCTGGCGCGGATTGAGCGCCGGCGTCGGCACACCGAAAGCGACGATCATGCCGGCGAAGGAAAGCGCGAGCCCCGCCCATTGCGAGGGCCGGAAGCGGTCGGCCGGCAGCACAATGCGCGCGCCGAGCACCACGAAGAACGGTGCGAGATAGACGAACAGCACGCCGCGGACGGCAGTGGTGAAGGCGAGCGCCTGGAACATCAGCGCGAATTCGAGGCCGAACAGCGTGCCGGCTGCAATACCCGGAATCAGCGTGCCGTCGCGCCGGAACAGCGGAATGCGACGCACGACGCACCAGCTTGTGACCAGGATCGCGGCCAACGTTGAGCGGATTGCACCCTGGAACAACGGCGGGATGTCGTGGATCGCAAGCTTCATCGTCACCTGGTTGAAGCCCCAGGACAAGCACAGCAGCACGATGGCGGCTATCGCCAGCGCATCGAGTGGGCGGGTGACGTGATGATGTTGGGAGGGCGATGTGGCGGACATGAGATTCCCGGCAGCAAGGCCGGGGTTTTAGCGCGGGCTGCAACGGAAGGCTATGTGACAGGACGCAACCCTGTCATGGCAGGCGCGTTGCTTACGCCGCATCCTTGCAATGCGCGCAGATGCCGTAGATCTCGATTACCGGCGTCTTGGGCGTAAAACCGGCGGCACGGGACGCGCTCTTGATGGTGTCGGCAACGGCGGCGGAGGCGGCCTCGCCGACGGCGCCGCATTTCTCGCAAATGAGGAACACCACCGGATCGCCGCTGGCGTGATTGTGCACGCAGGCGATGAAGGCGTTGCGGCTTTCGATGCGGTGGACGAGCCCCTGCTCGCGCAGGAAATCGAGCGCGCGGTAGATGGTGATCGGCGCAGGCCGGGCACCGTCCTCGGCCAGCCGGTCGATCAGCTCGTAGGCGCCGAGCGGCTGGTGGCTTGCGAGCAGTGCTTCCAGCACGCGGCGGCGGATCGGCGTCAGCCGTTCATGACGGTCCGCGCAGAATTGTTCAGCATGCGCAAGCGCATCGCTGACGCAGCGGTCATGGTCATGACCGGGGGTCGGGAAAACCGTCTCGGATTGCTGCTTAGCCAATCTTGCGCCCTGCCTTTCGCCGGAAGTCTAACGCGGGCCCGCTGGATTCGCGAAGACCTCCCACTTAGATAATTATTGCACTGCAACAAAAATAGGGGCAGCTTTCGGCCCCTTACCGGGCGACGTCCTTGCCGGCCCTATCGCGGCCGTGCGCGAAACACGAGGAATTCCAATGCTCAAAGGCAAAACCGCGCTGGTCACCGGTTCCACCTCGGGGATCGGGCTTGCCATCGCCCGCGCCATGGCCGAGGCCGGCGTCGACGTGATGCTCAACGGCTTCGGCGATGGCGCGGAAATCGAGAAGGAGCGCAGCGGGCTCGAAAAAGAGTTCGGCATCAAAGCGCGCTATTCCGGCGCCGACATGACGAAGCCCGACGAGATTGCCGCCATGGTGGCCGACACCGAGAAGGAATTCGGCAAGCTCGACATCCTGGTCAACAACGCTGGCATCCAACAGGTCGCCAACATCGAGGACTTCCCGGTCGAGAAATGGGACGCGGTGATCGCCATCAACCTGTCGTCGTCGTTTCACACGATCCGCGCCGCGGTGCCCGGCATGAAGAAGCGAAAGTGGGGCCGCATCATCAACATCGCATCGGCGCATGGCCTGGTCGCGAGCGGCCAGAAAGCGGCCTACGTCGCGGCCAAGCACGGCCTCGTCGGCTTGACCAAGGTGGCGGCGATCGAGAACGCCAACGACGGCATCACCTGCAACGCCATCTGCCCGGGCTGGGTGCTGACCCCGCTGGTCGCCAAGCAGATCAAGGCGCGCGCCAAGGAAAGCGGGCAGACCTTCGACGAAGCCAAGGTGGCGCTGGTGTCGGAGAAGCAGCCGATGCACGACTTCACCAAGCCGGAGAACATCGGCGCGCTGGCGGTGTTTCTCGCCGGCGACGCGGCGGCGAGCATCACCGGTTCGGCCTATTCGATCGACGGCGGCTGGACGGCGCAATAACCGACAGCGAAGGACGTTCAGCGCTGCGCCCTGCAATGACGGAGTAAGGAATGATCGACTTCCTCACCCGCACGTTTCGCGGCGAAGGTGGCGGCGGTCCACCCAGGAGCCCGAAGCGCATCAATCTGGCGCTGCAAGGCGGCGGCGCCTATGGCGCCTTCACCTGGGGCGTGCTCGATCATCTGATCAAGGATGGCCGGCTCAGGTTTGACGGCATCTCCGGCACTTCCGCCGGCGCGGTCAACGCGGTGATGGTGGCGGACGGCCTGAGAAACGGCGGCGCGGAGAAAGCACGCCGGCGGCTCGCCGACTTCTGGAAAGCGACGAGCCTCGGCGGCGACCTGCCCGATCTGCAACGCACCGTCATCAGCAAGCTCTTCTCGCTGGTCCCAACCGGATCGCCCGGGCTCGACTGGCTGTCGCTGTGGTCGCGCTATCTGTCGCCCTACGATTTCAACCCGCTCAACATCAATCCGCTCAAGGGCCTGATCGAGCGTTTCGTCGACTTCGAGGCCTTGCGCGCCGACACGCGGCCGCTCTTCATCGCCGCCACCAATGTGCAGACCGGCCGCCTGCACGTCTTTCCGCACGACAAGATTTCCGCCGAGGCGGTGATGGCGTCGGCCTGCCTGCCGACCGTATTCCGCGCCGTGGAGATCGACGGCGTGTCCTATTGGGATGGCGGCTATCTCGGCAATCCGGTGCTGTTTCCGTTCTTCCGCGCCACCGACACCGAAGACGTGCTGATCGTGCAGATCAATCCGCTGGTTCGGCGCAAGATCCCACATTCGACGCGCGAGATCATGGCGCGGGTGAACGAGGTCACCTTCAATTCGTCGCTGATGGGTGAGCTGCGCACTATCCAGCTCGTCAACCGTATGATCGCGCAAGGGCAACCGCCACGCCGCAGCGGCCGCAAGCCCTATCGCCACATTCGCGTGCACCGCATCGTGCTGGAAGGTCTGGGCGAGCGGCTCTCATCCGCCAGCCGATTGCGCAACGACTACGAATCCTTCGAACTGCTGCGCAAGCTGGGCGAACGCGCGGCGCGGCGGTTCCTCGACGCACACTACGCGGACATCGGCGTGCGCGGGACGGTCGATCTGGAGGCGGAGGTGTTTGCGGAGTAAGCTTGCGCCATGACCGAGCTCCCCGCCGAAATCGGCAACACGCATCTCGACGTGATCGTCGCCGACATCACCACCCTCGACGTCGACGCCATCGTCAATGCCGCCAACCGCTCGCTCTTGGGCGGCGGCGGGGTCGACGGCGCCATCCACCGCGCCGCCGGCTCGGACCTGCTGGCTGAATGCGAGACGCTGGGTGGCTGCGAGACCGGCAGTGCCAAGATTACGCGCGGCTACAAGCTGAAAGCCCGCTACGTCATCCACGCGGTGGGACCGGTCTGGCACGGTGGGGGCAAGCATGAGGACGAGTTGCTCGCCGGCTGCTATCGCACGGCGCTCGATATCGCCGCGGAGCACGAGCTGACGTCGATCGCGTTTCCGGCGATCTCGACCGGCGTCTATGGTTTTCCCGCCGACCGCGCCGCGCGCATCGCGGTCGGCACGGTGGCAGCGGAGATTTCCGCCCACCCGCGCGGCATGAGCCACGTGGTGTTCTGCTGTTTCTCGCCAACGAGTGCCGAGCACCACAAGGCGGCATTCGCGGATTTGGGGTTGGTGTAGTGCGCACAATGTAGCGCGCGTGCGCGAGGCAAGCACACGTCCCCTCTCCCCTTGTGGGAGAGGGGACGTACGGCACGGCTGTGCCGGTTATGCTTTGGCCTCCACGTCCAGCCGCGCGACCCAGCCATCCAGGTTGGGACCAGCCGACGGATAGCGCTTCATCACCTCCGGGTCGTGCCCCGGCACCACGTGATGCCGCGCAGAGGCGAGCTTCTGCAGCGTGCGATAGCCTTCCAGCGTGTCGGCAACGTTGTAGGTGATCGGGAACACGCGGCCCTCGTCCATGTGCGAATAGAGATGGCAGCAGTCCGACGCCACTACCACATGGCCGACCCGCGTCTTCACCCGCACGCATTGCAGGCCCTTCGAATGGCCGCCGATCTTGTGCACGGTGATGCCGGGGGCAAGTTCCTCGACACCATCGTGGAACTCGACGCGGTCCGCGAACACCTTCTTCACCATGGCATGCACATCACCCTCGCTGAACGGAATGCGCATCATCTGGTGGCACATGCAGCGGCCGGTGCAATAGGCCATCTCGGTATCCTGGATGTGATAGCGCGCGTTCGGAAACAGGTCGTAGTTGCCGGCGTGGTCCCAATGCATGTGGGTGGCGATGACATGGTCGACCTTGTCGGGCTGAAGCCCCAGCGCCTTGATGCCCTCGCCTACTGGATGCGTGATCCTGCGGCCGCGCTCCTTGGCCGCTGCCTCGTCGAAGCCGGTGTCGCAGACGAAAGTGCCGTGCGGACCCTTGATCACCCAGACGTAATAGGCGATCGATGTCTGCTCGTCGTGGGGGTCGCCGAAGATGTAGTTCTCGGAACGCATGCGCGCGTGCTCGGCATACTTCACGGCGTAGACTTCATGAATGTCGTCACTCATTTCTTGTCTCCTCCCACCACGACGCCGCCGCGCTTCTCAATCAGCTTCACGATGCTGGTGAAATCGCTGTCGCCGCCGTATTCCGTGTTGGTCGCCTCCCACTGGTCCAGAACCGCGTGCATGACTTCGTTCGAGACGTGGAGGGACTTCGCTTCCTCGAAGCACAGCCGCACGTCCTTGAGCATCAGCGCGGTGCCGAAGCCGTAGTTGAAGGTGCGCGGCAGGATGCTCTGCGGAAACTTCTGGTCGGACGCCCGGCTGCGGCCGGACCCGGCGTTGATCACGTCGATCATGAGGCTGGCGTCGAGGCCGGCCTTGACGCCCATGGCCACGGCTTCCGCGGTCGCCGCCATGGCGGCGGCGGAGAGGAAGTTGTTGGCGAGCTTCATGGTCTGCGCCATGCCGGGCTTGCCGCCGATGACGAAGACCGTGCCGAAGACGCCGAGCGCGTCCTTCACCTGATCAATCTCGGCCTGCGGTCCCGACACCATGACGGCGAGCGTGCCCTTGGCTGCGCCGCCGACGCCGCCGGAGACCGGGCAATCGATCTGCACGATGTTCTTCTTCGCCAGGTCCGCGGCGATCTTGGCTGCCATGCTGGCGCCGGTGGTGGAGAGATCGATGTAGCGTTTCACGCGCTTGCCGTGAATGACGCCGCCCTCGCCGGTCGCGACCTTTTCCGAGATCTGCAGCGACGGCAGGCTCGCCATCACGGTCTCGACCCGGTCGGCGACGTCCTGCGGCGAGGAGGCGACCTGCGCCCCGAGCGCGACCAGCGGCGCCACCGCGTCGTTGCGGGTGTCGTAGACGACAAGCTTGTGCCCCGCCTCGGCCAGCCGGCGCGCCATTGGGCCGCCCATGTTGCCGAGACCGATAAAACCAATTTCCATTTCGTCATTCCCTCACAGGTACGTTTCCGATTGCGACTTTGCCCGAGCGGCGCGGGCGCGTCACCGGGCCTCCCTCCTGTCATTCCGAACCTAGCGGCCATCGGGCTTCGCTTCGCGCGCTCGACAGCACTGTCCCGGAATGAGCCGAAATAATTCGGCAACCATCCACCCAAAGACTTATTGAACTTATTATAAGGCTACTTATTATATCGGCACTCCTAAACCAGGGGACCGCCATGCCCGTATTGCCGGTTGAACGCGAAATCGCCTTTAATCTCATGGATGTAGCCCGGATGATGCGGACTTACGCCGACCAGCGCGCGCGCCAGTTCGGCATCTCCCGCGCCCAATGGACGGTGCTGGTGCGGCTCGACCGCTTCGAGGGCCTGAAGCAGTCGGAGCTCGCCGAGGTCCTGGAGCTGCAGCCGATCTCGCTCACCCGCCTGCTCGACCGACTGGCCGAAAATGGCCTGATCGAGCGCCGGCCCGACCCCAAGGACCGCCGCGCCAACCGGCTCTACCTCACCCCGGCCGCGCGGCCGCTGTTGGACAAGCTGGCCAAGCTCAGCACCGAGATCATGGACCAGGTGCTCGACGGCTTCGATGCCGCAGCCAATGAACGCCTGCTGAGCACCCTGACGACCATGAAAGACAACCTGCGCGCCGCCATGGCGCACAACACGACGAACCCCCATACCGTTACGGTTGCCGCCCAATGAGTGACAAAGCATTGAAGATTGTTCCCGCCGACGATGCGCCGCAGGCGCCGGCGGCAGAAGCGCCGCAGGCCAAGGGCAAGCCCGACGCCAAACCGGACAGCCGGCCTGCCGGCGACGTGCCCGCCAAGGCGGCACCCAACAAGCGCAGGGGACTGCGCACGATTCTGCTGGTGGTGTTGCCGTTGATCGCCGTCATCGGCGGCGGCACGTTCTACCTGTTGGGCGGGCGCTACATCTCCACCGACAACGCCTATGTCGGCGCCCAGAAGGTTCTCATCACTCCGGACGTGTCCGGCAAGATCGTGCACGTCGCCGTGCGCGAGGGCCAGCACGTCAAGCCGGGCGACGAACTGTTCACTCTCGACCCCGAGCCCTACAAGCTGGCGCTCGACCAGGCTGAGGCCAAGCTCGCCACCGCGCGCACCGACTACGCCAAGCTCGAGACCATAGTGAAGCCGCTGGCCAAGCTGATCGACCTCGCGCGCAGGAACGTCGCGCTGAAGAAGCAGGCCGTTGAGCGCAAGCAGAAGCTGCTGGCCTCGCAGGCGGGCTCGCAGGCCGATCGCGACGCCGCCACCGCCGCCATGGTCAACGCCGAGTTGCAGGCGCAATATGCCCAGCAGCAGTACAACATCACGCTGGCTCAGCTGCTCGGCAATCCGAACCTGCCGCTTGCGCAATTCCCTGCCTATGCCGAGGCCCAGGCTGCGGTCGACGCCGCCAAGCGCAACCTCGCCCACACCGTGATCCGCGCGCCGATGTCCGGCACCGCCACCCAGGTCGACAATATCCAGCTCGGCCGCTTCATTGCCGCCGGCGCGCCGGTGCTGAGCGTGATCGACGACCAGACGCCGTGGGTCGAAGCCAATCCGAAGGAAACCGAGATCACGTACTTGCGCGTTGGGCAGAAGGCGACCATCTCGGTCGACAGCTTCCCCGACCATGTGTTCCACGGCACCGTTCAGTCGGTGAGCCCCGGCACCGGCGCGCAATTCTCGATCCTGCCGCCGCAGAACGCCAGCGGCAACTGGGTCAAGGTGGTGCAGCGCGTGCCCGTGCGCATCGTGTTCGACAAGGGCCAGGACACGCACCTGTTGCGCGCCGGTATGAGCGTGGTCGTGGATATCGATACCCACCACAGCCGCATCCCGGCCTTCCTGTCGGCCTACGCCAAGGACCTGCCGTTCCTCAGCGGCGAGAAGCAGTAATCGCGTCATGACTACCGCGTCGTCGATGCAGCCCGGCTTGCGCCGCACCATGCTGACGGTGTGCGCAATGACCGCGACCATCATGCAGGCGCTCGACACCACCATCGCCAACGTGGCGCTGCCCTACATGCAGGGCTCGCTGTCGGCTTCCCTCGACCAGATCAACTGGGTGCTGACTTCCTACATCGTCGCCTCGGCCATCATGACCGCGCCGATGGGCTGGCTCGCCGACCGTTTCGGCCGCAAGAAGCTGTTCATCGTTTGCGTCGTCGGCTTCACCGTCTCGTCGTTCCTGTGCGCGCTGGCGCAGAACATCGAAGAGATCGTGCTGTTCCGGTTGATGCAGGGCATGGCGGGCGCGGCGCTGGTGCCGCTGTCGCAGGCGGTGCTGCTTGACGCCTATACGCCGGAGGAGCGCGGCGGCGCCATGGCGATCTGGGGCATCGGCGTGATGCTCGGGCCAATCATGGGCCCGACGCTCGGCGCCTGGCTCACCGACAACTACTCCTGGCACTGGGTGTTCCTGATCAACCTGCCGATCGGCATCATCACCGTCTTCGGCCTGATGCTGTTCATGGACGAGACCCACCGGCACGAGCACCTACGTTTCGACTGGTTCGGCTTCATCGCCCTAGCCATCGGGATTGGCGCGCTGCAGCTATTGCTTGACCGCGGCGAGCAGGTGGGCTGGTACGGCGCGAGCGAGATCTGGATCGAAACAATCATCTCAGTCGCGGGCTTCTACTATTTCTTCGCGCACTCGCTAACCACCGACACGCCGTTCGTGCAGTTCGACCTGTTTAAAGATCGTAATTTCGTATCCGGCTGCGTGTTCATGGTGGTGATCGGCGTGGTGCTGTTTGGCACCATGGCACTGGTGACACCGTTCATGCAGAAGCTACTCGGCTATCCGATCCAGACCGCCGGCTTCCTGCTCGGCTCGCGCGGCGTCGGCACGCTACTGACCATGATGGTGGCGCCGCGGCTAATGAAGATGTTCGAGACGCGCTGGCTGATCCTGGCCGGGCTGCTGTTGTCCGGCGGCACGCTCTACGTCTTCACCGGGTTCTCGCTCGACACTACGCAACAGACCATCGTCATCACCTCGATCATACAAGGCGTGGGACTGGGGCTGCTGTTCGTACCGATCACCACCGCGGCGTTCATGACGCTGCCGGGGCATCTGCGCACCGGCGGCACCGCGATCCTGACGCTAGTGCGCAATATCGGCTCCTCGGTTGGCATCTCCATGGTGATTGCCAATTTGACCGACAACGCCACCTATATGCACGCGCGCCTGGCGGCGCAGGTGACGCCTTTTAACGACGCCCTGCAGTTCCCAATCGTGCATCATTATCTCAACATGGCAACTGACGAAGGCCGCGCCATGATGGACATGATCGTCACCCAGCAGGCGACACTGATCGCCTACCTCAACGACTACAAGCTGTTGATGGTGCTGACGCTGGCGACCATTCCGCTGATCTTCATCATCGGCTCATCGAAGAAGAAGGCGCCGAGCGAGGAGGATCTGGAAGAAGCGGTAGTGCTGGAATGAGTCGCGGCAGGACGCTCAGTGCTTCCCAAATTCCTTCTTGATCATCTCCGTGTGTTCACCCAGCGCTGGGACCGGTCCGTAAGTGCGCTGCCCCCCTGAGCGCACCGGCGCGGGCGCCGGGATGGAGGTCGGGCCGCTCTCGGTGTCGACCGTGATCCTTCTTAAGTGAGGATGCGTCGACAGCAGCTTCGGATCATTGACGCGGGCGAACGCGATATCGGCCTGTTCCAACATATTCATCAACGGCTCAACGTCGTGGCGGGCAAACACCGCGGCAACGGCGGCATTGGTCGCGGCGCGATGTTCGTTGCGCTTGGGATTGGTGGCAAAGCGCACGTCGGTGCCGAGCGAAGCATCACCCAGCACCTTGTCGGCCAGCACGCGCCACTCGCGGTCGTTTTGGATGGCGATTAGAATGTCGGCGCCGTCATGCGTCTTGAACACGCCGTAGGGTGCAATGGTCGGATGCGCGAGGCCGATGCGCTTGAATGGATTGCCCCATTCCTCGTTCAAGAGCGGAATGGTCATCCACTCGGCCATGCCGTCGAACATCGAAATCGATAACTCGGCGCCCTCGCCGGTACGCCCGCGCACGATCAGCGCCTCGAGGATCGCTTCGTAGGCATTGAGCCCGGCGGCAATATCGACGATCGAGACGCCGACCCGCGCCGGCGCCTCCGGCCCGCCGGTAACGGAGCACACACCCGACTCGGCCTGGATCAGGAGGTCGTAGGCTTTGCGCTGGGCATAGGGACCGCTTTCGCCGTACCCGGAGATCGAGCAGCAGATCAGCTTCGGGTAATCCTTGCGCAAACGTGCGATCGGAAATCCGAGCTTGGCGATGGCGCCGGGCTTGAGGTTCTGCACGAATACGTCGGCCTTGGCGAGCATCACCTCCAGCAGCGCCTTGTCATCCTCTTTCCTGAGATCGAGCACCACGGACTGCTTGCCGCGATTGAGCCAGACGAAATGTGCGCTCTCGCCATGAACGATGTGGTCGTATTCGCGCGCGAAGTCGCCTTCCGGCCGCTCCACCTTGATGACGCGCGCGCCGGCATCGGCCATGCGGCAGCTACAGGTCGGCGCGGCCACCGCCTGTTCGAGCGAGACGACGAGGAGGCCTTCGAGGGGAAGGGTCATGTCAGTAAGACCGCGGCAAACCGAGCACATGCTCGGCGAGATAAGAAAGGATCATGTTGGTCGAGATCGGTGCCACCTGGTAGAGCCGCGCCTCGCGAAATTTGCGCTCGATATCGTATTCCTCGGCGAAGCCGAAGCCACCATGGGTCTGCACGCACATGTCGGCGGCGGCCCATGACGCGTCTGCCGCCAAGAGCTTGGCCATGTTGGCCTGTTCGCCGATGTCCTCGCCGGCTTCGTAGCGGCGCGCGGCCTCGTACACCATCAGCTCAGCGGCGCGCATCTGCGCATAGGCGCGCGCGATCGGAAACTGCACGCCCTGGTTCTGCCCGATAGGACGCTCGAACAGCACGCGCTCCTTGGCGTAAGCGGTGGCGCGATCGATGAACCATTTGGCGTCGCCGATGCATTCAGCGCTGATCAGGATGCGCTCCGCGTTCATGCCGGAGAGGATGTAGCGGAAGCCTTTGCCTTCCTCTCCGATGAGATTGTCCGCCGGCACCCGCAGGTCGTCGAAGAAGATTTGCGTGGTGGCGTGGTTCATCATGGTGCGGATCGGCGTGATCGTCATGCTCGTGCCGAGCGCCAACCGCATGTCGACCAGGAACACCGACAGGCCGTCGGCGCGCTTTTCGACCTGCTCGCGCGGCGTGGTGCGCGCCAAGAGCAGCATGAGATCGGAATGCTCGGCGCGCGAGGTCCAGATCTTCTGGCCGTTGATGACGTAGTGGTCGCCTTCTTTGCGCGCAGTGGTGCGAAGGCTGAGCGTGTCGGTGCCGGAGGTCGGCTCGGTGACGCCAAAGGCCTGCAGACGAAGCTCGCCGCTGGCGATCAGTGGCAGGCACGCTTCCTTCTGCGCCGGCGAGCCGTGCCGCAGGATGGTACCCATGGTGTACATCTGGGCATGGCAGGCGGCACCGTTGCCGCCAGCATGGTGCACTTCTTCCAGGATCGCCGCCGCGGCGCCGATGCCGAGCCCGCTGCCGCCGAATTCTTCCGGAATGAGGGCGCCGAGATAGCCCGCTTCGGTGAGGGCCGCAACAAACTCGGTAGGGTAGGCCCGCTCGCGGTCGAGTTTGCGCCAGTATTCGCCGGGGAACTTGGCGCAGAGCGCCCGCACGCCTTCGCGGATATCGGCGTGGTCTTCGTGGCTGTGGTCGGCTTTCGCCATATTCAATTCACCTCGGCCCGCCCATGGTCGATCGCCACCGCGTCGCGCTCGACGATGCGGGCGCGGAAACTCACGACGCCGCCGTCACGCCAGATCTCGGTGCGGATAGTCTCCCCAGGATAGACCGGCGCCGAAAAGCGTCCTGCCATGCTGGTGAGCCGGGCGGGATCGTAGCCGCACGCATTGCGCAACAAGGCATGCCCCGCCACGCCGAAGGTGGCAAGCCCGTGCAGGATCGGACGCGGGAAGCCGGCGGCACGGGCGAAAGCCGGCTCGGCGTGCAGCGGATTGATGTCGCCCGACAGGCGGTAGACGAGCGCCACTTCCGGCCGCGTCGCCAGATCGACGACCGCATCGGGCGCGCGCGCCGGCATTGCGTGCGGCTGTGGCGTCTCGCGCTTCGGACCGCCGAAGCCGCCATCGGCGCGGCAGAATGTAGTTTGGTTGATGGTCGCCAGCACATCGCCCGTCGGCTTGTCGATGATCTTGCGCTCGGAATAGATGAGCGCGCCGCGTCCCTCACCCTTGTCGATGACATCGAGGATTCGGCTGCGACCGATGACAGTGCCCTCCGGCGCGACCGGCTTGTGCAGCGCGACGCTGTGCTCGCCGTGTACCACGTGGCTCCAAGTGATGCCGAGCTCCGGCCGGCGCAGCACATAGGCGTTGTAGCCCATCACCACCGCGAAGGTGGGGAGCACCTTCAGGCTCTTCTCGTAGACGAAGGCAAGTTCGTCCTCCTTCACCGGGTCCTGACCGAGGCCGACACCGAGCGCGTAGAGGATGCAATCGCGCGAACCGTAGGTGTGCTCGACGTCGGGGATTTGCAGGGTGAGGAGTTTGTCGGGATCGAGGGGCATTTGCTCTCCGGCATCGTGTCCCGGATGCGATGCGCCGCTGATCCGGAACCCCGGTTCTCTTAGCAGAAAGCTGGGTCGCGGGTCTGCATCGCGGCATTTCAAACCGCGATGCACGCGGGATAAAACGCTAGCCCCACACTTCCTTCGAAATCTCCACGACCATGTGCAGCTTGGCCCACTGCTCGTCCTCGACCAACACGTTACCTTCCTCGGTCGACGAGAAGCCGCACTGCGGCGACAGGCAGAGCTGCTCGAGGTCGACATACTTGGTCGCCTCTTCAATGCGCTTCTTGATCTCGTCGCGCGGCTCCAATGTGCCACTCTTGGAGGTGACGAGGCCAAGCACAAGCTGCTTCTCGCCTTTGGGAAAAAAGCGCAGCGGCTCAAAGCCGCCGGCGCGGTCGGTATCGTACTCCAGGAAGTAGCCGTCGAACTTAGTGTTACCGAGCAATTGCTCGGCAACAAATTCATAGCCGCCGGAGGCGATGAAGGTGGAGCGAAAATTGCCGCGGCAGGAATGCATGGTGATGGCCATGTCGGCGGGCTTATCGGCGAGCGCCGCGTTGGTGAGCTCAGCATAGATCGTCGGCAGCTTGTCGGGATCGTCGCCGCGTGCCTTCGACTGCTCGCGCTCGTTCGGATCGCAAGCCATCGCCCAGGCGGTGTCGTCGAGCTGCAGGTAGCGACAGCCGGCGTCGTAGAAGGCATGAATCGCCTTCTTCCAGGCTGTGGCAGTGTCCGCGAAGAAGTTATCAAGATTGGGGTAGGCCGCCTTGCTCACCATCTTGCGGCCCTGGCGGAAGTGGAACGTGCTCGGCGCCGGTATGCACATCTTGGGCGTGACGTTGCAGTGCGCCTTCAGGAATTTGAAATGCTCGATCTGCGCATGGCCGACGAAATCGACCTTGCGGTTGATCTCGATGGCCTGGCTCTTGGTGACCACGCCGTGGAACTTGATCGGCGGCGCCTCGATCAGATCGACGCCCTCCAGCCCCGCGAAGAAATCGAAGTGCCACCAGGAGCGACGGAACTCGCCGTCGGTGGCGAGCTTGAGGCCGACCTCCTCCTGCTTCTCGACGACCTTTTCGATCTCGCGATCTTCGACCGCCTTCAGCGCGGCGTCATCAATCTCGCCTTTTTCGTGCTTGGCACGCGCTTCCTTCAGCGCCGCCGGGCGCAGCAGACTGCCGACGTGATCGGCGCGGAAGGGCGGCTTGGTGCGTTGGGTCATTGGTTTTACTCCCGGATGGTCTTCTTGTTGTTGGCCGGATCTTACGCCAGCTCTGGCACGCGGTCACGGCCGGCCCGGGGCCGGCCATCGTAAGCGGGATCACCGGGCCACGACACTAACACGCCGGCCCGGTGATGACGGTGTTGCTGTCGCTGCGAGGGCTTACTTGCCCCACACCTCGTTGGCGAGATCGACCACCATGCGCAGCTTCGCCCACTGCTCGTCTTCGGCAAGCACGTTGCCTTCCTCGGTGGAGGCAAAGCCACACTGCGGCGACAAGCAAAGCTGGTCGAGAGCGACGAACTTGGTCGCCTCCTCGATGCGCTTCTTGACGTCGTCGCGGTTCTCGAGCTGGCCCTGCTTGGAGGTGATGAGACCGAGCACCACGATCTTGTCGCCTTTGGGCAGGAAGCGCAGCGGCTCGAAACCGCCGGCGCGGTCGCTATCGTATTCCAGGAAGTAGCCGTCGTAGTTGCACTTGCTGAGCAGCGTCTCTGCCACCGGCTCATAGCCGCCCGACGAGATGAAGGTGGAGCGGAAGTTGCCGCGGCAAACGTGGGTCGTGATCGTCATGTCTGCGGGCTTCGCCTCCAGCGCCTTGTTGATGCACTTGGCGTAAGTGTCCTGGAGGTGATCGACGTCGAGGCCGCGGTCGCGAGCTTTCTGCAGCTCGGCTTCCGAGCAGAGATAGGCCCAGGCCGTGTCATCGAACTGCAAATAGCGGCAGCCGGCGGCGTAGAATGCCTTGATCGCATCCTGATAAGCGATGGCGAGATCGTCAAAGATGGCGTCGCGGTTGGCGTAGGCTTCACGGCTTACCGCATCCGGCTCGAGCCGGAAATGGAAAGTCGACGGCGCCGGGATGCACATCTTGGGCGTGACGCTGCAGTGCTCCTTCAAGAACTTGAAGTGCTCGATCATGTAGTGATCGGTGAAGCCGATCTTGCCGTTGACGCGGATCGAACGCGGCTTTGTCTGCACGCCCTGGAACTGGATGCCGTGGTCGAGCTCGTAGATCTCCACGCCCGACAGGCCGCCGTAGAAATCGAAGTGCCACCAGGAGCGGCGGAACTCGCCGTCGGTCGCGAGCTTGAGACCGACTTCCTCCTGCTTCTTAATGATCTTGATGATCTCCTGATCTTCCACTTCCTTGAGCTGGGCGGCGCTGATTTGCCCGGCCTCGCGCTTGGCGCGCGCGTCCTTGATCGGCTGCGTGCGCAGCAGGCTGCCGACCTCGTCGGCGCGGAAAGGCGGTTTGGTCCGTTGCGTCATGTTTTCCTCCGCAAGTGGCCGCCCAGCGCTGACACCGGCGGGCAGGCTTAATTCGGGTGAGTCATAGCACGATGGACATCGTGCCGTCCTGCAGCGGCTTCGCACGCGTAGCGCGCGGTTTCAACTGTCCCGCCGAAGGAAAAATAGTGCAGAGCAATATCGCCCAAATCGTCGGCCTTTGACAGCGCATCGACGATGGGGCCGGGACCGACGTGGCCGATCAGGCTAGTGGCGGCCCCGGAGACGAGCCCCCGCAGAGAAGCGTTCACGCCACAGCGGCGGGCAAAGCGCAACAGCGCCGGCACGCTTGTCGGCCCCACTAAGCCGACCCGCACCGGCCAGTTGATGCCACAGCCCCGCAACTGCCGCAGCCAAGCGAGGATGCTGTCGGACGAGAACGAAAACTGGCTCACGATGTGGACGCGCAGCCCTTGCGCCACGGCGAGCGCGATCTTCTCGTCGAGGGCCGCTTCAAGGCCTCCGGGTGCAATGCGCGGGTGCGGCTCTGGATAGCCGCCAATGCCGATCTCCTCGAAACCGAGGCCGCGCAGGTTACCGTGCCGGATCACCGAGAGCGCATCGGGCAGCGGGCCCGTGCGATCAACATCGCCGCCGATAACCAGCAGCCGGCGCGTATCGGCCTCCTCACGCATCCCGCGCAGCAGGTCGTGCATCTGATCAAGGCCAGCGAGCCGGCGGGCGGCGATATGAGCGACCGGTTCGAGCCCCGCCCGGCGCAGCCGCGCCACGGACTGGATCTGCTCGGGGGCCGATTGGCTGGGGACCGCCGTTACATAGATCATGGTGCCGGGCGGCACGGTGTCCGCAAGACGTGCGACCTCATCGGCGCTGGGGCGGGTGGCTTCGAGCGAGAAACCCTGCGCCACGTTGCGCGGCCCGGGCGCCGTGTTGGGCGCGGCATCGACCATCATGAGGTCCTCCACGGGGCGCTTACTCCCGGCGACGCGAAATCACGAAGGATTCGTCGTAGAACCATAGCCCGCCGTTCTTCTGCAACACGTCGCGCGTGGCCTCGATGTAGCGGCGGTCGCTGTTGACGTCGGACAGCCGGTCGTCCTCGACCTGCGCCACGTAGATCGCCGCGTTCCAGGCCGCGAGCAGCGTGGAGGTGCCGATCGACGAGCCTGCCTCCGAGGAGATTTCCGATGGCAGCGTGTGCATGACGTAGCGGAACAGCGAGCGCTGGTCGGAATAGGCGTTGAAGTTGAGGTCGCGGCCGGCGGGGCCCAGCTCGTGCTTCACTTCCTTGAGCAGATCGTGGCGGCTGTGGGCGAAAGGCTCGTCTTCCGGCCAGATCTTATGGATAATTTCCATGCCCGGATCGTGGCCATAGGAATGGATGGCGATCATGCGCCCGCCCGGCCCGATCGCGCGGGCAAGTGGCGCCAGCACGCGCTTGGCCTTGAACTGCAGCGAGGCGCGCGCGCGATAGGGCTGTGAGGCGATGACCAGATCGTAGTCGGCGACGGTGCCGCCAGGCTTGGGGATGATCTGGTCGAGCAGGAAGCGGTGGTCGTTGCGGTAGATCACCAGGATCACCGGCCGCTCGTAGACCGGGTTGCCGCTCTTCGGCGACACGCCCGCCTTCCAGGCTTCCGCCAGGAACGGCTCCAGATCGGTGATCTGCTTTTCGAAGGCATGAGCGCTGCTGCCGTCCATCGCCAGCTCTTTCCAGATCAGGCTAGAGGCGGCGGACAGCGACTTCACCGCCAGCCACGGCGCTTCGGCGTAGGCGAGGTTGGTCAGCACCAGCACGGTCGAGGGATGCTCGACGAACCGATCCGCCATCTTGTGCAGGGTCAGCCGCACGTCCTCCAGGCTGATCTCCTTGCCGGCGATATAGAACGGCATCGTCGGGAAGCGATCGTGCATGGTGCGCATGACGCGCGCGAGCACGGTGCCGTCGCCGACGCCGGCGTCGAACACGCGCACCGCCGGCGGGCGCGGATGGATATTGGCAAGCTCGAGGCCGACGCGGTCAGCGACCTCCCACTTCTCCGAGCAGGTATTCACGAACAGCAGATATTTCTGCCGGTTGTCGAAGAAGCGAAAATTGCGGGTGGGATCGTCGCCCGCTTGTCCCCATGCGACCGGCGGCGCCGGCTCGGTGATCTGCGGCAATGTCTGCGGCGACGACGGCTGCGCCACGGGTGGCGGCGACGGTTCGAACAGGATGCGGCGGCGCGCGGGCTCGCCGTCGGCGTTGTTGGCCATGAAAGCTCGGATGCGTTCGAGAGTGTCGGTGGTGATGCGGCCGCCGTTGCGCAGCCGGCTGGCGAGCTTGCCGTCGTTGACCGCGCGGCGGCCGAAGGTGGATTCCGCTAGGCCGCGCTGGCGGCAGAAATCGCTGATCTCTTGGAGGATCTGCTCGTTCATGAGCTCTACCCCTCAGTTCCTGGTGCGTTTCCTGGTCCGGCTCTCGACGGCCGAATTGACCGCTAGCGAACCAAGACGCGCGGGCCCCGTCAACCACAAAACAGCGTTGGGAAAAGTTGGGCAGAGTGGGTGGGACGAACCATTTTTATCCCGGGAAAATCAAGCGTTCCAATGCTGAGAATATCGCAAGCGGCTCGATATCCCGCTCGATCGCGAGCAATCCTGCCCACTCACAGGCCATCGATAAATGGGCTAAATTGGGCAGCCCGGCC
>Ga0316583_10000111_pt1:5000-18741 | contig 18741 bp, 11 predicted proteins | sample J_170502JBrBrA_D_FD_204513 | JGI IMG/M metagenome (GOLD analysis project Ga0316583, IMG submission 204513) | Rhizosphere microbial communities from salt marsh grasses in Alabama, United States - J_170502JBrBrA | ecosystem: Host-associated > Plants > Roots > Rhizosphere | place: USA... | reverse complement strand
AGTCAGTATTCACCTTGCCCTTGCTGACTTTTTTTGGGGCTAGCTAACCATAGAGAGGAGAGCCCGGAATAGGCATCTGAACCGGGCCAAGCTCTTAGAATGAATGAGTACTTCGGGACTCTATGACTAACAATCTGAACTGGACATATAAGAGTTCCGAATGCACTCCAATTTCTTTCTTTTTGAAAGTCAGATTACCATTCCCATTTATCAAAACTTATGATCTACAGCCCAAAGTGAAGTTCTCTTCGTCTTTGGTACCCAAGGGAGAATAGAGTGAGGATTTCCGCCTGGTCCCTTTGTGTTTGGCTGAGGTCCCACCGGATGAAAGAGTCAGCTTTGGGGCTTGAAGTAGGCGTGGGAAGCAATTCGTTAGATAGTGGAGACATCTTCTTCCAACAAGGAAAAAAACTGATGCGGATAGAGCCAGTTAGCAGTTTGCAAGCCGCCAGCACAGCAGACGAGGTTTTCATATTCATAGTACGCGTGCCTCTCTCTACGAATCGATCTCTCTTGACTATAGATATAGAATTAGGTTATGTGGAAATCAAGTCATGTACGAAAAAGCAATCTTTCTCTCCATGCGAATCGACTTCTGGAGACTACTGAGCATTCACAGACCTACACTTTGGGTTGGACACATATATATGCTATGCAAGTGAGCTAGACTTTGTAGAAGCGGAACTTGAAGATGAAGCAGAGGGCACGATAAGCAAGTCTGAGGCAATTGCCAAGTTGTTTGGAACCGAGAGTGAGATTGGTGATTCACGTGAGGCCACCAATACTGGCTGGCTGATGCCAATAGAACTTCTTGTCAAATATTCCATAAACTATATAAGCTCTAGTGTACTTTTTTCGTATTCCAGTCGGATTTCAGCTCGAAAAGTCCTCTATGCCAGTGATTTCTACTGAGACAGAATCCACGAAGTTAGCCACGTCAAGTGCTCAGTCAGAAAGATGGATTGACCTGGCATAGATTCCTTTGAAGGTGATTGATGGATTATATATATAGAAATGAAATCAGATCCAGTATTATATCATATCCAGTTTTGCTAGGAAAGCCAGACCCTAATACCTTGTTCAATCTGTTAACTTGGCTTTGTTTGTTCTCACTTTCTCTTTATATCACATCAACTCACTCATCAGCAAGTCAAGTCTTTCGAAGTCAAAGCGTCAGACCGCCTAGGATGTTTGGGGGGGGAGCCTTTTGTACTCATATGTTCACGATGAAAAGCGATCTATATATATTCAGTCGAAAATCAAAGAATTGTCAATGCTATATTCCCTACCTATATTTGTGAACTCGGGATCTTCTGCTAGCTAGCTGTACTGGATTTGTCAGACAATGAAAGTAGGCTAGAGAAAAGGAGAAAAGTGACGAAAGCGGCATCGCGAACGATCGGTGATTCGAGAAATTTCCCCAAACCGGATTTATGAACTTGGCTTTTCCCGTACTGACACTTCGCTCACTTAGGGCAACTTTCTTCTATACTGCGCAAAGACAACAACTCTTGTCCGACGTGTTTTTCGTAAAAGAGTGCCTTTCCCTGGTGCCCGAAGAAACAACTCTTTTTTCAATGCCAACGAGCGAGCCTTAGACCAAGTGGAGGTAAGGCGCTGTCAGTCACGAGCCATACACCGACTGAAACAAGCAATAGAGGCTTTCGTGCATGAAAATACTGAGAACTTCGTCGAGAGAGGACAAAAAAACGAATATGAACTCATTCTATCTACTAGGGACAGAATTGATGAGGCAATATTCCACTCTTTTCCATAGATTCTCCACTGATTGACCTTCGGATTTGATTAGATATTGGTGCCAGTTTGACTATGGGCTCGTTACATCTTGCCCCTCGTTGGTATTAGTGCCGGGGAAGCCAATCAAAAGTTCTTATTCCAGGCTCCCAATACTGAATAGCTCACTGGAATCTGTACTTCCAGACTTGACTTTCTCGCAGCAGTACTTAGCACTCGTTCACTGCCTTCACTCAAACAGAGGGAATATAGCAAGGGTGCTACTAACATTCGATAACTGGTAGACTTTTTCTTTCCGTACGTGCTAGCGGAGAAGCCTGTCTTAAGAAAAGCTGTTCACCCATATAACGCCGTTGAATAGGGTGACTCGTGATCTCAAACAGCAGTATTCTTCACTGCCCCGTGGTAAAGGGGAGCCAGCATGGTGCAAATAACCTTTTGAATTAGTACTCAAAAAAAGTTCTCTTCCAAATGGGCGCTCACTCAGAGCTCTCAATACACCACCGGAAAGGACTGCACATTCTTCTTGCCGCCGATAATAGCATATTATTATTCTTCTCTGATTTAGTATTCCGTATTATTGAAATATACTATTCTGAGGAATTCCTCTTTATGATCCTGCTCCTCTGGTGGGATGGTGCGTGTCTCTTCCCGCCTGCGAATTGGTATAACGCTCTGATGGTATGAGAAGTGATGTTGGTGACTCGCGCACGGTGATGAAGTGGTCTCGAAACTCAAACTACACGGCACAGTTGACTTGCTTCGTACACATATGGTCAACTTGGAAGAGCTTATCAACTTAGGGGAGCCACCCCATACTTGTTTGAGTGACGTCGCGATCTGCCGGCCAGGATGAAAGGACAGATGAGAAAGATGACCTCTGAGGCCATTTTTCGTTTTCCAAAATGGCCCGTTGTTTAGCCAAATCCAGTAATGGCTTCTTTATATAGAAATATGACTTCTTTTTGATATGAAGTCAGGATCTCTGTTATTGAGCACAGATGAGACGTGGCTACTTTACTTACTAGACTAGGTGAGTTGAGCCTGAGCCTGACCTTCACCTTCCAAGCGCCGCAGGAAAAGTCACAGTCTCCTCGCTCAGCCGCATACTATGAGTATGGATTTTCATTCCTTGACAGGTTGGAAGAGTGAAAGTGCCGTCCATTCAATCAGGTACTATTTTGAGTAGTTCTCCCCTTCCTTTTATGAAATCTTTGTTATGGAGCTTTCTCCTTTTTAGAATGTTGAAGCCTTGCCTGGAAGGAAATCTTTTCAATAGTCTAATAGAAATTTGGAAGTAGGGATTGAGACCTAGAGACCCCGCTTTTCAATACCTATTCTTCCTGGACGGAAAAGATCGATTTCCATTCTTATTAGCCGAGAATTTCGAGTATTTATAGGTAGATTTCTGAGATCTAGTTTATGCCGAAAAGGTGCCGGAATTCCTATATTATTTATCGGATCTTTGAAAGGAACCAATATATTCTTATTTGAATGGTCGTCTCCTTCACGAGCGACTAGTTCAGAGTTCTATGTGATAGTCAACTTCAGGCATGCAGCGCTGGTCACCTTCATTCAAAGCTGCAGGAAAGCCTGACTTTCCAAACCAGAGAAAGCGTTGTACTCCATCCGACACCCACACCTAAAAGAGAATATGGGCGGGAAGGATCTCCCGAATAGCGCCAGGAAAGACGAGCATTCTTGAGAAGATTCTAATGAAAGTGACGTCCTTCGTGAATATGTGGCCAGTGAGGTTCTGATTGACTCTTTTTGCGATCTCCTGATCCCACTCTCGCCAATCACTCCTTCCTGCCAGAAGTCAGGGTGAATGGCTTTCAAGCAAGATAACAAGTCCCTATCCACGGTGGCGATGAAGCAAACTTCCCATTATCCAAAAAGGAAGTGAGTGAGTCTTCCAAAGTCTTTGTCAGTACTATACTACTGGTTCATAGAGTCCAGATAGCGTCAAAGAAGTCGTCCGCATAAGGAGCACAGCGGATAAGGATGTCAACCTTTAGTCGAGACCAGCGGATATGACTCCCACTCCCTTACTGTTGGAGTACCGCATCCGTCTTAAATGACCCCGCTGAACTGAAAGTGGGAACTGATCCGCTCAAAAAAACTCTCTCAATTGGGTCAACTGGCTACCTACTCTTACCTCAACCACTGGGAGCTACATTAACGGGACAGGTAGGTTCAGTGAAAGTGCCCATATACGCTGGACTGGATGTCAAGTTGAGGTACGAGCTTGTTTAACGAGAAGGAACTGGACTGCTTTGATAGACTAGAGGCAGGAATGACTGAGGGCTATGATAGAAGATGAAAGGCAGGTATGCTTTCCCCGAAGGGGCTATGAAAGGAGTGAGGCCGAACCAGTATTTCCACCAAAACCTGGGTCTAATGAACAAAGAGAAGGACCTGATCAATGGACTTCCGCCCACTATCAATAACAAGCACTACTGTTCAACAAAGGAAAGGAATGCGCCGGGAAGCCAACGTTCTATATGATAAGCCCTGCACATTCACTCTATATGTTTTGAACCTGGTTGATGCGGGAACTTCTTCTCCTCCAAAGCCAACAAGCACTACTGTTCAACAAAGGAGCGGTACTTTCTTTCACTTGCCCGATCCAAGAGCCATTCCAGCCAGTACTTCCGGGGTTGCTTTATTTGGACTGATGTATGGGTCGGTACTTACCTGCCTTGAACTGCGCCAGCCAGTCAGAACTGTGTTGACTAAATCCGATTAGTTTCGGAACATACATAGTTGGTCGGCACTTTCCTTGATTCCCCGCCCGGTATCAATCACTGACTCCTTCGCTGGAAGCTCACTCAAAGAACCATTTCAGCCACAACTGCCTCTTTTTCCTGCCTCTCTACCCTCTCGGACTCGTTCCCAGAATCAGAAAAGCCAGTCCCCTCCTCCGGAGAAGCAGCAATTCTATTTACCGAAAAAAGAAGTTCACTGAAACTCTTTTGACAGATAGGATGATGCTAACGGGGGAGGTTCAGATCCTTAGGCTGACTTACTTGATTCCCTGTAAAGGTGGATAAACTGACTCTTTTGTGAACCTGGTAGATGCTAAGACCAACTCAGGACCTACTCGAAGTGCACTCCAGTAAGTGTGTTCACCAAAACCCGAGTACCTACCCACGCAAGAAAGTTCCGGCACATACCTCTCTCACCCACGCTTTCATCAGTGACTTTTTCCTTTGCTTTTGCGCCAGCAGCACTTTCACTCCCTTCCTCTAATCTGACAAACCAGCCCTAGTTACATAAGCCCCAACCACCAACTCGAGTTTCACTTCCTTCCTTACCAAAGCGAACTACTTCCAATTTCTAACTGATCAAGCCCGTATTTCCTTCCAGCCGATCATTACCATTCAACTCCAGAGTTCCCAGTTCCGGCTTCGGGTCTTTCATCTTCAATTCATTCCACTTCCTTTTCTCGAGCAAGAATCTCCATCCAATTCAAGGAAGTCAGGGGTGTCCATCAATTGCCAGAGGCGGGAACTTGAATGAGTCCACCAAAATAGTAAGTGAACAGAGTGAAGGAGTGAAAGGTTCTATCTGTGACCTCGGTATTAAGTGAACGGAGTGCCGGTACGTAACCAACCCAGTTAGTTCCAAACACGTTGAAATCACCTTTCCAGGCTTTCTCATTTCAGTACTTGCTTGGCTGACTCGGTTGACTCCCGGCGGATCTGTACTTCTTGTTTCAGACAGACTTTCTCACCACTCAAACAAAGAGATCGCTCGCTCTGCTCAAACAGATGGGTCATTTAGAAGTCAGTACCGAGCCATTCATCAAATAAGTGAACTACTAGCTGCACCCAGTCCCATAAACTAGCAAATCAGTACTTTTTGAGTTTGAGTTAGAGACGTCGAGAAAAGAAGCTAGCCCAAAAACGGACTCTGGAGAATCCATAACTGTAGCGCACCAACAACAAGTTCCAGACCTGGTCAAAAGGACTATCTTATCGGGATGAGAAGCAAGCATTGGATGAACATCGAGATCGGAAATGATGGTGTTCGCTGCACCGAAGGGATCACTCGGAGTCCCCCCGGAAGTCCACTGAGAGGGAATAAAGGATGGGGTCAGTGAGAGTCTGCCAACACCGATCTCTCTAAATGGTACGGTTTGAAATTTCGAAGATAAGTGAATAGCGAATCTTTACAGACCACGCAGAGGCTTGTCACCTCGGAGTTAGCGAGTAAGCTGGGACGGACGCCTGCAGTCGAGCTCGGAACGTAGTAGAGGAGTAGTGATAGGGAAGGGCGCCAAACGTAACCGTAAGTCACAGGGAGGATATAGCATTCCAAGCCGATGGGATCGTTCTGTAAAGGAACAGGAACAACCTTGGAGGAGAGTAAGGTAACTGCGATCTTGACCGTCCGTGAGGATGCGAAGGGTGATTGCCCCCCGAGGCTCGATCCAGCCAAAGGAAAATGCCAGCCAGGAAAGGAGAGCAGGCCCAGCGTTATGGTTCCGTGGAATTGGAATGCGTGAAAAGCCGCTTGAACCTTGCCCAACCCTGTTGCGGGAGGTCAAGTCTCTTAGTCTCTAGCGAAGCTGACTCGAGTCGGATAAGCGAAAGCCAACGGGGGGACCGAACCGAATGAGGTTGCGAAACCAACTAGTCCGAAACCTGGTAAAGCCGTGAAAATCAAAGCTTTGTTAGGCCACGCAATGGTTAGCCACCATGGAGTTAGCGAGTGAACTGTTCGATGAGTGCGATTCCGAAGCGATCTAGTAACCCTAAGGAGGGATCGTACAAGTTTCGGTGGAATTGCTAGGATTTTGTCGAACCATTATTCCTTGTGTACGAAGATCCTAGGATATGAATGGAAGAAGAAGGTTGGGAAAACAAAAGATCTTTGCAAAGCTTTTTTTGGAAAGCACGATCTAAAGGTAATGGATCGTTAAGCCACGGGTGACCCCCGCCCGGGCACGAATACCTCCATCATTTGATGGTAGCGCCAGGCGAAAGACAGCACTAATGCACCGAAAGGGCTCGCCACCCCTGAGAATTATGTTGTCGGAACGTCGCGCCAAGCAAAGGGATGAACATAAGTTAGATCCCGATATGGCGCTAAAACACGGGGCTCCTATTTCACTCAATAGTACCAATCCAAGTCCCCTCGTCAATAGGTCTGGGCCTACAAGGCTGAGCTCCGGAGCTCAACACTAAAGAGATTCGGGCACGAGAGAATCTGGAAGTATGAAACGGGTGATGGCTCTCTAATAAATTGAGTTAGACGGAGTCTGGTCCGCATAGGGACTAAGTACTTCCGGGAAGTCAAGAAAGTAAGCTGTTTCAGGGTGTGTTCGGGAGTGTAATCCGTGACTCTATCCGATCGAAAAGCCTTCTTTCCGCTATAGATAGCCCAATAATAGTAAGGGGGCAAATTCCCCGGTCGTCCATCAAAACAATCTGTCTAATTCTAAATGGAGAACAAGGGCTAAAGCTTATTCCTAGAAGAAGTCTGAAGAGTTCGATCTGTTAAAGAGAGAATGGCTCATCGCTGGTGAAAATGAAGAGCTTGCTTTTGAAGTGGATGTCCTACCAGTTGGTGAAGAGGGTGTCCTTTGGTGCTAAAGGAAAGATCAGTAAATTGGCGAGTAGATGAAGCCTAACTGGGAGATCTGGGTATATCTGAGGTTGGATTCGAGTACAATAACGGTTGGTACCTATACTGTTAATGTTCGCGAAGACGGTCCGAATGGCATTGGTCCGTAGTCTGTGATGAGGTGTTCATTAATTGGTTAACCTTCAAGCAGGCTCTGAGGTATAGGAGCCCGGTCGGTTCAAAACTAGCCGTCCCTAGGCTTTGTGTCTCGGATTCGCCTTGACCCTGGAACTGGGTAAGTCAAATATTGTGTCTTTTCGCCGGAAGGAAATGCTGCTTGGTATGGTAGTGGCTTACAGGGGGGTTCGCCATAATAGTGAAAACGCTCGTCCGTTTTCATAAGGCACTGCACTTTATTTAACCAATCAATTCCACCTGTGTTGTACCCAGGGCCCCCCTGCTTCCGGCAGAATGGAAATGAGAAGATCGTGTACGACTGAAAGAAAACAACCCACATTCGGAACTCGCTTTAGCCTAACAAAGCTTATAGATCTCGTCTCGCGTGAAGCAGCATTTATATGGTGATTAGGCGGACCCCCCACTGTCCCTGGTGTTGCAAGGAATCAAGTGGATCGAGCAGTTGAGGGACACACGAAAGGAACTAAACCATCGGTGCCACCTTGGGGGAAGCCCACCAACCTAGGAATTTGGGTAGAATGGGGTCTTGGTGAAAATAGAGGAAATGGTGGACAAAGGGATGCTGGGAGGGGGAAAGCTGAACTAACCTAGAGAGGGAATGGAGGAAAGGAGTAGGCACAATTCTGAGAATATTCAGTATATGAGGAAAGTCTGGCAACACGGCATTTCCTACTTTATTCAGTTGTTTATGTATACGCCGGAGTAGCAGTTGAAGCTTAGGTCAAGTCTAATGGGGCGGGCTAGGTCATTTATTCGGTATAGGTAAATCATTGCTTGGCACTATCATCTTGGTTGGGTATATGCTATTGTCTTGGGTAAGTAAGCATCAGATGACTGTACAGGGATTTGAACTGACTCAGCAGGATTCGTCAACATAGGGCTTGGGTGTGGGAAAGTAGTCAACATAAGGCATTGGCCAAGTGCAGGTCAAGTAGGTGATTATGCCTAGGGTTATGGGTGAGCTACTAGAATAGAAGTTTCTTTCAAATAGGTATTGGTGAGTAGTAGTTATTGATTTGGACTAAGCACATTGACAGTGGAGCAGGTAAGCCACTAGTCTACTAGAATGCATGGATAATGGTCTGTTCTCTTCTCTTGCGACTAGGGCTAGGTACCAGTCTTATAACCAAAGTCGAATCATATATGTTCAGTTCTTTTCTTGTTGAAGTCTAGTCTGGGGCGTCAGTGGTCCTCTAATGGTGCTCGGGAAAGGAGGTAACCTGGGTCGGTGGTGATGCCGGACTTGAATGGGACTAGGTCTCAAGTAGGGCTTGCTTAGTATAGGGAATGGGGGAAGTGCAGGTCAAGTGGGTAAGGAAACTATCTAACTCTACGGCGATATGAATAAATCAAGTAAAGGAGAACTAGATATGAGTTTTTTCTACTACTTTTGAAAGTCAATTCAGTTTATGTCGATGAGTAGTTAATTAAGTTATCAGAAGTTCATGAACAATTTCCTACTACTAGATATGAGTAGGAAGAAAGAGTTAATGTATTTGCTTATTTTCACTCCAACAACTTAGGTATTCTTTCTCAGATCTGACACTCTCTTATGAAGAATGGGCTTTGGCCAGGGATTAGTACAAAAAAGTAGGCTTAGGGAAAGAGTACTAGTTCTTCCTGTGAGTTTCTTAGAGTTAGGATAGGGAAATAGGGCGAGGAGTCTAACTAAGGAGTAGAATGGTTTGTCATAAGTCAATAGGTATTCGTGAATGGACTTTCTTTTCATATTGCCTGAGGTATCAGATCAGAGCAGAACTCTTCTACGGATAGGTATCAAAGGAGTCACCAACCTATGTTTGAGGAAAAGATGGACTTTGACGTATTGGCATTGCAACATAGCAGTATGGGATAACGAAACTGCATGATGAATGCGAAGAATCTGGAGCCGGGCCGAATGCATAGAGAATCCGATCGATTTCTTGACTGTCAAAAACGATCTTTCCACTCCGGCCTCTGTAAACACATAACCTAGGATCCTCTCCGTCATTTATTCTTATAGCCTTCGTGCCGTCGTTCCAACGCAGCTCCATTCTTTTTCAAAAGACTAGCAGCCTGCCTTGCCCTACCCGGCCTTTCGAATCTAGTCTCGGCATCCATCTTGTACTAGCTAGGCGAAACGAAATGGCAGTTGAATCAAAAGCGTCTGTATCCGATCAACTATACACTATTTGTCCTGTAAACAACCCATTCTTCCCAAATTCAAGTCATAGTGCTACTCCTAACAGCGCTTATGGGTCAAACAGTTATCAAAGTAGCAGGGGATTCGATGCCATCTATGAATCCTTCCCTCAAAGTTGAGAAATCTGCAGCTCCGTCTCAAGCAAGTTACGGTACTGTCTTGACTGAGTTCCATTCCAAGCAGAGTTCCAAATCTTTTTCTTATCTCAGATGGATGGACATTAGACGTTAGCGGCGTTGAGCGGGAACCGTGATTAGCTGAATTACTTTCGTCTATATACGCAAGCAAGCATTCGACTTATACCGGCTACCGGGCTTATTCGAATGGAGGATCAACATATGCTTGACTGGAATGGAGGCGAGGAAGGAAAAGGTTAAGGATTAGAGAGTAGAGCTGCTGTCAATCCCCTGTCACTCATTGAGAATAATAAGAAAGAGAAGAGAAAAGAGACGGAAATGCTTCAAAACGGCATTACTTCTGTGCATATTATCATAAATAGTGTATTTGGTGAATATATATAATAGTATCTCAAGTGAATATAATAGATTATGGAATTCTCTGTGTTCACTTTTTGCTTCTTGTTTCTCAATCGTATATCATTCGCGGGCACTACGGTGAGACGTGCAAACACCCGATCCCTTTCCGACCTCGATATGTGAAATCGTCTTGCGCCATATGTACTGAGATTGTTCGGGAGACATGGTCCAAGCCCGGTAAAGAAATGAGCAAAAGTACCATACACATACTACGACACCTATGGAGTCAATTCATATCGTCTGTATGGGACTTTCTAGGGTTGAGACTCTCGACCCCCCTTATAGAGAGAATTCGATTGTGCTTAAGACGGGTGCGATATAGTAGGTGACAAGGTTCCAGTCAAAGTGAGATTCAGTTCCTTTCCGCATCATCTGCCTATATCTAGGACGCGAGCACATGTCCCACTATCTTGCTCTCATCTATCACGCCATTATAGGTGTGACACTGGCAGGGTTCCCTCAGGAGCCATAACTCACTGTGTTTACTAGGGCTCTGTCTTTCATCAGGTCTGCGGAGGTGCGAGCATTGCATGCTTGCTTGTGGTACCTTTGTCCCATTCTTTCTTCTTAGTCATACAACGGAAAACACTTATTCGTCAAGTGCTCAGGCAAACACAATTCTTTCCTTCTTTGTTCACTCGGTAGAATGGACTCCGCCTCGAGAAAAGATGGAATTAGCATGAACGGGCTTTCCTCACTGTCCGTCCTGGTAGACCTTGAGAGAGCTTTCTGATCGAGTGAGTAGTGGAAACTTGGTTCGGCTGGAATTACTAAGTGGAATTGACTAGTTTGAAAGGCTTGAAACTTTGCTACGTCGTCCCTTCCTTCTTCAATCGTCCTCGGAGCTTTCTTCTTTCTTGCTGGGTGGTATATTCTTGTCTTTGCTTTGTCCAATCATTCAGTCTATATACGAGATTCTGAGAGAAAGACGATTCCGTCCTGTAGGGCATAAAGCTCAGTCAGAGGTGTATATTATCATATAGATGCGAAGCGTAGCGTAGCGAAAACTCCCTACCACCCTTTCGCTAACCGGCAGGCAGGCAAGATAGTCCTATCTCGTCGCAAGCAAGCGTAGCGAATCACATAGAGTTGCCCGTACCTGTCAGCGCGCAGATAGATAGGGCGGGCGAAGCGTTAGGGGATGGATGTCTGAGCGGTTGAAAGAGTCGGTCTTGAAAACCGAAGTATTGAGTTGAATACCGGGGGTTCGAATCCCTCTCCATCCGCTAGGTCAGAAGTTGGATCTTTCCTTATCTATAGATAAGAAGGAATCTCCTCGACTCGACTGATATAATAGATGGAATGGGGAGCTTCGTCAGTGAAAACACAAAAGAGCCCCCCTCGACTTTCGATATTACGCCACTTCTATTCCATTGCCTGCGACGTTGTTTTGAAGGCACTTTGTTTGGTGCCCTTTGACTGACGACATTCAACATCTATCAAAGAAATGAGATTTGGGTTCCAAAATAGTATGCGTTTTGACGGTATTGGATATGAAGAAAAGAGATTCTTCCTCCTATGGTCGGTACGGGTAAGGCCAAGAACCTCGGGCCTCCCTCCTGACGTCGGAAGAGGATTGCTATTAAGTGAGAACTATGACTTCAGAACTGACTGAGAACTCTGTCCAAAAGCAATGATCAAAAATGCCTTCTTCGTTGGGCTAACCAAGAGGCGTATTCCCAATCCTGACTCCCGACGCCACCTGTCTACTACTTCTACGGGTCTTTGTTCTTCTTTGACTGGGATTCGACGTTGAGATTGACCTTATCGGAATTAGAGTCAAGTTTGTTCACGGGGGGCAGAAAAGTGAACTAAAGGAGAAAGAGCAAAGGTATTTGAATCAGAAAATCCAAGAATATGATGAAATAAATGAGACATCGGATATGAATTTGCCAATGAATCCCAGATCTGACTCAATCGGAACTGCTGAACTTCAAGCAGGTGATTCACCTAATTGACCTACGCCGGGAGTCAGGGATTTCTCCCAGGAAAGGAACTAAGATGCCTAGCCCATGCTTACTCGTTAATGAATTCGGGAGTCTCACTAGTCAGTCATTGCCCAATGGAATGCTCATCAGCCTCTGAAGAAAGCATAAGATCCACTCTCTGTTCATATGCTGCTACCCTTTGAGGTAGAAGATGTCCGCTAGACTGAAATTTGAGCGAACTTGTTTGCTGGCTAACAGTACTAGAGCTAGATTGGATTATCCCACTTAGGAAAGGGGCTGATCAAAGACAAAGAGTCTGTGGCCAGAGGCTCAATCAAAGTCTGCTGGGAATAGCAATGACAAGTCCGAAACTGGGCTATTCAAAGATGAAAGTTCGTGGAAAGGTCAATGACAGAACATCTTTGTCTGTAGAAGGAAAGGTCAAGAAAGGCGCTGACTGAGGCTCGGCAGGAAATCTACCATGAATACGTACGAACATGATGAGAGGAAGGCGTGAGCAACCGGATGTGATGGAGTGATTTAGCCGAGGAAGGACTGGAAACAGATGATTAGCCAGCTTCTCCAGGAGCTGATAGGACGGGGTGCGCATGTCTTCTTCCAGACTGTCTCGAGGACTGGGTACCTCGCTTTGGCTTTCTAGTGTACGGGGCTGACACATCTACAAGGGATTCACGTCCGTCGTCATCCGTTGATTCTCCAGAAGCCTAGGTACAAGATGGATTCCATTCGCCTAGTCACATCGATTCCAGAAGAAAGGCAGTAAGTGGAGGGCGGAGCTTTCCTTTGACAAACGATTTGATTCCCCGATCACTGAACCTTGAGATCCACAGGAGGGAAGCAAGAGCTGAATAGCAGCCTGGCGGAAAAGCTGAGACAGCCGAGGACTATCAATGAATAGCTGCTAGATAATCTGTACATCCTTTTTGAGAATTGGTTTCCATAGAAGAAGCAAGATATCTAACCTTCTACAGCGGGCCGGCGTGTGTGTCGACTATAGATAGATGCGTCTCGCCGTTAGAGATGTGAAGACCAAAGAAGACAGCAAAGGAGAGGAATGGAGGGATCCGCCTGAGACTACTGAGACCAGCATGAAGATTCCCTCTTCAGCCCTCACTTATTCAGTGACCGAAGATGTGGATGTTTCTAGCGAGTCAACCCTGCCCGAGTCCATTCCCTCGCTCTCTCAAACAGTAAGTAGATCCGATTTGCGACTTTGGGAAAAAAGAAGAACCGAAAGCAGCACATGATCCGTCTACTTGAACATCCAAAATAGCGCCAGGAAGGAGCTGAGAGCTATCTTTGAAATTCAAGAGAGCCTTAGCCTTTGACGAAGTTAGTCGGAGGAGTCGGCTACTTGAACTTTCTTCTAAAGAAGAAGATAGGGCAGGCTTTTCCGAAGAAGGAGCATCCATATTTCGCACATCCGGCTTTCATACTCCAATCCCAAGAAGTTGGAGAACTAGGCTAACTCACAGCAGACCGGGTTACAATATCAGAATTGAAGCGGCTTGGCATACCATAGTTTGTTCAACTGTCAATTGAATACGACA
>Ga0316583_10000109_pt1:15000-18786 | contig 18786 bp, 15 predicted proteins | sample J_170502JBrBrA_D_FD_204513 | JGI IMG/M metagenome (GOLD analysis project Ga0316583, IMG submission 204513) | Rhizosphere microbial communities from salt marsh grasses in Alabama, United States - J_170502JBrBrA | ecosystem: Host-associated > Plants > Roots > Rhizosphere | place: USA... | reverse complement strand
AAGGAGGCGAGCAAAGAGCAAAGGGCTTGACAAGCAAAGGCTCAGGAGCTAGAACCCAAAAAAGAGAAAAACAAAGTATAGTGCAAACAGCTACGGTAAAGCGGATATCTCTTTGGGACGAGTAGATTAAGGCATCTCTCAGTGTAAAGGACTTGATCCGAGGAGAGGAAAGAGTGAGATCAGAAAGTCCAGGATCTGATGATCAAAACAGAGAGGAGCTACTAGGGGCTCACGCTGGAGGCAATAGAGGGCTCGTTGTCAAGGGGCGCCAAGGAGCAAAGGAATCAAAAACTTCAATAAAAAAAAGGTAATGAAAACGAGCTTGAGCACATGAGTTTCGGGGACTCCAACATCTTAGCCTGAAGCTGAGCTTGATAGTCACAGAGTAATGAGTAAGGGGCAGCCAAGACCTCAGACTATTTAGTTGAGGATTTCTCAGAAATGGGAGAAGGATGGCGGCACGGCAATCACGCTTATGAAAGGTCGAAGCATACAGGAGTACCAAGAGGGGGGGAACTGATAGCAGTGTCGGGACTATCGGGTTGGAATGGAAAACGTCTTCCTAACATTCCTCCTCGGCATTCTGGCTAAAGAGAAATGGCCATACTTGAAGACCGTGTCCTTCGTAAACTGACTCAAAGAATTGCCAAAGTCATATGACTAATAATCAAGAACCTGACCGATCAGCGCCAGAAAGCAAAAGAGTCTGGTTGCGCTTTGGTACGCCTTCCCTACTCTAGCTTCTTCTTCGGTTGCCTAGTTCTAGGTAACCACTGAAAGGATTTCTTGACTTCATTTCTTTCCTTTTTTTCGCAGGATCACCTTTCTTTCCGGAAATCGTAGTTGGGAATCAAAAAAGGTAGGACCAAAAAGACTAGTACAATAAATAAGTAGACAAAAGGAAGAAGGCTTATCTTGTGAGTGAAGCAAATTAGTAATATTTGCTAGTCCCCGGATCAGAAGTCTCAACCTTGCAGCATTCATTACTAGTCTTTGGATTATTGAAGACAGAGTTGGATTTCTTCTTTGACTTCGGTCACTACGAACTGAACTCATCTACACACCTGGCGGAGATTAGTTAGTTAATTGGAGCGATCACCAGAGAAGGTAGGTCTCGTAGGCTATGGCTTCGATTTCATAGGCAAGGTAGGGTTGAGGGGTTGAAAGGGGTGGAGATTCAGTCCGAATTGCTTGTGTTATTGAAGCGCCAGGAAGTTCGTTCATCACCTGATCAAACTCCTTACCAGACTGTTTCAGAAAAGACTACATCTACGAACAGGGACGATGCTTATTCTCTTTCCGGGGAATCTCCAAAACGGAAAGATTGGATCTATGTTCAAGGGATTACACTATCAAAAAAAAGTCTTTTGTTTCCGTTAGACCTGTAGTTACATATGAAATACCCGATGAGAAACATTTAGCAACAAACACTTTTCCCTCAGGATCTCTTGCAGGATAAAGAGGAATCTCCAACTTAGAGTTTTCAATTATTTGCTTTATGGAGATAGCAAGCCAATTCGAATAATTTCGATCACAAGTATTCAATTAGTTCGAACTTGCTTAGTATGAAATTGGGACCAAGACAAAAATGGTTTGATAGAAGAAGAGGTTCATGCTTCCTTTGTCGAGGTAAGGAAAAATGATTTGAAAAGGGATTTCATCAAAATGACGTTAGTCAAGTCCACTATTTCGTATACCGGAAAAAGGTATAAGAGAGATTGATTCCTGATAATAGCGCCGCAATATACATCCTTTTTCTTCCGAGAGTCAAGATTCAATCACAACGTCAAAATCAAGGTTTGTGAAATCGGATTGCCAATCTTTGAGATGAATTAGTGGAGTTTGCTCCGGTCGGGAATGGAAGTCGTCTCTACCACTGGAGAGGTGACCAGCGTCACGCGAGCTTCAATCCTGAGCATCGAAGATGATTGCAGAACATTTTGTCTATGGTCAGGAGGGGACTGCTACCAAAACCGTAACTCGAGTATTGAACTTCTGATACGATTTCCTGGGCACCCGTGGGAATCCACCGGGAGATGATCGACTTATAGACTCTTATCTTCAACAATGAGTGACCTATGGCGCTTTTGATGAGTTTCTGCCCCAACTCAGAGGAATTCTCTCCAGTTCGTCGAAAGGAGATTGGAAACTGATTGACTTTTGAAATAGTTGGGAAGAAGGCAGTCTTGACCGAACATATTCAACTTGAATAGTAGTCTATTTGACACCTATTCTTTTTTGTTCAAAGAATACGGGAGACAAAAAGGCAAGCAATGGGATTGGAGATTTGCTATAGGCTAGTCAAGGAGCTAGAGAAAGGGACAAGTCACCAAGCTGGACCGAGAGGAAAGCAAAGTGACAGATTCCATTTCGTAGGGCTCAGGTCAGGGTCCTCGCTAATCGACTTTTATGGCTTGTGAAGTAGACAAGGGTCAATAAGCGGTTGAGATGAGCTATAAGCGGGTGTGATTGATTGGCTTGCATTTCTCATAGGAAGGAACGGAGCACATCCACTCTTTCTTAGAACTCTGACTTTCCAAGCTTGACCAAGCAATAGCTCACTTTAATGGAAGAATCGGTAGGTTCATAAGCCTAGCCTTCCACTACAGAAGAAGCAAGCCTCCCAGGTGGTGAGATTTTTGGTAGGGGCCAATGAAAGAAAGCAGGAGAGCCTATTTCCAGAAATTCAGTTGGGATTTCTCACAAGGTAGGCTCCACTCCGCCCTTGAATAGGTTTGGGATGCCCCCGCCCCATCGAACTCTTCTTTTCCTGTAAGTCCGGAGTTCTGCTTGAATTTCAAAGAGCGTGGTCTGCGGGCTAGTAGGCATAGTGACGACTGCTAGTGAGTCTATTGAAATCCCTACTGAAATAAGAGAAAGTTCTGAGTGAAAGCATTCCTTCCCACCGATTAGACGTAGGCAATGGCACTAGCGCTTAGTACAATAAATAGGGCTAGGTCACTTGGTCTAGGAAGTGAATAAAGAAAAGAAGCTAGGCACGGACACTAGATGGGTCAGCATCTTGGAGTTGAAGCAGCTTAGCCAATGTATTCTCTCAGCAACTAGACTGGTCAAGAGTGTTTTCTCAACCAATGGGGATGTTGTCTTCTCTTCTCACTAAGGAAAAGAAGAAGTTATTAGATCAAGTGGGTAAGTAGGCTTGAAATAGTCAGTTAACAAAGAAGGACTTCGGGATGAGTCAAATACAATAGGGTACAATAGGGTGCCTCTACTTTACTGAAACATAGGTACAGCAAGAGGAATGACTTTCTTTCTTGTCATTACGTCTCGTCTGTCTTGTCTTTGATTGCTAGGGAGTAATATAATATATAAGTCGTAGCCTTCTTGAATCAGGTAGCCTTTTTCGAGACCAAGGAGGGGATTTTTCTCATCTCTTCACTGTCAAAAAGCATAGTACAAATTGGAGTGTCAAACAGTTGTGGTTTGAAGTCAGTTACATCCTACTGACCTTTCAGTGTTAACCTTGTGCCCAACCTAGCTATACATAGGTAAGTGTTCATCTATGTATCATGAATTGTGAACCTAAGGGCAGTGAAGTCTTAACCTAGGTGTAGTTACGTACCAATCTACCTGTCAAACCAGTGCCACAAAATAACCTATATGTTTCACTCGATGTACATCTGACACCGGAAAGGGAAAAGATTGATCTTCAGGTTTCTTTCTTTAGAGTCAATAAGTCGACATTTGGAATATTAACAAATAAGTTCACACATGCATATAGGTCATGCATATAGGCGAGTCAATCCATGCACACATAAGTGTCAA
>Ga0316583_10000109_pt1:0-10000 | contig 18786 bp, 15 predicted proteins | sample J_170502JBrBrA_D_FD_204513 | JGI IMG/M metagenome (GOLD analysis project Ga0316583, IMG submission 204513) | Rhizosphere microbial communities from salt marsh grasses in Alabama, United States - J_170502JBrBrA | ecosystem: Host-associated > Plants > Roots > Rhizosphere | place: USA... | reverse complement strand
TCCAATCGGGACTATAACTCCCAGCTCACAGTATGGAATGAGGTCTGATCATCGGGAGGCTAGGAACTTCCCAAATGTTTGACTTTTTTTCCACTAGCGCCTATGGAAGACCAGACAGAAAGAACATTCGCCTGACAACAAGCTTTTTTGACTAAACTAAGTCAAAGAGTTTGTTGATAAGCTCTTTTCTATCAGTCCTAGCTTCCCTGTCAAAAAGACGGATTGATTCTATAAGCGTTAAGCTATCTATTCCCTCATGACTCCAAAGAACGACTCGCTCTCAAGGTAGGTTCAGTAAATATTCTCTATCATATCTATCGTATCGAACTGCAGGTGTTGAATCAATGTCTCGAACTGCAGTCCTTCAAATCCGGCAGTTGTGAACTGGAGGTGTGGTATACTGATGACTGTGCCTTGAAAAGATCAGTTCTTTCGTCAAGATGTGATTTCTTTTGAATTGAGTATTGAATGGAAGCGGTTTAGGTACCAGATGACGAGAAAGTCCTAACTTCACTAACGTAATGGGTTGTGTACCGGTTGAGGAGTAGGTAGGACCCGGCCCTTAGGCCGCGAGGATGAAAGCGTTTGACTTGATATACGTTAATAGGACTTCCTCCTTCTATATGAATAAGCGCAAGTTTCCCTTTTTGAATGAGAATTAGCTGATGAACTGCGCGTCGGAAGTCTCTCAGGCTAGGCCTGACATCCTGATCCAAGCAAGCAAAGGAGGGAAGGGGCCGAGACCTTGTTTTTGTTCGTTTACCAAGTTCGGCATTAAGGCTTTGCTCTAATGAAGAGTTCTTTCCTTCTTTGGTCTCTCTGCCGGACCGGGCATCTTGTCTTCGGTCGGTCACCAATCTTCGTCTTTCTTATTAGTGGAATAGGAATTCATCCTCGCTCCAAAAAAAGAGTTATCCACATTGAAAGAGACGAAGCGGTCTGTGTTTTCGAGCCTTCCAAGCCCTTGGATGAGCACGGCTTGAGAAGACTGAACTCAAGGCAGCAGGGCTCTTTTTGACAAAGAAGGCAAATTGCCGGCATTGGTACCACCTGACGGACCTATGAATTCCCCCTTCCTGTCCGTCATCCTTCCTTCCGATCGCAAGGCAAGCAAAAGATCTAGGCAATGGCTCGAACGAGAAAGAAACTCCTGCTGAAACTGACACTCTTCTCTTTCAAGTAGAAGGATCAGTTGGATTGGCAGAAGCTCGTAGGAAAGGAGGCAAGGTACACTTTTCCGAGAAGGAGGGATTCTATGAGTTGACTGAGTCTCGGCAGAAAACAGATTGAAAAAGAAATCGTTTCGGATACTGGAGTCAGAACATCCTTTGATGTCCGATCGAATGAATGTCATTATAAGCACCAGAAAGAAAAGTCTAAATGAAGACTTACCTACCATGATAGGCGACTTGCGATCCATCCTAGCGATTGTATGCTCATAACTTCAAGCCCGCGTCTCATCCCCTTCGCCCACCAGCCTCGAAAACTTATACAAAGATCTAAATGTCTGATCTCCTTCTTCCTTTCTGTCTCCCGAGACGATGATACGAAGACCCTCTAGATCAAGTCTGAGTCGAAGAGCGTTCCCAGTCGAGAGGACTAATTTCTTCAACGAGAAATGGATGATTGGGCTTGCCACCGAGACTCGATTCCGTCCTTCCTTCCAGGCATACTCACTTTAAGCACTCACTACGTCTTCCTCATCAGACAAATCCTTCCTCCATAACTTCTTGCGTCAAGCTCTCACCATAAGTCCTTTCTGTCAATGATCAACTACGGCACGTTCCGACCAATAGAGCAATTGACTACTAATGTCCCAAGCATATAGAGCTTCAGTCTCTTAGTGCCGGAAAGGAAAGAAATATGTCTTCATCAATCCGGAAAGAGGAGGACGAGCGAGGTCTAATGAATGCGCCGGAAGTAGAATGGCTTGACACCCTCGTTCGGGAGGAAGGTTAGTAACGAGACCATGCGCCTGTAGTAGCTACGGAACGAGAGGCTGTTAGCGAATATGGAGGGAGATCTTGCTGTAGAAGAGGAAGGGGGCTTGACGAAGACCCAGTGGTAAAGGCGTCGACAAATTCTCACCATGGGGAGTTTCCTTCAACCAGTTATTATACCTATGAAGCTACAAATATGAATAGGGTGAAATATCATCTAGCTCACTATGATACTAGTACGCCTAATCATCACTGGGAGAATTCACTACTCTACTCGCAAGACAAGAGCTGGGTGAACTGACCCTCCTCCACCGCCTGATCAACCGCAGTAACCTCCACCTGATCATTTGTAGCCAACTTAGACGAATATGAGTTCGAAAATACGGAGTTTCAGCGTTTTGGGGAGCCACTCATTTTGGAAATGAGACCGCTACGAAAATGACCCGGAAAGGCTGCTACTTTATTTCACTTAATTTACCGGGGCAACGGCTTTCGCTAACGCGCGCTCTGCTCTGGAGTTGCTTATTGCCACCGGAGGCTAAATAACAATCAAATATATAGTGAGAGGTCTTTTTCCACCCTTCTACCCACTACCAATCGTGACACGCGCACGTACTATTTCCCTGGCTTCTTGATGGGCACCGAAACAGATTTCCCCCAAGGACAACTACTCCCGGACTTTGTGATACACAAACCAATATATATATCAATCGCTATTGAAACAAACTTCCCCACAAGTAGGTCTAATTCGTTTCATAGGGCTTTCTTTCTATTACTTTTTGATGAGTAAGGAGTCACAAATGTGTCAATATCGCCTTTCCTACTTTTTATGAATTTCTCACTGGTCTTCCTTAGGGAAATCTACTTGATGTTGGGATTTGATAGTGGTTTTTTGACTATTAAATGAAGAAATCAGCTTAGACAGGGTATTGACAGTAGGGAAAGCAGAATAGGGTAAGCCTTATTAGGATTGGTATTGACCAGTTGGCAGGTCACCCGGTCTCGAAACATACACTCCCATTTGAGTAGGGTTGAAAGAGTTGCACATACATTTTCAATTCAACACTTTCTACACACTGAAATAGATTTTCTCTCCTTGCTCTTTGGAAAGTCCCAATCCATTGTAGCAGGAATGAACGAAAGTCCAGCACCCTAAACAATAAGACCCACAGCAATACCACCCGCAGCCTGGTAGAAAAAGGAAGACTGAACGACTTTATCTGGTAATGTGTACTCCCGCAAAGCTTCTCGTTTGGATTTGGAGTTCTGAAGGTCACTGTGAAGTTTGAAAAAAGAAAGTAGTCCTCTCTCTGACGCAAGCACCCGTAGCCTTTTCATGTATTTTCCGAGTACCAAAACGATGAATTAGTGCGGAGATAACGTAGATATGGTTCAACCAATGAACAATCAGGTTATTCTGTTGGTCATAATCTTTCTTTCTGGCAAATCCCACATTGATCTTGCAGAATCGTACTCCTTCTTTGACATCACTTGCCCTGACATTGACTAGCCCTCGGTTGGTTCCACAGTCCTAGTGGAAGTGGACACTCGCTTTGGCTTGAGCCTTTCATGAGTAGATGTATAGCCTGTCTCTTCTTTCTCTTTCCAATTGTCAGAAAGCTGTTTCACTGGTATCGAAGTTGAGCTCAGTCAACCCTCCCTATCAGGACTCGCTGTTCTATTGATAGGCCCCATCTGTCTCCCGATCTCCATAATTGCTGTTAGGACCTGGTTCAAACGTAATAGTGGAGATTCGACGGTTGAATCGGGTGCTGCTTCTCCACCAGAGGCATGAACAGAAATCAAGTACTGTTTTGCCCGCGTTGAGGCGAAAAGAAAGGCAGATGACTAGTTCAGTACTAGGATGTGGAAGGAGGTATGTTGACCTGGAGTTTCCACCTGGTACTCAGTAAATGGAGCCCGTTAATGTTTTGATGCCAACCCAATCTCCGTACGTACCCAAAAGATAGCGTCGTCCGAGTGAGGGCCAGCACCATTACCAGGTCATACTTTCCTTAGAAGAATGCAATGCACGCCCGACCGGGAGCTCGTCAGAAAGAAGGTGGTAGGGCGCTTTCACTAGACATCTTGGGAGCACAGCCAGCTATAGAGTTTGCTACGGTCTTTTTCTTTTGGCTGAATCTGGTGAGCGGAATTCTGGTTCGTTGAGTGAAGATCTGATCAGCTGTTTTCTTCTTTCTGGTAATTTCGATTTGATATAGCTTGTTCCGACCATGGATCCATATGATATGGCCCAAGAGCGTCGAGTCAGCCTGGTATAGTCCTTTTTTTGTAGTTCATTCCGATATACGTCTAGTAGAGTAACTCTTGCTTTGATTTTGCCGTTGATCATGCGAGTCTTTTGTGCTACAACTCAGTGGAGTGATCCCGGTGTCTTGAAATACCTAATTGACCTTGCCTGTCGCTAAGAGCGAGGTCTACCAGTCCAATTTGGAATTCTCCGCCAGCTTTGCATCCACTCATTCTTAAGCAAAGCCCTTTTCCTCGGTAAGTAGAGGTAGCGATACGGCCTAATTTGCACTGGTTTTCAATTTTCAATCAAGGGAATCTGATGGTCACAATTACGTTCAGGCGGAAGAGTTTTTGGTTCTTCAAAGCCCGCCCTACATAGCACGCAAGGGATTCTCTATGAGAGCTGGGGAATTTCCAATCCTGATATAAGGCACTAGAAGCTTTCATCGATCTGCCGGAGCTTCACCCTCTGGCATCCGTCTGATGGGCTGATTCTGTGGGAGCTACTAAGAACCATTACAATCATGGAATTTCACCTTCAGTCCCTTTCTTATAAAGATCTCGTACTCACCCCTGGAGAGAAAAAGCGAAGCGCGCAAAGAGAACAAAGAAGATGGTCAGAGCGACGTGGGGCACGGAGGCATAATTAGAGAATGAGCAGTATGGTCCGGGACCGGATCCACACACGGGCCTTGGAACTAGTCTTAGGACTCTATATCCTGACGTGCCAGCAGAAGTTGGTAATCGGAGAACTCTTGTAGGTACTTAAGCAACTTACTTTCTCTATGGGGCTACTAATGCTACTCTTTCGCGAGAGACCCCCTGGTAGAGTTGTCCTCTCTCTGAACAGAATGGCTTGACCCATCCCTTAGAAGAAAGGAGGTGGCATTCTCATCAATCTCCAAGCCTCAAGGAGGAAGCAAGGGATGAGCTAGAAAAGGTCAAACCAAAAAAGAATTCTAATAAAAACACAATATCACTGCTTTTCAGACTTGGACCGAAAAGCAATACCAGCTGAGAAATCCCAAAACATACCTACCACTTCAAAGTTGGGACGGTTTAGGTATGCCATTATGCCCCGGAACTTACTTTCTTTCCAGACACCCCAGACTCTCAAGCGAAATCCATTCATTTCAGGGTTTTTTCCAAGAAGCCTTCCGGCACGCGAACTATCCTTTCCCGACAAAAGTCGAGTAACCATAGCTAGCTTTTCAATAAGAAACTTTCTATTGCCCACATTCCAAGCTTTCCGGCTAGCGTCAAACTGTTTTATCCCTTCTTCTTTCGACGGTGCCTCCTTCTTCAGGACAAGGTAGCTTGGGAAGGGCTATTAGCTCATGGCCGCACGAGTGCGGTGATAGACTGGTAGGGTTGTTTCCACTGCTGATTCATTGGTGGAGCTACTAAGGAAGAAGGCTAGAGCATAATGTTGTGCTCGAAATCGTTGAGTTCATCGTGCAGGAACTCACGTTCTCTGTACCGGTGCTTGAGATCCGAGATTTGTCCTTGATGGTCAAAAGACTTGCAATCCGTGGCTCAAATCTAAAGTGAAGTTCGACCTTTCGATTTCCCGGTACTTCCGCAAGGGCGGAGTTACTTATCACCAAGCTTTCCTTCGAGTTTGCAAATGAATAAAGAATCCTCTACTATGAACAAATCGACTTTGGGCAAAATCAATGAATCGAGGAAAAAGAGTGAAAGTGGGAATAGGAACCGAGGGAGATTAGCTAAAGTGATGTTAAGGCTTGTTCAATATATTTCTGAGAAAGAAATAAGAAGAATTTCTGAGAAAGAAATAAGAAGAGTGATCGAGTAGTGATGAAAGGACAAACCGAGACCAAATTCAAAGCATAATGGATATCGGGTCGTGTATAAGTAGTGAAGTTCGGTCGGCGGGAATGGGGCTGCTAGGAGTTAGCATGAATCCACTGTGGGCACTTGCCTAAACTGGATTGGATTAATAGAATCTTCAACATCATTATTATCACATTCATTTATTCAACAAAACCATAGCTCTTCTTTAATAGCTTCGGAAATCTTATAAGTGCTGCATGATACATATCAAAGGAATATACTCGTATATAAATACCTAATAAGGGAGCATCTTTGTATATTTCATACATAGCAGTTACATATTGAAGAATACTCTCATAATTGGTTGGAATGGGAAACAATTCTATAGCTTCACCTATAATCATCGAAATAACATCATCACCCGATTTCCGTTTTGAGCCTATAGTCAATTTGGCAGTAGAGAAATTCTGACAGTATACATACTTGATTCAAAGCCGCATTACAGCATATGTTCGAACTCAGATTTCAAAACACACTCTAGAAGTTCATCCTATTCAGTCTTCACCTGTAGTTGATCCTACTGATGAGGAGACTCCAGATCCTGAGGATTCTGATGAGGATGAGGAGACTCCAGATCCGCCGGATGATGTGGATACTTCTGATACTACGGATACTCAACTTTCAGACAGATCGACGATGCCAAACTTCTTTCTCATTTTTGGAATGACTATTTCAGAGCTCGACGGTCACCATGATTATAGCCATGGTTATAGAGATAATGAAGAAGCCTTCCTTTTTCTCGAAGATGAGGATCAAGAAATCGGAGTCCACTATCGGTATTGATTTCAGCACCGTAGCCGAGACCGCCTATCCCTATGCCTAAACCACCCTGACTACTTCTTTTGAAACGAATGTGCCAGTCTGGGCGTATTGATTGAATCAGGAACTTCAATAACTTCCGTCGCCTATTGCTGTGGGGGCTTGACACAGCTAATACTTTCTTTTTCAAAGACGGAGCCGAATGAACGGGCCTACTACGTAGGACTGCTACAACGCTTTCCGTCGAATCTGCTTAGTGCTCGCTTCCGCTCCAGCTTCTGCTTCTTGATAATAGCGCCGAGTTGGTTTTTCATGATAGTATCCATTCCATCCACCCTTTCCCTCTCTTGTCTTTCTCTTTGTCGAGGGCGTTTGCACCCGTTCTCACACTTGATGAAGAAGGAAGCTACCTTTGAATGGGATGAACATTGCCAGAATGCCCTGGATTCGTTAAAGAAGTATATCCTCAACCCACCTGTGCTGATGGCTCCTAAGTCTGACAGACCATTTCTTCTTGACATTGTGGCACTTCCTCATTCTCTTGGTGCCATGTTGGCGCAACACAATGATGAGGGGAAAGAGGTAGCGTGCTATTATCTGAGCTGAATTCCTTTTGATGCTCAGACACAAGCCATTTTTCTTAGACCTAGCTCATCTACTTTCCTAGCTTTGATTCCCGGAAGTTCTTTTTAGGCCTTTCCTACTTCTTCGACTAATCCTGACTTCCTTAACGGACAAGTTGTTGGTGATGATTCAACTACCAGTTGAGTGCTTTCTAAAGAAAGACCATCCTTTGATTGAGGTTAGACTTCTTCATTGGGATAGGCGGAATAGGAATGCCCGATGGAAGTGAAAGTCAAGACTATGGAATGTGATCGATAATGGATACCATCGAAGTGGAACGAATAACTGTGCTTGATCCCACTGCTGAGGTTTTGTTGAAAGCTCCTTCTCTTTTTCCTGAGCTCTACGAGACCTCTTTACTCACTCCCTCACGTCTTCCCTTCATTCTCGGCCCACGCCAATTCCTCCATTTCAGACTTCCCTTGCCTTTGTCGGAGGCATGGAAACTCACTACATCCGCCTGCCTTTTCAGGCTCGGTCACACAGCTTTCGCCCATCTCACCTATCTTCTTCAACAACATCTCTACTTAGGAAACCCGATTCGCTAGAATCACTCGGCTCACTTTCTCGAATAGGCTGAGAAACCTTTCAATTCAGATCGGACTGAGACAGACAGCACTCGTAGCTTATTCCCTATGTGCCTTCTTCCAGTTCCGGGGCAAAAGAAGACTACCATACGAAAGAAAGACTTTCTCCTCCCGTGTCATCCCTCAGTCTTTCAGGAAAGTGGCCCAATCCTGTCACTTTTCCGGTTCAACCTTTTCATAGTTCACCCCTGGTGCTCTTACGTCAGGTATAGTCCGACCAATCTTCTTGCGAAGATCAACTGAACTCCTTTGCCACCTCTCCTTAACCTAGGTCTTGGGGCCGGAATGGAGTAGTCACTTGCTCTCGTGGTTTATGAGGAAGGTGAGATTACTCCTTCTCTTAAGGTTCCCCCTACGTTGGACCTTCACTAACCTATATTTGCTTTTTGTCTCCGGGTAGCTACTCCTAGAATTCATAAGACGCTTTCGCCTCACATTCAATTCCTCGTGCCAGAAACAATCACTATTTATTGACCCAGCAAAAAGAAAGCAGAATGATGTAATCAATTTACTTCTGCCCATCACTTTAAGGCTATCAAAGGAATGAAGATAGGCTAGAGTACCACTCTTATATCAACTAGAAGCTCTCAACAATTGATGGGCAACAGGCAAACTATGATATCAAGTAGAAGCTCTCAACACTGGCTAGGCCACTCGGACATGAGCTTAAACAATCGATAGGAAGAGAGTACCACTGATAGGACAACTAGTACAACTCAGATATGACCTTAAACAATTGAGAGGGGAGGATAGTCTAAGTCAAGCACTTGAGAGGAGTCAGAGAGATGGGACTGGGGTACAAATAGGAGTCAAGCCATTTGAAGACAGTTGCTACTTGATGGATGAGTCAGATACAACTCTTCAAGGTACTTGAATAAGTGAGCTGCTACTTGTCAGGTCAAGAGGCTATCAAAGTGGAACTGGTCAAGGCACTTGAATAAGAGAGCTGCTCCTTGGTAGGTCAGGAAGCTAGTAGGAAGAGACAAGTCCAAGTCACATCATTTGGGAGAGTCAGGGGCAAGTACCAATATCATCATTTGGGCAAGAAGCCTCTTGATCGAAGACAAAGAGAACTGGTCAAAAAAGTAGAAGTGGCATCTAGAGTGGGACTAGGCTTGAGACTCATAGGACTAGCCAGAAAGAGGCAGGAGGACCAATCCATATCCCAGTCGTGGTGGAAGTCCTCAGGCTTGGTGCTGGGAAACGTACAAGTCAAAGTGGGAGCCACCTTCCTTTGCGTTGGGAGTACAAGGGTCATGGGAGCGACCTTCCTGAAGCTGTGACAAGAAGGAAATGACAGTGCTGGCCCAAGAACAACTACCAAGTCATGGGCCTTAGCGTTGGGAGAACAAGTGCCCTTCCTTTGCCGTTATAAGTACAAGTGTCATGGGCCAAAGTACCAGTGTACCGAGGAAGAAGAAGTGTCCTTGGGAGAACAAGTACTAGTCTCATGGATTTAGCCCCTTTCCTATCATTCAACCGCATGATCCACCCTGACTGACTACCTCGTGGTGTGAGCGATAGGACTGAAAGAATAATGAGGCAGGCTAGCATTACTGACATACTTGGTTTACCACCTTAGGTGCCGTAGCCTTTGCTTCCTATATAGATATCCCTTAAGTGCTGCTTTTCAATAAACGAGGCCAACTGCGAGTGCTTTTCCACTTTGAAAAGGCAGGGGTTGAATCACCACCAATAGGGCGGGCGAAGCATAGCCGTTTGTAGAGATAGAGGTATCTCTCTTTTTGAAATCAAGCCCCTGAACTTATTGCTCGATCCGATCCGGAACCCATTGGTCTTGCACCTTTTTTGACTAAACTCCGGTCTTCTTGCCCATTAAGTTCCTCAGTCTGATTTTTCTAGTTTGAGTTTTGAGCGGCTTGAATCAAAGAATCTGGAGAAGCTTGACAAAGTGGGTAGGTTCCTAGCTCAACAGAAGAAGGATCCCCAACTTAGAGTATAGTAGCTTTCCCAGGGGAACTC
>Ga0316583_10000108_pt1 | contig 18820 bp, 17 predicted proteins | sample J_170502JBrBrA_D_FD_204513 | JGI IMG/M metagenome (GOLD analysis project Ga0316583, IMG submission 204513) | Rhizosphere microbial communities from salt marsh grasses in Alabama, United States - J_170502JBrBrA | ecosystem: Host-associated > Plants > Roots > Rhizosphere | place: USA: Alabama... | reverse complement strand
CGCAGCTCTTCAGCGAAATTTGCAGTGGCTTATCAGAAACAGACTGCTTGCAGGTTTACACCTTGTCGCTGTTTATGTTTATGTTCATGATCATCCCGGTCGCTATACCGGTCACAATCGCCGCTTACAGCATTGTCGGCGAGAAAACAACGCACAGCCTGGAACCACTCTTGGCGACGCCAATTAAGACGAGTGAACTGCTGTTGGGAAAGGCGCTGGCAGCCGTGATTCCGGCAATTCTTGCAACATGGCTCGCCTATTTCATCTTTTTGATTGGTACCTACTTCCTGGTAAGTGACGCCGTATTCAGGCAAATTCTCGATCCGATGTGGATACTGGCCATATTTGTCGTCGGGCCGCTTTTAGCCTTACTGGCTGTTTGCACCAGCCTGATGATTTCCTCGCGCACCACCGATCCACGGGTTGCCGAACAGCTTTCAGCGTTAATTGTTCTCCCCCTGATCCTCGTTGTAATCGGGCAGTCTCTCGGCTTGATCTTGATCAACAGCCAGGTGATCCTCTTCATCGGTGTTATCGTCGCCGTCCTTGACGTCATCATGGTGATCATGACTGTGCAGCTGTTTGGACGGGAAACAATTCTGACACGCTGGAAATAAGGCGGCCGGCTTTAAATCTGATTATCAGATTTTTGCCCTTGACATCCTGAAGAAGCTATGTTAAATTAACGAACGGCGCTTAAAGCGACTACTAAATTCGAGAGGTAGATAAATGAGCATGATGAATCAACAGCACATCTTCACCATTTCTGGTGATTGCTTTAACCCTTCTCGGAGTGCGCCTGCTTGCTGAAAGTCATCATAACGAATGCTGAGCCGCAGCGCACCCGGTGCCTGCGGCTTTTTTTATTGCTGTCATAAGACAGCCCCTTTGTATCAAAAAGGATGTAGGCAATACCTACGTCCTTTTTTGTTGTCAACCTGTTATTAAAGAGTCGAATGTTTGAAGCGAGGTATGTAAATGATTAAAGCCATTATTTTTGATGTCGGCGGTGTGCTGCTGCGCACGGAAGATCATGCCTATCGCCGGCGCTGGGAAGAAAAGCTTGGACTTCAGCCCGGCGAAGCAGAAGAAATCGTCTTTAACAGTGAAATAGGCCAAAAGGCCCAACGAGGTGAGATCAGTGATGATGCGCTTTGGGCCTGGGTTGGCGAACGGCTCGAATTAGGCCCGCAGTTCGACTCTTTTAAGAACGATTATTGGGCCGGTGATGTGCTGGACGATGAGCTGATTGCTTTCATCCGTACCTTGAAACCAACCTACCAAACGGCCGTGATCAGCAATGCCACCGACCGGCTGCGTGAACTTCTGGCCAGCCTGGACATTGCTGATGCCTTTGATGTCATCATCGGCTCGGCGGAGGAACGGATCATGAAACCGGATGCAGCCATTTATCGACATGCTCTGGAAGCTCTGGACCGACGGGCGGAGGAAGCAGTCTTCATTGACGACTTCCAAAGAAATGTAGATGGGGCCAGGGCTATAGGGATGAAAGCAATCCTTTACCGGCCAGGGCTAAATATTGAAACAGAATTAGCGAATCTTGGCGTCCAAGCGCCTGGAAAAAAGGAGAAGATTTCATGAACAAAGAAATGCAGCAAACTATCTGGGTTTTTAAGAATGATCAATCAGTAAACAGAGTAATGGAAAAGATAGAGACAAAAAAGAGATTAAGAACAAAGCTTAGATAAGGGGCGAATGGCCGTGTCGTTGAATCAGGTCGTTTGGTTCCCCTTACATGCGGAGGCAGATCATGAGATCACTAAAAATATTCGTAATGGGAACAATTATTGGCATATCGGTTGGGACGATCTCCCTGGCCATGGCCTATGCCGGCCTGGTCATCGGCGGGGTATCCGACCGGCTGCCAGCGGCGATCCTGGTTTCGACATTGGCCGGTAGTGTCATAGCCGGAGCCCTCTGCGTTGCTCTGGGCTACCTGCTGACACATCATGAACGTTTGCTCGTTGCACCTCTGGTAAGTATCGCCGTTGCTTCGCTCGTCGTCCTACCGGGAAATTATGGCAATGGCTCGTTGGTACCGCCGGCGATCTACGGCCTGGCCATTATAAACGGCCTGATAATCGCCCTTGTAACCGGACCGTTCTGCGCGGCGAAACTCCAATCAGGAAACCGCAGCTAAGTTATTAGAGACAGTTTGGGGGCCTGGCAAACGGGCGTCGGATGATTCTATTCGACGCCCGACAAAATCTGGAGGTTGATATGACACTTGTTCAGGAAATTAGAAAAATAGATCGTCTCGAATTCACCCTGCGCCCGACAACCATGGAGGATTTGGATGCGGTCGTGGCTTTAATCAATAAAGGAGGCGTCGATCAAACCGGACATCCATTGACCGATGCCGTCGAGGTAAAGGCCGACTGGGTATTGCCTTCATTCGACCTAGAAATATCAACGCGCGTCGCCGAAACGGCCGAGGGGCAGCTTATCGGCTATATTGAGGTGTGGGATATCGACGCCATACCCGTTTTAAACTGGGTTTGGGCACAGGTGGATCCCCAATTTGAAGGACTTGGCGTAGGCACGGAGATGATGGAATGGGCTGAGGATCGTCTGCAAGCAACGCTAGAACGTGCCCCTGAAGGTACCCGTATCGCTTATCGTTCGGGAGCATTAAGCAGCCACAAACCCTCCAAAGCGCTTTTTGAAGGGCTGGATATGCAGTTCGTGCGCCGCTTCTGGCATATGATGATCGAGTTTGATGGTCCGCCGCCGGAGCCGGTCTGGCCGGACGGGATCACCCTCTCTTCCTATGCCGAACGCCCGGACTTGCGGGCTATCGCCATTGCGGATGACGAGATATTCCAGGATCATTGGGGCTACGTTTCGCAGCCCGAAGACCACCTGGAAAAAATTTTCCGTGAGATGATCGACAGCAAACCTGATTTCGATCCCGCCCTCTGGTTTCTGGCTATGGACGGGGAAGAGATTGCCGGTATCTGCCTTTGCAGCCACAGTCGTACGGAATACCCTGGGGCAGCCTGGGTCAATATACTGGGAGTTCGTCGTCCGTGGCGCAAACAGGGGCTAGGCCTCGCACTGCTGCAGCATGCCTTTGGTGTTTTTTATAGTGAAGGTAAAGAAAAAGCCGGCCTCGGCGTAGATTCGTCCAGCCTGACCGGTGCAACTCGGTTATACGATAAAGCTGGTATGTCGGTAGTCAAGCAGCAAGATGCTTATGAAAAAGAGATCCGGCCAGGCCGTGATCTCGCCACTAAGTAATCAATTAACCAACAGGCCGGTTCGTTAGCTACCGAACCGGCCTGTTAACTTATTCCGATCTTATGCAACGACTCAATGCTTACCCTATTTATCTGATTTCCAGAGGGATTTCCACCTTCGCCTTTGCCACCGCGTTCACAACCAGCGCGGTGTATCGTTTTGAGGCGGCGGGCCTCGATCCCTTGCAGCTAGTCCTCTTAGGAACCGCGCTCGAAGCGTCGGTTTTTTTGTTTGAGATTCCCACCGGCGTTGTCGCCGACCTGGTCAGCCGGCGGCTTTCGGTGGTTATCGGCTATGTCCTGATTGGTCTAGGCATGATACTTGAAGGGACTTTCCCAATATTCATCACTATTCTTCTGGCGCAGATTGTCTGGGGCGCCGGAGACACCTTCATCAGCGGCGCGGAGGATGCCTGGCTGGCTGATGAGGTGGGAGAATCGCGGCTGACGGCCGTTTACCTGCGTGGATCACAAATTGCCCAGATTGCCGTTCTAGCCGGAATCGGAGCCAATGTTCTCCTGGCGAATCGCCAGTTGAATTTCCCATTCTTCGCCGGAGGCCTGACCCATCTCCTCCTGGCCGCATTTTTAGCCCTGTTCATGCCGGAAACCAATTTCGAACCCACCCCCGCCGCCGAGCGCAACACATGGCATAAATTGAGGGGCACTTTCCAGGCCGGGATGCAAGCTATTCGCATCCGCCCATTATTAGTCACAATCCTGGGCATTTCCTTCTTTTACGGCTTATACAGTGAGGCGCTGGATCGTTTATGGCAGCCACAGTTCCTGGAAAATGTCACCTTCCCCACCGTCGGTAATCTAAGTTCTGTCACCTGGTTCGGTATCCTGAATGCCGCGATCATTCTAATCACCCTGCTCACAGTTGAAATCGCACGGCGGCGGACACAATCGTTTCAACACCGGCAAATGACAGCCCTCTTGGCCACCTTAAGCGCGGTAATATCCGGCGCGCTTGTGGTGTTCGGGTTGGCCATGAATTTTCCCCTGGCCATGGCCTCCTATAGCACCGTAGCGATTACCCGGCGAACTTTACAGCCCCTTTACAGTGCCTGGATTAACCGTGGCATCCCGTCTGCCGTGCGGGCGACTGTGCTGTCAACCTTCGGGCAAATGGATGCCATCGGGCAAATCGCCGGCGGACCGGCTGTCGGGCTTATCGCTAATCGATTCGGGATGCGCGCTGCCCTGGTGCTGGCAGGGCTTATGCTTTCGCCAGTCCTGCTTCTCTACCGCCGGGCTGCCGGACAGACAACGGCCGTTTCAGAAACAGAAACGGCCGATTTGATCTAGCGAAAGACTTTGTCGCGAGGAGCGGCTTTACACAAGCGCGGCGCCTGTCTGTACACGCCACAGCGAGGCATATACACCATCGACATCAAGCAAATCGTCATGGCCTCCCCATTCGATGATTTTGCCATTTTCCATGACATAGATCATATCCGCGTTGCGCACTGTTGACAGCCGGTGCGCAATGACAATCGTTGTACGGCCGATAATAATCCGCTCCATGGACCGTTGAATAGCCACTTCGGTTTCATTGTCCACGGATGAGGTCGCTTCATCCAAAACCAGAACAGGCGGGTTCTTCAGCACTGCTCGAGCGATGGAGATGCGCTGCCGCTGTCCTCCAGACAACTTCTGCCCGCGCTCGCCGACAATGGTATCGTACCCATCCGGAAGATCCAGGATAAACTCATGCGCTTCGGCCACTTTTGCCGCCTCAATGATTTCATCCAGCGAGGCATTAAAAGTGCCGTAAGCGATATTTTCGCGAACCGTCCCATGGAAAAGAAACACATCCTGGCTTACCAGGCCAATTGCCCGCCTGAGATCCGTTATATTTAGCCGGCGAATTTCCTGCCCATCGAGGCAGATAGCGCCATTTTGAACATCATAAAATCGAAGCAGGAGCTTAACAAGCGTACTTTTCCCCGAACCGGTTGCGCCGACAATGGCGACCGTATCCCCGGCCGGTATGCGCAGGCTTAAATCGCGAATAATAGCGCGCGAGATGCCCGATGCAGATCCGTTTGCACGACGCAGATTTTCCGGATAGGTAAAATTAATGCTGTTAAACGACACGTCCCCCTTAACGTCACTGACCGGCAAAGCATCCGGCCCGCTTATGATATGGGGTTGAACGTCTAATAAATCGAGGATACGCGACGTGGAGGCCATAGCTCTCTGATACAGGTCTAGGGTTTGGCCCATTGTCGTCAACGGCCATAAGAGGCGTTGGGTCATGAAAACTAGGACGGTATAAGCGCCAACATTTAACTGGCCTTGCAGTACCAGAATGCCGCCAAAGACCATAATTGCGAAAAAGCCAATAACGATAACCATACGTATCAGGGGTACAAAAGCGGAACTGAGCTTGATCGCCTGTGAATTACTGACGCGATAATCTTCGCTTAATGCTTCAATGCGCTGGTTCTCGTACGCCTCAGATGTAAAACTTTTGATGGTCGCCATGCCGCCGATATTGTTCGCCAACTGTCCATTTAGGAGCGCAACCCGTTCCCGCACATCTGAGTAACGAGGAGCCAGGCGGCGCTGGAATAGAACTGATCCATAAAAAACAAACGGCATAGGCAGGACCGCCATCCAGGCTACTGAAGGCGCAAGCACGAAGAACATGATGCCGATGACGACGATGGAGGTTAACAACTGGATAATGTCATTAGCCCCATAATCCAGAAAACGCTCCAACTGGTTGATATCATCGTTGAGGACAGCCATCAGGCCGCCGGTACTTTGATCTTCCAGGAAGGCCATATCCATTTCCTGCAAATGAGAATAGGCATCCTGCCTGAGATCATGTTCGATACTTTGCGCCAGGTTGCGCCAAAGAACACTATAGACATATTGAAAAAGCGACTCCGTTCCCCACACCAGAAGGGTCAATATGCCTAAAACCCAAAGCTGTTTTACCGGGTCGGTAATACCAAAATCACCAAGGAAAGAATCTTGCTGTGAAACAACAACATCCACAGACATGCCGATTAGGACCGGAGGCGCCAGGTCAAAAAGTCTGTTGAGTATGGAGGCGATGGTGGCTAATATCGCCTTATTGCGATATTCCTGGCCGTAATCTGCGAGCCGCCTGAGTGGGTTTTTGTCCGTTGAATCATTCATTTGTATAACCGCGTTTGTTGTTTTCGAAAGCTGCGAAAGATGCAACCCTACTTCTGATGGTGCGTACTGTTTTATAGCACATTCGTGAGAGCTTACTGCTCTCCGATATAATAGTCAAAGGAGATTAAAACATGAGTGACAAAAAATTAATGCGTTCAGAGGATAGGATGGTCGCCGGTGTAGCGGGTGGATTGGGTGATTACTTCGGTATCGATCCGACACTGGTTCGAATCCTGTTTGTATTGCTCACACTCTTGGGCGGCGGTGGTCTGGGTATACTTCTTTATATTGTACTTTGGATCATCATGCCTGAGCCTTTCGATATAGTCAAATAAATCTCGCGGCACATAATCGAACCCACTCTCCTCTTCAAGATATGACATAAGCCACGTGACAAGCTGCCCTCTTTTCTGCTAATATGACTATAGAAACAGGTTATATTAAGTAGGGGAGTTTTGCCGTGGACAAAGATTATGCAGCTCTTGCACATGACCTGATGATAATGGAGGCGATGGTTGATGATATGGCCGCCTACCTCGACAGTGACGTTGTCGATTGGACCATCCTTCACGCCAACATGCCCAGGCTCACCATAGGCGGCTATCTCATGCGCCAGCGCCGCCTCCTGGTCTTTAAGGACCAACTGTCCGAAGAAGATCAGGAACGCCTGGATGGAGCCATTTCCCAATTCGACGCCGGGCTTCAAGAACGCGTGGTACGTTTCGAGCGGCGTGCACAGCAGGAACTCCATATGCGCATTGCTGAATGGATCGGCATTTTACGCGATCTGCACCGCCATTCCGCAACGGAAGTAAATCATTACGCCGGTATTGTGGACACACGCGTGGTCATGAAAGAGCTTCTGGATAAACTCCAAACACCTCCATATCGCTTGGATGATGGCATTTTAAAGGAAGTATTGACGATCGATCGCTTACTGAAGAGCCGTTTTTCTGAAGGCGAATTCGTTTGGGAATCTATTTGGGAGGCAGCCTATCCCCGCAGCGAATACTGGTGGTTGTACGGGGTTCCTGACTGAATTTTAGGTCGGATACGGTAACCCACAAATTTATAGAGCTTAGCTATCGGGACTTTGCACCGGCAGCCCGGCCAGTTCCATGATCCGCAGTGCATTGGTGGTGGGGCATGGTCCGGGATGAATTTTGTAGTCAAACTGCATACGGCCGTTTAGCACATCATCACGAAAATGATAGTTGCTGACATTCGGATTGTCCTGTGCCAGGGTGACCAGTTCCAGATCGTGCGTGGCGATTGCCCCGCAGCCGTTTCCACCGATCAGCGCGTTGACATAAGAGCTGCTGCCGATAAGCCTCTCCCGGTTATTCGTCCCTCTAAATATCTCGTCGATTAGAAACAGGAGCGGGACAGCATCAGGTTCCCGCAGGGCATCGAGCAGCATCTTTAAGCGACGGACTTCAGCATAGAAGAAAGAAAAGCCATCGGTCACAGAATCTGTCACCGTGATGGAAGCGTACACACGCAGCGGGATCAGGGACAAAGAATGGGCCAGCACCGGCGCTCCTGATAAGGCCAGGCAGGTATTCATGCCCAGGGTACGCAAGAAGGTGCTTTTCCCGGCCATATTGGATCCGGTGATCATCACCAGGCTTCCTAACTGGTCAATTGTAAAATCGTTGCACACGCGATCCTTTTCTTTAATAAGCGGGTGACCAAGCCCATATCCGGAAAACGGCGCTCCTATCCCATGCACAGGCTTTATCTCGGCAAACGTCGCCGATGGATACAGATAAGCAAAGTTCGCCAGACTGCTCAGCGCTTCCAGTTCATGCCAGATGTTAAGCCAGCCTGGTAAAACATCTGACAACTCTTGTTTTAACCCTTCGAGGCGATAAGCTACCAGTACATCCAGCGGGAAGAAGGCATTTATCAAAAACGCGGCAAATGGATTGTAGCGGAGCCCTGCGGCGGCGAGCAGCCTGTTTGCTCTTGATAACATTTCTCCCAGGCTGCCTCCTTCTTTGTGCAAAGGTTCAATAAAGGACTGTAGGGAGGGATATTTTATGAATGAACGGCGATCAAGGCTGGAGAAAACCGCCTCTAACTGGCGCAGGCTGTCGCTGATTGAAGCGGACTCTTCAAATACCGGCGCCACATGGCGCATCTGGCTAATCGCCACCACCCCATAAATGAACCAGGTGATCAGAAACAGCGACGGCAGCCAACCTTGCAAATAAGCCAGTAACAAGGCGATATTGAGCGGCGCTATCACTAATAAAGCAATCAGTGCTATACGCAAAGAACCCGTGTCCGATTTCAAACCCAACCAGGTCAATAGTTTAGCGCTGGACCACCTGCCCGGCGTCGTTGTTCCATCATAGTCGGTAGCAACCAGGGCGTTCAATGTAAGACGGGTGGACATCGCCGGCAGGTGAATGAGTTCGCGCACCAGTTTCTGTCTCGCAAGCAGCGAATCGAGATCAGGCTCAAACGCCAACAGCCATTGGTGCAGGCGCTCGCTTCCTTCTACAGTAATCGAAAGATCGATCACTCTTTGTAAGGAACGTTCGCCGATGATATCCAAATCGAGGCCAAAGGGGTGTTTGAAACGATCTTCAAGCTGTTCAGCAGCAGGGATATGGTCCCAATCTAGGATCATGCGCGCTTCCTGATCGCGTTTGAGCTGCTGCAAGATTCGCAAACGCAAGGCGGTTGATTCAATTTGTCGATGCCGCCAAACCCAGTAAACAAACAAGATCAGCAGCACCAGGCCAACAACTAAAAAGCCTATAGGCCCCCAGGCGATCAATGCTGCCCCACTGCCGCCAAGCAGTAAAATGAAGGTGATTAAACGCCAGCGAACAATCCGGCGGCTGTCTTCTTCCAAGGCCACCAGGCAGCGCCCCAATCGTTCGATTTGTCTATGCAGGACTTGCAGGCGCTGTTCGTGTCTTATCTGACCGGCGGATTCAGGACAGGTCATCAATAAACAATCCCAGTTGGGCACAGGCTGCGCGGAATTGGCGCCACTGCCCCACCTTAATTGTCACCGCCAGGTCTCCGAGGAACTCACCGATGAAATCGCGAGTTTTTGGATTGTTGCGCAGTGTCTGCAGAATTTCTGCGTCACTAACTCTCAAGACGACAACTGACTCTAGGCGTCCTTCAACGCCCCTTTCGGACCATCGCTCTACCGCCCTTTGAAGGCTTTTAGGCAAAGATGATCCACTTGCCTGGGAGAGAAAGCGCAGTAAACGCTCGATGGTAATTCCCTGGTCTCCGGCCTCAGTTAAAGATGCGGGTGTTAAACGATATGCATAAGTTTTTCGACCATCAACAATTTCCAATTCAGCAATGCGCGCCACCTGAAAACGCAAATAGCGATCGGCATTGTGGGCGACAAGGATACTAGCATCGGGATGGACGACGATCGGGATTTTGTCTTCCTGATCCTGAGGCTGCTCGCCACCGAGCCATCTTAAACCCAAATCACTGAGCCGGAAGAGGGCATCATCCGCGGGGCCGGAGATAATCGTGATCCCCAGCCAGCACATGGGTCCCGTGATCAGGAAGCGAATTAAGCGCCCCTCCACCTGATCCCATGAATCGAATCCGCTGAGATAATCGTTCGTCTGCGCATCACGCACATACCAGGTGTCGTAACTTCCGTCAGGTCGTTGAAAATCGGGATCCGTATTCCTGATGAGGTCCACCAGGTCCGCCAGGGAATACCAGTGGTCCGTTTGCGGTAAGACATCCAAAACGGCCGTTCGCGCCAGAATAGGATCATTTTGCCAGTTATGGCCATCACAGATCAAACCTGGGGTGTGGCACAGATCATTCCAACTGCTTTTACTCCAGGCATCAGCAAGTTCAAAAAGCTGAGCCTCCCGCCCTTTCTTCAACCAATCAACGGCCGAACGAGTCGGCTTCAAACCTGATTCCTCCTCCCGCAGCCAGCCCTGTTCCGCGGCAAGATTTAATAACAGGGATTTTCGGTCAGGATTTTGATCGAGCAGAAAATCATTCCCGGCCGCTTTCTCCTTACCTTCTCCAAATTGTTGTAGAGCGGCGGAGAGCAGCGTTGTTAAATCATCAACACTGTTTACCAAGCCCTTGGAAAGCGCTCCTTCCGGCGGTTCAACAGGGTCCAGAAGGGGTGCCGATTCTTGCTCATCTTCCTCGATGTTATCCGATGGGAATTGATCAAGAAGCTCTTGCGGTAAATAATAAAATTCCAGCACTCCTTCGGCCGTATCATCAAAGGCGCGATACAGGAACCCTCGATACCAAAGCGCTTCCAGCGGGCTGATCGGATCGAGCCAGGGCTCTTCGCGTTCCATACGCCCCGGCCCCATCAAACGAACTTCGCCATACAAGCGGTTGAAGGCCGCCACCGCGGCGCGCCCGCCCTGCGATACCAAATCTTGCAGCGCCGCCGACTCCTCCTGGGGGAGAAATGCCAATTCCTGCTGCATATCCAGACGCGTCAAAGCTCTGGCCAGGACATCAACAGCTTCATTCTTCTCCATGCCCGCCAGATCGAGTTCCCACCATTCACCGATAACGCGCAGGGTGATTAATTCATGTTCAATAAGCGCCTGTTCCAAACTTCGCATGTCAGACAACCACCTCTAAAGCAGCGGGCAGGCTGGTGACCATAATTTGATGAACATCATCTTCCGGTACGGCGTATATTTCGCCTTCAATTTGAATCGGCATCGCCTCCTCGGAATGAATGATTATTTGCTTATTCTGGCGCATTTGAGGATAAGGTGTATTCACGTGCGTTCCCTTTATGGCCGAGGAGATCAAGGAGATCAATCTCATTCTTCCTAACATGGGAACGGTACAGGAATCAATCAGGTCATCATCATGCAAGGCGTCCGGCGTCAATAAAAATCCGCCGCCCCCACGTGTACCAACTCCCATGTAGAGAAACAGGGTTTCTTGGCTGACCACTTCATCTTCATCAAACCGTACTTGCAGGTGATAAGGCAAATAATCCTGGGCTAGCGTGGTTAACACGGCGGCCATATATTTAGGGAAGCCGCGCAGCCAGGTGATGTCCTGTGATCGAATAATCACATTGGCATCGAAACCAACGCCTAAATTATTCACAAAATAGCGCCGGCGATCTTTGTCATCCTCCACAAGGCCTACATCAACCAGCCGCGTTTGGCCATTCAAGATATCCCCAACGGCCGTCGATACATCCTTGCTGACGCCCATTGAATGGGCAAAATCATTGCCGGAACCAACGGGAATGATGCCGAGTTTGATCCCTTGCTTATTAGAGAGCATGATGCCGTTGACAACTTCATTGATTGTCCCGTCGCCACCGGCGGCAACCACTATATCATAGCCATCAGCCACGGCCTGTTTGGCAAGCTCTCGCGCATGTCCGGATCGATCGGTCGGCACTATTTCAACCTCAGGCAGCGGCCTGATTATTTCCTTGATTATCTCAAGAAAGTCAGCACCATGTCCCAAATCAGCGTTTGGGTTTAAGATTATCATCGTTGGCATAATTTACGTCTTTTTCCAGCCCGGTTGTAGATTAAAATCCGGGTCAGCCTCGGCGAGGGGTATTATACCTTATTGATCCGCAAGAATGGATTGGAAATTCACCATGACAGTTCTTTAAAGCCCAGAAAAGAATCAAATCACCGATCCATGTTAATTCTTGTCATACAGCGTTGATAAACCCCGATCATTGATTTAAAATGATTGCTGCCTGCATATGTCCGCACCATTAATAAGGAGAAACGATATGGCATCCCTTCTAGAAAAAACACAAACATTGATTCAAGCCAATCTACATGACATGGTTGACCGCGCCTTAGAAGCGAATTCCGTGGCCGTGATGAAACAATACATCCGCGACGCGGAGGACAATCTGGATGAACTCGAAGACGCAACAGCCACCGTCGGCGGAGAAGTAAAAACCCTTGAGCGCAAATATCGCGAATACAAGAAAAATGCCGATGAGCTCGATCGCAATATCGACCTGCTCCTCATGCAAGGAAAGGCGGATTTAGCAGCAGCAGCCCAGAGTGAATTAAACTCCATTCGCCGGTTACAAGAACAATATCAAGAGCAGTGGATACGACAGCAAAAAGAGTATGAAACGCTTAAAAGCGCGCGGCTCAAGCTTGAAGCCAAGGTGCGCCTGATTCGGGAAGAACAGCGAGAAATGGAATCTCTGCTGAAGTTGGCCAAATCCAAGGAAATTACGGTTAAGGCGATTAAAAGCCTGGATGATCTGGAAGGCGTATCCGACAGCGACATTGCCCGAATGCGTGATTCGATTCGCAACCGTCTTGATAAAGCAGACGCCTACAGCGAACTTTATGCTGATCGTCTGGACAGCCAGATGGATGATGCGCTTGGTCGTGCGGAAGTAGACCTGCAGTTGGAAGAACGCAAACGCCGCCTGGGGTTAAGTGAAGCAACACCGGCTCTGGAAGAAGAGGAAGACGGGGAAGAAGCGGCTTCCAGCCTTGAATAGACAGTTCGTTAAAGATGGCCAGTAAAGAAGACGAAGGGCTCCGCGACCGGGTGCAAAGTGCGCTTCTCCGTGAAGCGATATTTCGCCCTGAAAGTGCGCTGGTCATTTCCATCTCCTTATTACTGGCTGTGTTTGCCCCTCAGGTTGGCTTTTTAGAGTTCATCCCCTTTTGGGCCTGGCTCCTTGGCGGCCTGGCAGCGGAAGGAGCACTGGTTTACAGCAGCCTGACCGATCCCGAATTCGGCCGTAAGGTGGCAGAAGATGTCTTAAACAAGGAGTTTGAGCCTCAGAAACTTCAGGATCGCTATCTCCAGGAACGCATGGACGAGGCGCTGGATTACCGTGTGCGCATCGAGAAAGCGATCCGCCAACAGGACGATTCGCTGATTAAGGATGAGTTGAGCCAGACGGCCGCTCAAATGGATGAATGGCTGGAACATATCTATAATTTGGCCTCACGCATCGACCGCTATCGGCAAGAAAAAGATGTGCTGGAGCGAGATTATAACCGGACCAACCGGCGGATTGGAGAACTGGAAAAGCAGCTGGCCGTTGAGCAAAATCCAAAGATTCGGGAACAAATAACCGACAATCTGGAGAGCAAGAAGCAGCAGTTAGCTACCCTTGAGAAATTAAACGATACGATCCGCCGGGCGGAACTGCAGTTCGAAAACTCCCATACACAGCTGGGGACTATCTATTCGCAAACGATGTTAGTGGATGCGAAGGATATTGACAGCGGCCAGGCACGCCGGTTACGACTTGAAATATCCGGGGAAGTTGACGAGATCCAGGACATCCTATCCGCCATGGATGAGGTGTACGCCGCCAACGCGCAGCGGGGTTGATCTTACCCATTTATTAACATTCATACACGAAAGGAAGTTAATAAAGGCCCTCCTATTGTCAAAAGGAACGCCCTTTGATACCATCATTTGTTGGCAAATATCCGTATTTGCAGGCAAATAAGTTTAATTTGGAGAATATGTTCAGCTATGAAAGTGCTGCTAAAAGAAGATGTAGATAATATTGGTTATGCCGGTGAGGTTCACAGCGTCGCCGATGGCTATGGCCGTAATTTCCTGATCCCGCAAGGATTAGCCGTTATCGCGACGCCCAGCGTCATGAAACAGGCGGACATATGGCGTAAGAAAGCAGAAGCTCGTCGCGAAGAACTGCGCGCCGAGTATGAACAACTGTCTGTTAAAATCAACGAGACAACGCTTTCCTACGTCGCCCGCGCCGGTGAAACTGGAAAACTGTACGGTTCAATAACCACTTCCCAGATTACTGACGATCTAAATGAAAAACTGGGGACTGATATCGACCGCCATAAGGTTGGCGTCGAGCCGCTGCGCCAATTGGGCGAGCACCAGGTAATTGTGCGTTTGAGCGCCGACTTCCAGCCTTTCGTCACCGTCGTAATCGAACCCGAAGAAGGGTCTCCCGCCCAATTGAACCTCGAAGAGGCGGTCGCGGAAGCAGTTGAGGAGATCGTTGACGACGTCCTCGATGAACTTGACAGTGTAGTCGAAGAAGAATTTGACATCCTGAAATAGTATTCCATGATACCGGCAGTGGACGGAAAGCTACTTCCGTCCTATTTACCGGTTACACTGCGCCAATCCAATAATGGACGAACTCGGGCAAATCCTGCGCCAGGCACGTGAAAACAAAGGGCTCTCGCTTGAGGAAGCTTTTGAGCAAACGCGCATTAATGCCGCATACCTGGAAGCATTAGAGAATGGCGATTATTCCGTCTTACCTTCACCCACGCACGCCAAGGGATTCTTGCGTAATTACGCCCGCTTTTTAGGGCTTGATCCCAAGCCGCTGCTGGATAGGTATTCACAAAGCCAGACGCAACAACCAAGGGTGGAATCTCGCCAACAATTGGCGGAAGAAACCACAACACCGCTGCCGCCTCAAACGATCGATGAACAACCTTTCTTTGACCCAGTCAATGTTGAAGTAGATCTTGGCTCACGGCGGGATCCCGAGTCGGCCGTACGCCTGGTGATCATTGCCGCCCTGATCATCGCTCTGGTTCTGGTAGGCAATCGGTTTTTACCTCTCCTGTTTAATAACAACGATGGCAGTGAGAAAATAACCGAGGGCATTACGGAGATGGTTCAGAACCTGATGGACGACGAAGCGGCTGCGGAGGAAGGAGTGGACAATGGATCGATGGAAAGCGATCCATTGTCCACTCCTGACGCGACGGATGAAGCGATCACGTCAACCAGCCGCACCAGCACAGGCTCTGAAGCAATTATCCTACCCACCCCATCTCCAACACGACCCGCGTTGCCGGCGACATTAGATGAGATCAGGCTAAAGTTAGAAATTACAGAACGAACCTGGCTGGAGGCGACCATCGACGATGAAGTCGTGTTCTCCGGCATCGCCCGCGCCGGGGATGAATTCGAGTGGACGGCCGAAGATTCAGCGAAATTATTAACCGGCAATGCCATCGGCATCTTTGTCACCATCAATGATATTCCCATTGGCCGGTTGGGCGATCGCGGACAAAACAAGGAAGAAATCTGGCGGACAACTCAGTAGTCAATGCGCCTGGAGCAAATGATCACAGTGACGGTTCTTGCTCCAATATTTTCTCCACAATATGGATAAACAAGCGAAAAAACAATTCTATTTGCTCAGTTTAGGCTGCAGTAAGAATACCGTTGACTCCGAAAGTATGGGCAGCCTGCTCCAGCGGGCTGGTTTCAGCGGCGTTGTCGATCCTGATGATGCTTCTGTATTAATTGTAAATACTTGTGGTTTCATCGAATCGGCGCGCCAGGAATCTATCGGCGCGCTGCGCCAACTGGCCGAGGGAAAGGGGAAAAACCAACTCCTAATTGCTGCCGGCTGTATGGCCCAGCGTTATGGTGACGAAGTCGTCGAGTGGGTGCCGGGCATTGATGGCGTTATTGGCACCCGCCGCTGGATGGATATCGTACCCTTTATTCGCCGGCTGCGGCAGCGCAAACATCCAACGCCGCTCTATCACCTGCCGGATGAAGCGCAAACAGTCGGCCGTGATGAGCAAGGCGTCCTGCGAGCATCCCTGCAGGGAAGCAGCGCCTATCTCAAGATTGCCGATGGTTGTCGCCGGCCATGTGCTTTTTGCGCTATACCGCAAATCAAAGGCACTCTCGTCAGCCGGCCGCTGGAAATGATCATCGCCGAGGCTGTGCGCCTGCAGGAAGCGGGCATTCAAGAATTAATCATCATCTCTCAAGACAGCACCGATTATGGTCACGACCTGGGCCTGAAAAATGGGTTGAGCAGCTTGCTAAAACAAATCGTTCGCGCGGCGCCGGAGATCCCCTGGATTCGCATCATGTATGCTTACCCGGGCTACGTCACGGACGAACTGATTGAGACGATGGCCACAACACCGCAAATCCTCAATTATTTAGACATCCCCTTGCAGCATGGCCACCGCGAGACGTTGAAGAGAATGCGCCGTCCGGCCAACGTAGAATGGGTGTATCAAACGATTGAAAAAATGCGCGTCGCTATGCCGGACATTACTATTCGAACCACGTTTATCGTTGGCTATCCCGGAGAAACGGATGAAGAGTTCGCTGCTCTGAAACAAATGGTTAGCGATCTACAGTTCGATCGTGTTGGTGCCTTTACTTATTCTTACGAAGCGTCCACGCCATCGGCCACTGTTTCCTGGCAAGTTCCCGAGGAAATAAAAGAGGCGCGGCGTGATGAGTTGATGACCTTACAGCAGTCGATATCCTTGGCCCGCAACCAGGAACAAGTCGGCCGTGTTCTGCCTGTGCTCGTCGAGGGATTTGATAATGGGATCAGCATCGGCCGCAGCTACCGCGACGCCCCTGAAATCGACGGCTATGTCGTCGTTCCCGGCGAACTGCCCCTGGGTGAAATCGTACCTATCCACATCAGTGGGGCCATGACCTACGATTTGACCGGAAGCCCGGAGGGCGTCGATCAACCTGGGACGGCCGTGATTGACCTAAGTTCGATCAATCCTTAGCAGCGGTGGAGCCACTTATTAATTCATAATGTTCAACTCACGATTTGAATGGGCTATTATTTTCCTCATCGTTCTCCTATTGGGCGGCGCATGGATTATCGAATCACGCGAGTCGAATATTGAGCCCCAGAACTTTTTATTGACCGAAGCCCCATTGGTCGGTCACCTGGCGCCTGATTTTACGGCTCAGACCATTGATTATGAAACCTTCGCTTTGAGTGAATATGTCGACCGCGAAGGCGAAAACGGCCGTCCTGTCGTGCTCAATTTTTGGGCTTCCTGGTGCGGTCCCTGCCGCATGGAAATGCCGGCTTTTGAGCGGGCCAGTCTTAAGTTCGCGGACCGGGCTGCTATCCTGGGTGTCAATCAGGCTGAATCGGCGGAAACAATCGAACGTTTTGCCCAAACAACCGCGGTAACCTACCCTCTCCTGATTGATGAAGATCAAAATATCAATTACAAGTACGCAGTCACCAATCTGCCGACGACAATCTTTGTCGATGCCCAGGGCGTCATTCGCGAGGTATTTGTTGGAACCATGAACCAGGCTGTTCTTGAGAACAAGATAAACGCTCTGCTTGAAGAGTAAGCAAACCTTATGTACCCAGCCATCAATTTTGGTCCTCTCGTTTTGCCCACCGCGCCTTTCATTATTCTCATCGGCGTTTGGGTCTGCCTGGTCCTTGCCGAACGTGTTGCAGGCCGCCTGGGTTTGGATGCCGTTATCATGTCCGGGTTAGTGACCACGGGTATTATTGCCGGCTTTATCGGCGCTAGATTAACCTTCGTTTTTCTCTACTGGCCCGCTTATCAGAACAATCTACTGGGCATCCTCTGGCCGATAAACTCCGGGTTTAATGTTTGGGGTGGGATTTTCTTCGGCGCGGCGGCTATGTTTTTCTACGGCCGTGGCAAGCAGATCCCCACCGCGCCCTATCTGGATGCCCTCGCCCCAGTGCTGGTCACTGGGTTGATGTTCTTCAGCCTGGCCGACTTTCTCGGCGGGCCTGGTTTTGGAACCTTCACCCATATGCCCTGGGGAATTGAAAGCTATGACATGAGCCGCCATCCTGTCCAACTGTATGAGATCGCAGTCGGTGCGCTCGCCCTGCTCGCCTGGTGGTATTTCCAAAACCGTCATCTTTTCGAGGGCCAGCTTTTCCTAATCACGACCGTCGTTTATGGATTCGGCAGGTTATTTGTAGACGCCTACCGCGAAAACACCTGGATAGCTCCGGGGGGATGGCATGGACTGCAAATTCTGAGCTTGCTGGCCGTTTTAGCAGCGCTCTTTCTGCTCATGCGTGGCTCACAAAACGCGAAAGCGGCTTCCACCTGAAAATTTTTTCAGGAATCATACCCAAATCCCTCATATCAACTTGCCAACAGGCCTTGAAAACGGTACCATGCACGCCTGAAATTTCGTATATGGTCGGGAGAGATAGCCATGTTTGAAGTGGACGGCACTTACGCCAATCGCAAAGGTAATTACACGGTATTGTCAATTGATGAACCAATGATGACGGTCTGTTATGAAGACGGATCGACAGCGGATCTGCGCATCAATATTCAAGAACGAATTTGGGAAAATATAGTCGCTGAGCGAGAGTTTGCCAACCGGCGTTCTTCTGCATCAAGAACCAGAAAGAAAAAATCGCCTTCCGGTGTCAACCACTTTATCAAGGTGGTCAATGTCCAACCCGGCGAAGAATTGACTTTCCCTGGTTGGGAAGAACGGGTGGTGATGGCCACCTCGGAAGAACTGGCGAAGCAGATCAAGAAGGGCGACCGCTTGATCTATTTTTCGCAAGATGCCCTGGCATTCTTTGCCGTGGCTACGGTGACTGGTGATGCTTTTTCAGCCAATCCCAAGAAATACACCTTCACCGTTCCGGA
>Ga0316583_10000107_pt1 | contig 18823 bp, 18 predicted proteins | sample J_170502JBrBrA_D_FD_204513 | JGI IMG/M metagenome (GOLD analysis project Ga0316583, IMG submission 204513) | Rhizosphere microbial communities from salt marsh grasses in Alabama, United States - J_170502JBrBrA | ecosystem: Host-associated > Plants > Roots > Rhizosphere | place: USA: Alabama... | reverse complement strand
ACTATGTGTCGGGCAGCAAGGACTATTCGGGCAAGGAGCGCTACTACACGCCGCGCAACCACTTCAACCTGCGTGCCACCGTCAAGCCGGCGCCGGGCTGGAAGGTCGAACTCGAAATGGACCACATCGATTCGTACTACACGAACCAGATGCTGACGGACAGCTACCAGCGTCCCGATCTCTACAACCTGCGGACGAGTTATGCGGGCAAGGCCTGGAGCTTCTGGTTTCACGTGCTCAACCTATTCGACAAGAAGATCCCGGAACGGGTGACGTCGGACGAGACGACGCTGGCCCGCACCTACGACCCCGGCTACACGCCGCGGACGCTACGTGTCGGCGTTTCCTACCAATTCTGAGTCCCCTCATGCCGAGACCACGATGCCAAGATTAGGCTTGTGCGCCGCCTTGCTGATGGCAGTGCTGTCCATCGACGGGTACTGCCAGGAAGCGCCTGCCCGAAAACCGGATGGAAATGAAGGCGGCCGTCCGAGTGACGCGCAGATCGCCAAATGGCGGGCAAGACGCCCTGCAGACGAGGTCGCGGCGAAGCCCACGCCCGGCGCGGCGACCGCCGATGCGCCAAATGCCGACAGCATCCGCGGCGGTGGTCGTCCGGGCGGCAGAGTGATGACGGCCAAACACGGCAGCAACGTGCTTTGGCTGTCCGACTCACCGCCCTCGCGCGGCAACGGCAAGTCGCGCTGGGGCGGTATGGGAGGAATGGGTGGTATGGCCATGGGCGGCGGCGCACGCCGCGGTCCGCCGGTGAAGCGGCTTTGGCTGCGTGCCGGCATCGATCCGCAGAAATCGGGTTTCGCCCGCGACGACGCCAAGGCGGAAACCGAAATCCTGCTGGTCACGCCCCAGGGCAAACCAGAAGGTGAGCCGCTGTCGGCGGCAGAACACCACAAACTCTCGTTCGAGATGCCAGTCCAGGGCTACTACCGTCTCTACCTGACCAAGCGCAAATTGAAGGACGACACGCTCGCCGTCAGCGTCGCCAAGGCCGAAGTCGCCTACTTCAGCCACGGCGGCGACGAAGAAGAGCGCAACGAAGCCGCCACCGCACCGCGTGCATTGGACTCCGCGCCCATCGAGATCGTGCGGGAGAAGAAGCCGGACGAAAAGATGTTCTTCCGCCTCACCTCCGGCGACGAGCAAGTTTTCATCGTCCTGCGGAAAGGTGTGCCGGTAGCGAACGCGCGCGTACGCTTCGTCAGTCATGCGGGCTGGGTCAAGGAAGCGGTCAGCGACGACCAGGGTCGGGTGAGCTTCCAGATCGTGCGCGACTATTTCCCGGCCTGGAACGAATTCGAGAAGCGCTTCAAGGCCGCCTATCTCGTCATCGCCGAAACCGATGCGGTCGAATCGGGACGATTCAACGACCAACCTTACCGGAGTGTTCGCTACCAGGCCACCCTGTCCGGCAGCTACTACCCATCGCCGAGTGACTACCGTTCCTACGCCTGGGGACTGGGCATCGGCTTCGCCTTCCTGATCTTCTGCGGTACCGCCATCTACCTGTATCGCCGGCGCCGCGTGAAACCCTTCGCCGAGGTGCGTTTCGATGAAAAGCAGTGAAACGCAAGCATCGGCCATGGCCCCTGTCGATAATCGAGCGCAGCGAGCCGAGCGGTCGCCGCCCTCGCGAGGGGGCGATCGGGTGACGGCGGGCATCAGGGCGGCGATCAACCACGTCGACCTCAACCGCTTCCGCTTCTGGTTCCAGCTCGTGGCCTTCGTACTCTTCGTCTACGGCGGCTATCTCGCCATCGACCTCGGCTCGCGCCTGCCGTTCTTTTCCTGCGGCTACAACCAGGAAGGCCGCGCCGGCGTCTGCTATCTGCTGCCGCTGCAGCACCAGCTCTCGCGCCCCTGGCCGATGCTGTTCACGGCGGCAAGCCTGTCGATCCTCAGCGGCCTTGGCATCTTCTTCCTCTGGTTCATCGTTCTCAACAAGGGCTGGTGCGGCTTCGTCTGCCCGCTGGGCACGCTCCAGGACTGGCTGACGGCCCTGCGCCGGCGTCTCGGCATCCGCTACGCCAATTACACCCGGGGGCAGTTCGCCCAACTGACCAAGGTGAAGTACATCCTGCTGGCGCTGACGATCCTGATCCCACTCGGGATCGGCGGTGGCCTCTGGTCGCACGACATGAGTCCGCCGTTCTGCCTGATCTGCCCGGCGCGCATGATCCTGCCGGCCTTCACCGGCGACTTCTCGCAATTCACCATCGACTTCTCCAGCAAGACGAGCATCGTCATGACGACGCTGGGCATGATGGTAACGGCGCTGTTCATCGCCGGTGGGTTCATCAAGAAGCGCTTCTTCTGTTTCCTGTGCCCGATGAGCGCGCTGCACTACCTGTTCTCGAAACTGGCATTGTTCCGGCTCAAGAAGGACGGTGACAAGTGCACGCGCTGCGGCGACTGCTACCGCGTCTGCGACCTGGAGATCAAGGAAATCGCCGACGAGGTGAACAAGCCCAACATCATGACCGACGACTGCACCTTGTGCCTAAAGTGCGTCGCCGCCTGCCCGGAAGATGGCGCGCTCAAGGCCACCTTCGCCGGCATCCCCATTTTCGAATCTACCGAGGCCGGCTTCATCCGGCGCATGCGCTGACGCGCCGGGGACGCCCAGGACCTATTTCACCTCAAGGAAGCCAATCTTGAACACCCCCACTCCAATCGAGGAGCAGCCGGCCTTCCAGCGCACGCGCCAGGCGCGCGAGGCCGAGCTCACGCTCGATCACATCACCGACGACTTCGACGGCAACCCGGCCGGCATGCAGTACTTCTACGAACTGTTCCGGCGCACCTACATCAAAGGCGAGCCAGTGGCACACGAAGGAAAGTTGATCGGCACCACCTGCATCCAGGTGCCCGACGAGCTGATCTACGCCGTCGGCGCGACGCCGGTACGGCTGTGCAACGGCTCCTACCACTACGACCAGATCGGCGCCGACTTCATGCCGGCCAAGTCCTGCTCGCTGGTCAAGGCGACGCTGGGCATGCTGCATTCGGAAACGCGCATCCCGAAGACGGCCAAGCCCGACCTCGTCGTCAATCCGACCACCTGCGACCAGAAGAAGAAGGCATCGGCCATGATCGAGGACATGGGCTACGCGGTCTACGACCTCGAGATGCCCAACACCAAGGAAAGCGAGGAGGCGCGCATTTACTGGCAGCGCTCGGTACGTCTGTTCGCCCACAAGCTGCGCGGGGTGACGGGCAAACGGCTGACGCGCAAGGCCCTCAAGGCGGCCATGGCCAGGACCGCCCGCGCCCAGGCCGCCTTCCGTCGGTTGCACGGCTTTCGCAAGGCGAGCCCCGCCGTCGTGCTCGGCAAGGACGTCTTCCTGGTCACCAACGCCTTCTTCTTCGACGATATCGACCGCTGGACCGAGGCCGTCGAAAAGCTTAACACCGAACTGGCGCAACGCCAGGCCGACGGCTTTCACGCCGCCCAGCGCAAGGCGCCGCGGATACTCTTCACGGGCTCGCCGCCGGTGTTCCCCAACCTCAAGCTGCCGGTGCTGATCGAGGAAGCCGGTGGCGTTGTCGTCGCCGACGAGACCTGCTCGGCCAATCGCATGCTCTACGACATGACCGCAGTGGACGAATGGCTGCTGTACGACATGGTGGATGGTCTCGCCGACAGATACCTCAAGCCCTGCACCTGCCCGATCTTCACGCGCAACGACGATCGCAGGCGCCGGTTGCTTGATCTTGCCGCCGACTTCGCCGTCGACGGCGTCGTCTATCAGTCGCTGGCCGGCTGCCAGGTGTACGAGATGGAACAGAAGAGCGTCGCCGAGACCTTGAATGCCCAGGGCATCCCGATGCTTTACATCGAAACCGACTACAGCCCGGATGACCAGGGCCAATTGTCGACGCGCATCGAAGCCTTCCTGGAATCGATCAAGACGCGGAAGCGGAAGGTGGCCGCATGAGAACGGCCCTCATCCTCCCCGCCCCTCCTTCCCTTGGAAGGTGGGTGACGATTGTTCGCGGGCAACGCCCGCTCCGGTCAGTTGACTCGCTGTCTCCTTGGGACGGCCCGGCGGAGGCACCATGAACTACTTCGCAGGGCTCGACATCGGTTCCACCGCGATCAAGGTTGCGCTGGTCGATGAACAAGGCACGCTCGCCGGCGTGCATGTCGCCGACTCGGGCAGCCTGTTCCACAAGAACGCCAAGGCCGCCTTGGCGACGCTGCTGGAACAGCGCAACGTCAGCCGCGACGATGTGAAGTACCTGATCGCCACCGGCTACGGCCGCAAGCTGTTCAAGGAGGCCGACGACTCGATCTCCGAGATCACCGCCAACGCCATCGGCGCCTTTGAAGTCGGCCGTGCCTTCGGCGGCGTGCGCACCATCATCAATATCGGCGGCCAGGATTCCAAGGCCATCCAGCTCGACCCCGACGGCAACGTCGCCAACTTCGCCATGAACGACAAATGCGCCGCCGGCACCGGCCGCTTCCTCGACGTCGCCGCGCGCAACCTCGACATCGACCTGGAAGAACTCGGCGACTACCACTTCAACGGCCGCGGCGCACCGCTGACCATCAACGCCACCTGCACCGTGTTCGCCGAGTCCGAGATCATCGGCCTGCTCGCCAACGGCCACGGCAAGGAGGAGATCGTCGCCGGCATCCATTACTCGATCGCCAAGCGCACGGTGCGTCTGGCCAAGCGCGTCGGCATCGAGGACCGCGTCTACTTCGATGGCGGACCGGCGTTGAACCGCGGACTGGTCGCCGCCATCCAGGACGAACTGCAACATGAACTGGTGGTACCCGAGCATCCGCAGACCACCACCGCTTTCGGCGCGGCCATCCTCGCCCGCAGCGAATTCCTGGCCGAGAACGCCTGATGCCCGTCGAAACCATCATCGGCCTACCCATGGCCCTGTCGCTCGGCCTGATGTACGGGCTCGGTCCGTGTCTCGTCAGTTGCCTGCCCTACCTCGGGCCGGTGTTCCTGGCCCGCGACTTCGGCTTACGCCACTCGTGGCGCGTGGTGCTGCCGCTCTCGCTCGGCCGGCTCACGGGCTATGCCGGTTTCGGTCTCGTCGCCGGCTGGGCCGGCCACACGCTCGAGGACGGCGCCAGTGCGCCGATGCTGCGCCTGCTGGTCGGCAGCGCTGCCGTGATGATCGGCCTCGCCCTGCTCTGGCGCCGGCCCGCCTGTGCCAAGGCAACGACGACGACCGTCTCGCCCCTACGCCGGCTCGACATTGGCGCAAAGGACGTGGCCGGACCACTTCGAGCGCAGCGAGCCGATCAGTCGCCGCCCACGGCTGGCTTTGCACAGCCAGCCGGCTATGGCGGCGCGGAGCGATGCTCCGCGAAACCCCGCCTTCGCCCTCCGCGAGGGGGAGGAAGGGAGGAAGAGGGTTCACTTGTTCACTCGCTGTTGCCTGGCGGTCTGTTCCTGATGGGGCTGTCCATGACCCTAACGCCCTGCGCCCCCATGGGCGTGGTGCTGTTCTCCGCCGCCGCCATGGCCAGCGCCGGTCATGGCCTGCTGCTCGGGCTCACCTTCGGCCTCGGGGCCATCGTCGTGCCGTCCATCGTCTTCGGCATCGGCGCCGCTTACCTGGGGCGCGAACTACGCGCCCAGCTTGGGCGCTGGCGCTCATGGCTGGAACGCCTGTCGGCCGCGCTGTTGATTTTCGTGGGCGTCAGCCAACTACTCAGATAACCCGTGCGCCGGCGCATCCGGCGTGGACGTCTTTCCGATGTCCTTCGTTTCTTTGTCTCGACCAGCATAAGGAATCCGCATATGAAGCACCGCCATACCCTGCTCGCGCTCTCGATCGCCGCCGCTTTCCATCCTGCCGTCCGGGCCGCCGAACAAGAATCCACGCTGAGCGAGATGGTGGTGACCGCGACCAGGACCGCCAAAGTCGTTTCGGAAGCACCGGCCACCGTCACGGTGGTGAGCCGAAAGGAAATCGCCGACAAGAATGTCCAGCGCGTCGACGAAGCACTCGTCGGCACGCCTGGCGTCTTCATCCGCAGCCTCGGCGACGAGCAGCCGAGCAACTGGCAGAACCAGATCACCTTGCGTGGCATTCCCGGCTACTCCCGTACCGGCGTACTGGTCGACGGCGTTCCCATCAACGACGCCTTCAGCGGCGGCGTCGACATGTCCGTCGTGCCGATGGACGACATCCAGCAGATCGAAGTCGTGCCCGGCCCGTTCTCGTCGCTCTACGGCGGCGCCGGCATGGCGGGCGTCATTAACATCATCACCCGGCGGCCAGACAAGCGCGAAGTCTCGGCCGGCGTCAATGCCGGCAGCCACGGCTTTCGCAGCCTCGATGCCGGCTACCGGAACAAGCTGTCGGATGCCCTGGCCATCAGCCTTTCCGCCGGCCACAAGGAAAGCGACGGTTACGTCGACCAATACGTAACCAAAACACCCAGCGGCAGCGGAGGCACGGTCGTGACCGGCTGGGAAAGAACGACCACCACCACGGGCACCACGACCTACATCGTTGGCGACAAGGGCAAGAGCGCCTGGGAACAGGACAACTACGGCGCCAAGGCCTACATCGATACCCAGCCGGGCTCGACGCTGACCCTGGAAGCCTCCTACCTGACCCATCACACCAAGCCGGGCGACGGCAGCAGCTACCTAACGGCAGGCGGCGTACCCTTTTCGAGCGGCAGCGCCAGCGTCGACGGCGCGAAAACGACGGTCAGGGCCACCGATTTTCTGTCCACCGCCAACGGTGATGACGTCACCCGCTATTCGGCCGCCTATGACAGCAAGCTGACGCCCGACCTCAAACTAAAAGCCAGTCTTGCCTACCAGAAGAATCACTACTGGTACACCTCCATCACATCGAGCGCCGCCGACAGCAGCGGCCCCGGCAAGCTAGCCGACATTCCCTCCGATTCACTCAACGGCGACCTCCAGCTCAGCTTTCCTGTCGGCAACAGCCAATACTTTGTGGTCGGTACCTCGATCAATCGTTCGACGCTGCGCAAGAAGGTCTTTGAGCTCGACAACTGGCGTGCCGAGGGCAACAGAGGCGCGCTCGGCGACTGGGCCGACGGCAATTCGGACAGTCTCGCCGCCTACGTCCAGGACGAAATCGCCATCAATCCGGCGCTTACGCTCTATGCCGGCGCGCGCTACGACCGCTGGTCCACCGACGGTACCATCTACATCAACAGCAGCCTGAACACCTACGACAGCCGTAGCAGTTCTGCATTCAGCCCCAAGCTGGCAGCGGTGTACCAGCTCGACAAGAACACAGTCATCAAAGGGGCGATCGGGCGCGCCTTCCGTGCCCCCAATCTTTCCGACATGTACTCGACCTTCGGCAGCAGCACCATCTACTGGTCCAATCCCGACTTGAAACCGGAGAAGGTCACCACCGCCGAAATCAGCGCCGAGCGCAAGTTCGCCACCGGCACTATGCTGCGCGCCACCTACTACCGCAGCGACATTACGAACCTCATCTACTCGACCACGTCGGGCATCAACCGGTACAAGCTGAACGCGGGCTCGGCCGAGGTGCGCGGCGTCGACCTGGAAGCGCGCCAGAAACTCACCACCGGACTGACGGCATTCGTGAACGCCACCTTTGTCGACACCACGATCACGGAAAACACCGCCCGTCCGGACTCCGTCGGCAAACAGATTCCGCTGCAGGCCAAGCGAATCGCCAACATCGGCATCGAGGGCAATGCCGGTCCTTGGTCCGGCTCGGTGATCGGATCGTATACCGGCAAGATGTACAGCAAGGACAACAACACCGACGTCGTCAACGACGTGCCCGGCTCCTACGACCCGACCTTCGTCGTCAGCGCCAAGGTCAACTACAAGATCAGCCGAAATCTGACGGCCTCGCTGGCGATCGCCAATCTGTTCGATCGCGACTACTTCCAAGGCACGAGCAAGGCCGACGGCCGCGCCGTCTACGCCGGTCTGCGTCTGAAGTACTGACAAGCCCGAGGCAATACCATGCCGACACGATGCCTGCTGCCGCTCCTGGCCATCTTCCAGCTTTTCCCGGCACTCGCCTACGCCGTCCCGGGCGACATTCTCTGGCTCTCGGACGTACCGCCCATACGCGCCGAGACCGCCAACGCCGGCAAGAAGACGGCGCATTCCCGACAGGGCGCCGTGGAAACCAACAGCGGCAGCAGCCTCGGCAGCAGCACCAAGCATCTTTGGCTGAGAAGGGGAGACGACCTTGCCAATGCCCACTACGTCGCCGCGGCCGCCGCACCCACCGCCGACCTGGTCGACGCCAAGGGCAACCGTTCCCGCGTGGCAGAGCAGCCGCTGAATGACCTCGCGCACATGAAGTTCACATTCGAGCACCTCGGCTTTCATAATGTTTACCTGAGCCGGCGCTCGATCCGCGACAACGTCATGTGCGTGCAACTAGCCAAAGCCGAGCTGCTCAAAGGCACCTGCTGCAAGAAGCTCGGCGACGTCGACCCGGCGCAGATGAAGGCGATCCGGGATCCGACCCAGCCGCTGGAAATCGTCCGCGAGCATGAGCCGGACGAAAAGTTGTTCACCCGCATCGTCTCGGGCGACAAGGTCGTATTCACCATCTATCGCTCGGGCAAGCGGGCCGCAGGCATTCCGGTAACCCTGCTGACGCAGAACGGATGGCAAAAGAAAGCCGTCAGCAACGGCCAAGGCCAAGTCGAGTTCACCATGATTCGCGACTATTTTCCAGCCTGGAGCGAATTCCGACGCCTGACCAAACACAGCTTCGTCGTCGTCGCCGAGGCTGAAACGTCCGAAGCCGGCATGAACGGCGGTCAACCTTTCGGCCGGACCGTCTATCAAGCGACGTTGTCCGGCCGCTACGCCGTCTCCCCTCATGACTACAGGTCTTATGCCTGGGGCCTGGGCATCACGCTGTTCGTCGTCAGTTTTGGCGGCCTCGCCATCTACTTGTATCGACGACGACGTCTGAAACCATTCAAGGAAGTCCGCTTTCATGAATCGACTTGAGCGCCTCAAGGCGGCTTTCGATCTGATCGACTGGAACCGCTTCCGCTTCTGGTTCCAGGCCGCGAGCTTCGTGCTGCTAGTCTATGGCGGCCGTCTCGGCATCGAGTTCGGCAAATCACTGCCGACCTTCGCCTGCATCTACAACACGGAAGCGCGCGGCGGCGCCTGCTACCTGAGCATCCTGCAGTACCAGCTGTCCTGGCCGTGGCCGAAGCTGTTCTCGGCGGCGGCCCTGACGATACTGACCGGTTTCGCCGCATTCGTCGCCTGGTTCCTGGTACTGAACAAATTCTGGTGCGGCATGATCTGCCCGCTGGGCACGCTGCAGGACTGGGTGACGGCGCTTCGGCGGCGCCTCGGCATACGCTACGGCCGCTATACGCTCGGCCAGTTCCGGTTCCTGGCGCGCATCAAGTACCTCTTGCTGGCGCTGATGCTGCTGATACCGCTCGGCGTCGGTGCCGGCTGGTTCCACAAAGACCTGACCCAGCCGTTTTGCATGATCTGCCCGGCGCGCATGATCATCCCCGCCTTCGATCTCAATTTCACCCAATGGACGGTGGACTTCTCGACACCGGCAAAACTGGCGCTGACCTCCCTGGGCATCGTCATCCTCGGCCTGTTCTTCGTCGGCGCCTTCGTCAAGCGGCGTTTCTTCTGCTTCTTCTGCCCGATGAGCGCGTTTCTCTACCTGTTGTCGAAACCGGCTCTACTCAAGTTGAAAAAAGATGGCGACAAGTGCACGCGCTGCGGCGACTGCTATCGCGTCTGCGACCTGGAGATCAAAGAAATTGCCGATGAGATCGAAACGCCGGCCATCATGACCGACGACTGCACGCTCTGTCTCAAGTGCGTCGCCGCCTGCCCCGAAGAAGGCGCCTTGAAGGCCACCTTTGCCGGCGTGACCTTCTTCGAATCCACGGAGGTCGGTTTTTGCAAACGCATGAAAGCTTGAAGCAGGCGATCGCACTTCGATGAAGTGATCGAGGACATGCTGGCGCAGCTGGACGCCGGACGCTTCTAGGCCGGCACCAATCTCAAGCGCGTAATCTCGGCCGGCGCGCCGAAGCGCTTGGGCGGTCCCCAGTAGCCGGTACCGCGGCTGGTGTACACCCACAGGCGATTCAGCCGATGCAGCCCGGCAATGTAGGGCTGCTGCAAACGGACCAGATGGTTCCAGGGCCAGAACTGGCCGCCGTGCGTGTGGCCGGACAATTGCAGATCGAAGCCGGCCGCCGCCGCGGCGTCTGCCGAGCGCGGCTGATGCGCAAGCAGAATCTTCGGCACGCCGTCGGGGCCGCCGGCGAGCGCGCGCTGCGGGTCGCTGCGCTGGTCGGGGTCGAAGAAGTGGGCGCTGAAGTCGGTGACGCCGGCCACTACTACGGAGGCGCCGTCGTGCTCGATGACGCAATGCCGGTTCATCAGAGCGTGCATGCCCAGGCGCTCGAACTCTGCCACCCACTCTGCTGCACCCGAGTAGTACTCGTGGTTGCCGGTGACGACGTAGGTGCCGTGGCGCGAGACGAGTTGCGCCAGCGACGCCACGTGCGGGCCCAGGCGGTCGATGCTGCCGTCGACGATGTCGCCGGTAATGGCAACCAGGTCGGCGTTCAAGCCGTTGACGCGATCGACGACGGCGCGCACGTAGTCGCCCTTGATGGTGGCGCCGACATGGATGTCGCTGATCTGCACGATGGTGAATCCACCGAGTTTCGGCGCCAAGCCGGCGAGCGGGATGTCGACATCGACGACGCGCGGAAGCCGGCGCGCGTTGACGAAGCCGATGATGGTGATCACCAGCGCCAGCGACGGCGCCAGCACCGCGCTGTCGGCAGCGAACCGCGGCGTGTCGACGAAGAGAAGCGCGATGTCGCGCAGGAAAGTCAGCACCAGCACCGACGAGAACAGACCCATGGCCAGGGAACCGGCCCAGGTAAGCAGATCGGCCGTATCCGGGCGCCGGAACAGGAAACGCGCGAACATGCCGAGCGGAACCAGCAGCGCCGACAACGCAATCAGTCCGGCGCCGATTACCTGACCCGGCATGGCAATGGGCAACGCCGGAAGTAGGCGCAGGCCGATATAGGCATGCAGACAGATCGAAAGCAGCGTCACCGTCAGGGCGAAGCGGCTCAGGCGGGCCGGCAGTCGGTGCGGCGCAGCCTCTCGGCTTCGCGGTATCGCGTGATCCTGCTGCATGATGGGAAGAATTATTGTGGCTGGTGCTCGATTAGGCGATTACCGGCGAACGGAGTTCCCGCCGCGACTCGGGATACCATAGCAGTTCGCAGGCTTGGCTGCAGCGGCAGCCGCCGCAACGATGGAGTGCAACTTGGAATCGCTTACTCTCGAAGATCTCAACTCCGGCGACAAGTTCGTCAGCCCCGGCATCACCTTGACCGAAGCCGAGATCGTCGGCTTCGCGCTCAAGTACGATCCGCAGCCCTTCCACCTCGACACTGGCGCGGCGGAAGCCTCGATCTACGGCGGCCTCATCGCCAGCGGCTTCCAGGTGGTGTCGCTGTGCTTCCGCATGTTCATCCAGATGGGTCTGTTCCGCACCACCAGCATGGGCTCGCCGGGTATCGACGAATTGCGCTGGCTGGCGCCGGTGCGCCCGGGCGACACGCTGCACACCGAAGTCGAAGTCGGCGAGGTGAAGCCGTCGCGCTCGAAGCCCGACCGCGGCATCGCCCGCCTGCACTACCGGGCGATCAACCAGCGCGGCGAAACCGTCACCAGCTTCGTGATCAATCACCTTCTGCGCACGCGGGCGGCAGAGTAGCTATCCGCGCGGTGGCGCCATGTCGACGACCACCGGCGCCGAGCGCAGCAGCGCGTGGTCGCGACCGCTGCGCAGATCGGCTTCGAGCGTATGTCGGCCGAGCGGCACATCCTTCAACTTGAAGTGCTGCCCGTCCGACGAGTCGGCGACGACCTTGCCGTCGAGCAGAAGCTGCACGTAGTCGCCGGCGGCAGCGTCGAGCGGTTTCCCCAGGGCTACCGAGACACCGAGATTGCCGGAGCCGTTGTGGATCGTCGCGTCGTTGGCCGGCTTGGTGATCCACATCGGGTTGCTGTAGATGTCGGCCCATGCCGGGAGCGCCGTTCCGAGCAACGCCACGACGGACAAAGCTGTACCGAGCAAAGGGTATTGGAGCTTCATAAGTCCTCCATCAGCATCCCTCCACGCAAGTGAGACTGCCACTTGGTGGTGACGGTTCCGACCAGTGGTGCCAGCCTCAGCGTAGGCTGGTCGATCCATTTCGATGTGGAACGAGCAGCAAGGAAGGACACGACGGAGATTCACCATAATCTTCGCCGGATTGCCGGCACCAATATCCCAATGCCATGTTCCAGCGCGTTGCGCAAACGCCTCATGGCTAAGCCGCCAAAGTACGCGACCCGGCAATACCCGACCCTACGACAGAACAGGAGAGAACATGCCGCGAGTTATCCTGACCAATGCCCCCAGTGACCCGCTGTCCGTTCTGCGGGCATTGGGCCTGCCCGACGGCTACCTCCACGGCCGGGACCGCGGCGTGCCGAGCACCGTCTGGCCCAATAGCTCCCAGCTCGTGTGCAGGGGCAAGCTTGACTGCCACCGGCAAGTCCTCTCGGCATTCGCCAACCCGAACGTGACAAACCCCCTGAACGAGATCTCGTTTGCCTCTGGCAGCGAGAACAGATGTTGCGCGATATCATGCACCCAGTGAACACCAAGCACAGGTATCCGAGAACGATGGCAGAGCAGACCATAGACCCCCGGGAAATCGCATCACTGAAAGACGAAATCGAAATGCTGATGCAGGATCGTCAGCGCTTGTTGACTGTGCTCGGAGCCGCTACCGTGCTGGTAAGCGAATTCGACGAGAATTTCGCGGACATCCTATCGGATTATCAGACAATGGCTGCCGCGCTCCTGGCTGATACCATCGGGACGCTACCCGAAGAAACCGTTAGAGAGGCTTTGCAGCTGGTTCAGGCGCAGCTTGCCGACGAAACGGATGGCGAGCAAGAAGGCCGATCACATTGAACGCTGGTGGCACTGCAAGACGATGACCAAGGTGAGCGCACCCCGGTAGCCGCGCAGCCAAGATCTATGACGGGTATTCAATGTGGTCCGGTAGAGGCATGCCCTCAAAACCGCCAATCCCCCTTCGGTCCGCCCGTTAGTTTCCGCCATCGAACGACCACCACCGGAGTTTGGAAATTTCCATGTCGAAACGCCTTGTGACTTACGGCGCAGTTTCGCTCGCGATCGCCTTGTTTGTTGCAGGTTGGTCGATCTATCCGCTGTTAGTCGGTTTCGTAACTGCCGACGTACCGGGACGCGTTGTCGTCACCTCGCCTTATGGTGGGCTCAGTCACCGCCTTTGGAGCACGCTGCCGTTTGGCCTGCTCGGCCTCGCGATCGGTTTCGGCACATTCTTCGTCGGCAGCCGTTCATCGTCTCGGCTTAGCTACAGAACGGGCTTTCTCGCCCTGCTGTCAGTTGGACTCGTGGCAGTCGCCGGCTGGACACGGGTTTTGGCCGACTGGATCGCAACCTTGGTTCGGGAAATTCCGATACCGGCGGGAGTGTCGATCAGCCTGTCGCAAGTCCCGCTTTATCAAATCGGCTTGTTCGCCAGCGCTTGCGTCTTGGCTACGGCAGTGGCCCTGGCCATATGGCACAAGAAAAGGCAGAACGCTCAGTAGTCCAGCCAGCCAGCGTCCACCTCAAACCGGCATCGCCCGCTCGATGATGCTTCGGCAATCGGCACCTTGCGGCAGCGTGCCGTACTGCCGATGGCCCGCGCCGGAGAGGCGCGAGGCGCAGAAGGCGTCGGCCACGGCGGCTGGCGCATGGCGTATCAGCAGGCTCGCCTGCATGGCGAGGGCAAGGCGGTCGGCGAGGTCGCGGCTGACGAACTGGGCGACGTCGGGGTCCTTCAACGCCACCAGATCCTGCTTGAGCGCCTTGACATGGCGGTCGAGCGCAGCGTTGGCGCCGGCGGCGGCGCCGACCTCGGCGAAGTAGGCGTCGAGCACGGCCGGCGTCTTCTGCATCGCGCGCAGCAAGTCGAGGCATTGCACGTTGCCGCTGCCTTCCCAGACGGCGTTGATCGGCGACTCGCGGAACAGGCGCGGCATCGGCGTGTCTTCCATGACGCCGCTGCCGCCGATGCATTCGAGCGCCTCGGCCGTGTGCTGCGGCACGCGCTTGCAAATCCAGTACTTGCCGAGGATGGTGCCGACGCGCAGCAGCAGCGCTTCCTGCTCGTCGCTCGCCTCGCCGTCGAGCGTGCGGCCGATACGCATCGACAGCGCCGTCGCCCCTTCGGATTCCAACACGAGGTCGGCGAGCACGTTCTGCATCAGCGGCTGGTCGACCAGCAGGCGGCCGAAGGCGGCGCGGCTTCGGCAATGGTGCAGCGCTTGCACCGCTGCCGCGCGCAGGCCGGCGCTGGAGCCGACCATGCAGTCGAAACGCGTGAGCGCCACCATGTCGATGATGGTGCGCACCCCGCGGCCTTCCTCGCCGACCATCCAGGCCAGCGCGCCGCGATACTCGGCCTCGCAGGTGGCGTTGGCAACGTTGCCCATCTTCGGTTTCATGCGCTGGATGTGCATCGCGTTCTTGCTGCCGTCCGGCCGCCAGCGCGGCAGCAGAAAGCAGGACAGGCCGCCGCGCGAATTGGCCAAGGTCAGGAAAGCGTCGCACATCGGTGCCGACATGAAGAACTTGTGGCCAACCAGCTCGTAGGCTTCGCCGGGTCCTTCGGCACCGACAGCATAGGCCTGCGTGGTGTTGCTACGCAGGTCGGAGCCGCCCTGCTTCTCGGTCATGGCCATACCGATGGTGACACCGGCCTTGTCGGCGTACGGCACATTGCGCGGATCGTAGGCAGTAGCGGTGATGCGCGGCTCCCAATCCCTGGCCACACTCGGTTGGCTGCGCAACGCGCGTACGCTGGCGAAGGTCATGGTCACCGGGCAGCCGTGGCCGGCCTCGACCTGCTGCTGCATGAAAAAGCGGGCGGCGCGCACAACGTTGGCGCCGGGCCGCGGATCGGCCCAGGGCGAAGCATGGATTCCCTCACCGATCGCCATGGTCATCAGCGTGTGATAGGCGGGATGAAAGCGGATCAGGTCGACACGGCGGCCGTAGCGGTCGTGGGTATCGAGTTCGGGCGGGTAGTGGTTGGCGTCGTCGCCGAGCGCCAGCACCTCGCGCCTGCCCAGGCGCGCGCCGTAAGCATCGAGCGCGGCATCGCCCCAGGCGCCGCCTTGCGCCGCCACCGCCTCGCGCAGTGCGCGGTCGCTCGCGTAGAGGTTGTAGTCGGCCAGCGCCACCGGCTGGTTGAGCACCTCGTGGGTGTCGGCGAGATACGGCTTCGGATCGCAGTTCATGCGGCTCTCCTTATGGCAAGGCGGACTGCCGTCGTAGAAACGGTACCACGATCGCCGGCCTTGTTGGCCTGGTACGCTGAACATATAATACGTAATACGTATTAATTGGAGGCCCGCCTTGTCCGCCCAAGAAGAAACCCTCGGCTTCCTGCTCGCCAACGTCTCGCGTCTGATGCGGCGCGACTTCGAACAACGGTTGCAGGCAACTTCGCTGACCTTGGCCCAGGCCCGGGCGCTGGTCTATGTCTCGCGCCACGAAGGCATTCGCCAGGTCGACCTGGCCGAACTGCTCGAGATCCAGCCGATCACGCTAGTGCGGCTGATCGACCAGCTTGCCGAGGCCGGTCTGGTCGAGCGGCGCGCCGACCCGACCGACCGGCGCGCCCACCAAGTGCACCTAACTGCCAATGCCGCGTCCCAGCTAACCGTCGTCAAGCGCGCGGCCGCCGCCACGCGCACGCGCGCGCTGCGCGGCCTCGACGCCGAACAGGCGGCGCTGGTGATGGCCGCGCTGCGCCGCATGCACGAGAACCTCGCCGCACAGAGCTAGCACCGGCACCCAAACCGAAAGAGACAACCATGACCCCCGACCCCTCAACCCCGCCAAACGGAATCTCCAAGTACCGGCTCAAACGCTTCGGCCTGCTCGTCGCCATACCGGTTGCCGTCGTCCTCGTTGCCGGCGGCATCTATCTGCACGGCGGCCGCTATGTCGAAACCGACAACGCCTACGTCAAGTCCGACATGGTGATGGTAAGCCCCGACGTCTCCGGCACCATCAAGCAAGTGCTGGTGCGCGAGAACCAGGTGGTTACCGCCGGCCAGCCGCTGTTCCGCATCGACCCGGCATCATTCCAGGTCGCCGTCGACCGCGCCGAAGCCAAGCTGGCGCAGGTGCGCACCGACCTGGTGGCGCTGAAGGCGAGCTACCGCGAGAAGCAGGCCGAACTCGCGCTGGCCAAGACCCGCTACGATTTCGCGCGCAAGGAACAGCGGCGCCAGGCGGACCTGGTGGCCAAGCATTTCGTTTCCGCTTCTCGATTCGACGACGCGGCGCAGGCCACCGATGTCGCCGCCCATCAGATTGCCGCCCAGCAGCAGGATCTGAAGCGCATTGCCGCCACTCTCGGCGGCAGCGCCGACACGCCGATCGAGCGGCAGGCGAGCTATCTCGCCGCCAAGGCCGAACTCGAGCAGGCCAAGCTCGACCTTGCGCATACGGAAGTGCACGCCTCCCTGCCGGGAACCGTGAGCAACGTGCCGAATCCCGGCCAGTACGTCGCGGCCGGCAGCCCCGCCATGGCGCTGGTCGCCGACGGCAACACCTGGGTCGAGGCCAACTTCACCGAAACCGACCTCACCTATGTTCACTCCGGCGAGCCCGCGACGGTACATGTCGACACTTATCCGGGCGTCGAGTGGAAGGGCACGGTGGACAGCCTGAGCCCGGCGACCGGTGCCGAGTTCTCGGTGATCCCGGCGCAGAACGCCACCGGCAACTGGGTCAAGATCACCCAGCGCGTGCCGGTGCGCATCGACCTGCGCCCGCAAGCCGGGCAGCCGGCGCTGCGCGCGGGATTGAGCGCCGTGGTCGAGATCGACACCGGGCATCGGCGCAGCCTCTTCGGCCTCTCTTTCTGACATCCCACCGACCGGCATGACCGATACGGCGAGCTCCGAACGGCGCCATCGCGGCTTCGTGACCCTCTCGGTCATGCTGGCCACGATCATGCAGGCGCTCGATACCACCATCGCCAACGTCGCCCTGCCGCACATGCAGGGCACCATGGGCGCCACCGAGGACCAGATCGCCTGGGTGCTCACCTCTTACATCGTCGCCGCCGCCATCGTCATGCCGCTGACCGGCTTTCTGGTCGCACGCCTGGGCCGCAAGCGCGTCTTCCTGGTGTCGGTGATCGGCTTCACCATGGCCTCGATGCTCTGCGGCGCCGCCCAGAACCTGCCCCAGATCGTCGTCTTCCGGCTCCTGCAGGGCGTCTTCGGCGCCAGCCTGGTACCGCTGTCGCAGGCGGTGCTGCTCGACGCCTACCCGGTGGAGCAGCACGGCTCGGCCATGGCGCTCTGGGGCGTCGGCGTCATGGTCGGCCCCATACTCGGCCCCTCGCTGGGCGGCTGGCTCACCGAGTACTACTCGTGGCGCTGGGTGTTCTACATCAACCTGCCGGTCGGCGTCCTGGCCTGGCTCGGCATCGTCGCCTTCGTGCACGAGACGCCGATCGACCGCTCGCGCCGCTTCGACCTGCTCGGCTTCGCCTTCCTCAGCATCGCCATCGGCGCCCTGCAGATGATGCTCGACCGCGGCCAGTCGCTGAACTGGTTCGCCAGCCGCGAGATCATGATCGAGGCGCTGCTGGTCGGCCTCGGTCTATACATGTTCATCGCCCACATGTTCACCCACCCGCAGCCCTTCATCGAGCCGGGGCTGTTCCGGGACCGCAACTTCAGCATCGGCCTCATTTTCATTTTCAGCGTCGGCGTCATCCTGTTCGCCACTCTGGCGCTGCTGCCGCCCTTCCTGCAGAACCTGTTGGGCTACCCGGTGCTCGACGTCGGCTTCCTGCTCGTGCCGCGCGGTGTCGGCACCCTGATCGCCATGATCACCGTCGGCCGGCTGTCGGGCCGCGTCGACGCGCGCCACATGATCTTCGTCGGCTTCATCCTGACTTCCCTGTCGATGTGGGAAATGACGCGCTTCTCGTTCGACATCACCGGCTGGGACATCGTGCGCACCGGCGTCATCCAGGGCCTCGGCGTCGGCCTCACCTACGTGCCGCTCACCACCATCAGCTTCTCGACCCTGGCCAAACACTTCCGCAATGAGGGCACGGCGCTGTTCAACCTGATGCGCAACATCGGCAGCAGCATCGGCATCTCGGTGATGTTCACCGAGCTTGACCGCTTCGCGCAGATCAATCATCAGCACCTCAGCAGATACGTGAACCCCTTCAACCCGTGGTTCTGGCGCCAGGGGTTGCCGCCGGCGATGGACCCGTCGAGCCCGCATGGGCTGGCGGTGCTGAACGGCGTGGTGACGCAGCAGGCGGAACTGATCGGCTACCTGAACGATTTCAAGGCCATGATGATCCTGGCCATCGTGACGATGCCGCTGGTGTGGCTGATGCGCGGCAACCGGGTACCGGCGCCGCAGCCGGCATAATTGCTTTGATGAGGGGGCGTTGACGCCGGCCCTTCGGGCCATACAATGCGTCCTCCTTCGGCGCTTTAGCTCAGTTGGTTAGAGCAGCGGAATCATAATCCGCGTGTCCGGGGTTCGAGTCCCTGAAGCGCCACCATTTATCGTTCTGTCTAATCGGGAGCCCATGTGCTCCCGATTTTCTTTACGGCACCCTGCCGCCATCAGCCGATCGGCTTAGAAGCTATCCGTCGAAGCCAATCCCGGACGGCAA
>Ga0316583_10000103_pt1 | contig 19030 bp, 21 predicted proteins | sample J_170502JBrBrA_D_FD_204513 | JGI IMG/M metagenome (GOLD analysis project Ga0316583, IMG submission 204513) | Rhizosphere microbial communities from salt marsh grasses in Alabama, United States - J_170502JBrBrA | ecosystem: Host-associated > Plants > Roots > Rhizosphere | place: USA: Alabama... | reverse complement strand
ATCCTGGAAAATGCTCAGGACCTGTGGCGCTGCCTGCACTGCGGCCTCTGCACTCAGACCTGCCCGCGAGAGGCGGATCCCGGAGAAGTCATTCTGGGGTTAAAACGCTACGTTGTTGCGAACTGGAGGAGGTCTTGAAATGTATCATCCCAAAATCATCATCGATCTGATTGCCGATAACGTCAGGAAAACGAAAAACCCTTTCGGTGTACCAAAATTCGTCATCAACAATTGGTGGAAAAGAATGCATTTGCGCGGGCAGGGCGATGCCCTGCTGTTCACCGGTCTGATGTACCAGTTCGTTCCGTACATCGAGAAATCGACCACTTATCTGGCCCGTTATGAGGACACCAAGTGGGCCGACTTCGTCAGCTATGCCAAATATATACCGAAGCTACTTTCCGGATTGGGGCTGGCCTCGATCACACCGGGTGAAGAGAAAAGAAAGTATAACGCCATCCTGCAAGACATTGCCAAAATATTAACCAAATCCGGGGTAAACTTTTTTTACAATCCCAAATTGGATGACTACAGCGGGGTCCTGCTTTACGATCTTGGAGATCAGGAAGGATTTGTCCAGCATGCGAAGTATGTTGCGTCCAAGTTGAAACAAAATGGCATTAGAAAGCTCATAACGGTGGATCCCCATACTACCTATGCCTTAAAGAAACTCTACCCTGAGGTCACCGGGCAAAGCTTTGAGGTCCACGCCTATTTTGAGCTGCTTGATCTCAAATCCAAAAACGGCCATCAACGGATTACCTTGCATGATCCGTGTTTTTACGGTCGATACCTCGAACTCTCGGATGTGCCTGCAAGAATACTGTCCGGCATGGATATCGAGTGTGCACCGATCAGAAACTCCGGTCTGTTTACCCACTGCTGCGGGGGACCGGCAGAGTCGATGTCTCCGAAGCTTTCCAAAGAGGTCGGAGAACGGAGAATAGAAGAACTCGAAAGAACTGGCGAGCCAATTGTCGCCATGTGCCCGATCTGTTTAGGCAATCTGCAAAAAGCCGGCGCCGATGTGGAGGATCTGTCGACGGTAATCGCACGCAATGCTGCGTAATGCAGGACCAACCCATTGCTTCTGCAACATTTTTTTGAAGAATTTAAACAATTAAGATAGGAGCCATGAACAATGTCCGAAAAACAAGAAAAAATACTTTATTTGTGTACTTGCGGAGAAGATCGATCTGAAATGGCCCACGTCCCCTTTGTGTTGGCCAATGCCGCCTTGGCGATGGACATAAAGGCAACAATTATTATGCAGAGCGACGGGGTCCATATCGCCAAAAAAGGGTATGCCGACACCATGCCGCGCGGTGGCGGGTTTCCGCCCATGAAGGAACTACTCGCTTCGTTTATTGAACAAGGTGGCCAGATCAGGGTGTGTGGTCCCTGCATCAAAGATCGCAATATCGCGGAGTCCGATTTAATCGAAGGGGCTGAAGTCACTGCCGCCGGGTCCGTCAATTTAGAAGCCATCGAATCCGATGCGGTGTTTGTATTTTAATGACCGTTTTCACGCCATCGGGTTTGTTCCATTTATGGATTTAAATTAGCGTGTCTCAGACACGCAAACCGAGACATACGATAAGTGAGGCATTGCCATGGAAAAGGCAAGACCAAAATTCCCGCCCAATAGAGTTACCGACCTGATAGACTTTAAAAAAAGCGGTACTTCGGTGAGCTGTCGATTATCTTTCGAGATTCTGCCAGTCGATTTTACCCACGGTGATAATCCGTTTCAGGCATTTATTTTTCTCAGCCGATACAGTGGCGACGTTGATGGTCGGGAATACCAATTTAGAAAATGTTATGCCCGAGGCTGTCCCCACAACTTGTGCCCTCATGTATCCCAGGCGGTCATGATTGCCAACCGATACCTGCAACGGGATTTTCGTCGACTTGAAGAAGGGGGAATCGATATTGAGCGGCGGCTCTTCTCACTGCCGGACATGATGGTGAAGTATGACCAAGCCCACGAAGAATACGGTACGGTGATGGCCATTCACGACTATATTAATCTGGCGCGGGAGGGCAATGATGTGTCCATCGAAATCAATCTGGAACACGTACCCGCTGTTGAACACTTTGCCAATACCACCAACGCCCAGATTTTTCTGATGGTCGACTTCGTCATCACGAGCTTGGGCAAGACCAGCCGTATCGAACGTTGCCTGGCCTGCTATCCGGAGACAAGAGCCCAAGAGGAAAAAATAGAAAAGGTGAACATAGCAAACGAGCGCCTCAAGCTCCTTTATGAGGAATTTGAACGGGCCTCGGTAAAATATGAAAAGAATTTTTTTTAATCAATTGCCACCTAAGAGGAGGAAGCTACGTGCATGCAACAATTCAAAAACCGATTGAAGAGATTGTCCAGTTTATCCGACCTGGGGAAAAAGTTTTCGTGATTGGATGCAACAATTGCGCCTGGAAATGCCACTCCGGCGGCGAAGATGAGACCAAGGCCATGGCCGAACGTCTGGCCAAGAGGGGCGTCGATGTGGTCGGATACACCGTACCCGGACCCCAAGGCATGTCTCTTTGCAAGCTGGATCATACCCGTAAGGTACTGACTCAGGACTATGCCGGCCCTGTAAAAAAGGCCGATTCTTTTCTGGTGCTGGGTTGCGGGCAGGGAGTGCACACGGTCATCGATGCCACTGACGGTGGGATGGTGCACCCTGGTTGCGACACCATTTTCGGCGGAGAGACGGTGTCTGAAACCGAAATCAACGAATACTGCTCTCTTTGCGGCGAATGCATCATCGAGTTTACCGGCGGTCTGTGTCCCATGACCCTGTGCGCCAAGAGCCTGCTCAACGGTCCTTGCGGCGGGGCCGAAAACGGCAAGTGCGAGGTGGACCCGGATCGGGACTGCGGATGGATTATGATTTACGAACGGCTCAGTAAACTGAACCGTCTCGATTTGCTAAAGCCGTATCAAAAGCCGAAGAACCATGCGAAGTGGAGTCGGCCTCGGAGTCTGAAGGTCAGTCCACACGAGGCCACCTTCTGTTCCATGGGTGGCAAGATCACCGTCAACAATCAGGATTGACAATCCCGGCTTCGATGCTGTCATGAAAGATTTATAAGGAGAATCATCAATGAAATTAGGTGAATTGTTCGACAAGGGCGAGTTCGTGGTAACGGGTGAAGTCGGTCCGGTTAAAGGAGCCATCCCGCGAGACGAGAATTTTGTTCCGCCCTGCGTTAAGGAAGCTGAGCATTTGAACGGATGCGTGCACGCGATCAATGTAACGGACAACCAGAGCGCGGTGATGAAACTTGGTTCCTTGGCCGCCTGCGTTCGGTTGAGAAAAAGTGGACACGAACCGATTTACCAGATCACGTGCCGGGACCGGAATCGGATCGCCCTGCAGTCGGAGCTGCTGACCGCCTTTTCGCTGGGGGTCGATAACATGCTGCTGCTCACCGGAGACCACACCAACCTGGGTGATCACAAGGAAGCCAAGCCGGTTTTCGATCTCGATTCGGTGCAGTTGGTCAGGATTGCCGCGGCCCTGCAAGCCGGCAAGGACATGGCCGATAATAAACTGTTGAACGCGCCTGATTTTTTCATCGGCGCCGTGGTGAATCCCAACTTTCAACCACTTGATCTGCAACTGATGAAAATGGGGAAAAAAGTCGAAGCCGGCACTCATTTCTTTCAGACTCAGGCCGTTTATGACGATCGTGTCGTCGATGAATTTGTCGAAAAAGCCGCCAAATTCGATCGCCCCGTCCAGTTGGGCGTCGTCCTGCTCAAATCGCCCCAGATGGGCGCCTACATGAACAAAAACGTTTCCGGAATTACCGTTCCCCAGAAATGGATCGATGAAATCGGTTCAGTGGACAAGGGAGACCGCAAGAAAAAGGCGGCCGAAATGATGGGCCGATTCATTAAAAAACACAAATCCAAATTCCAGGGCGTCCATATTATGCCCCTGGGCTGGAGTGATGTCGTTCCGGATATCCTGGAACAGGCCGAAATACGAACCAGGCACAATTAACGGAGCCGAATTCGGTAACTGACTTCTTGCGAGGTTTTCATGTTGGATGTAATTGATACGTCTATAGAGGAAAGAGTCGAAAAGCTCGAACAACGGATAGTGCTCCTGGAAGGCGAACTTCAGACGGTAAAAGAAAACATGCCCGACGATCAGCTCTCGATGGTCGTCTTCAGCGGAGATCTCGATCGGATTCTGGCGGCCTTTATCATTGCCACGGGTGCAGCGGCGATGTACGAGAAAGTCGTCATGTTTTTTACCTTCTGGGGAACCTCGGTATTGCGGGATCTGAAAAAGACCGTGACCAAAAAAGAATTGACCGCCAGAATGTTTGGTCAAATGCTACCGAAAGGCACCGGTCAATTGAAGCTTTCACAGATGCACATGGCCGGGATCGGCACCCGCATGCTCAAGGGGCTGATGAAAAAGAAGGGTGTCATGTCACTGGAAGATCTCATTCAGACGGCGGCTGAATTCGGTGTCGAAATCATCATCTGCGAAATGTCGATGGATTTGATGGGATTCAGCATGGCGGAATTCATCGACTATCCCAATGTCTCGCTGGCCGGGGCGGCCAATTTCCTGGGGGAAGCCGCCAAAAGCAAAGTGACACTTTTCATCTAAATCTATTTGATTGCCCAGCCGCCGGTGAATGTGGTAGAGGCATTTAGATTTTTATCTTTCAACCCGACAGCATAAGGAGACGACCAGATGACCAACAACGTCGTGATTGCGCTATCCTGTGGTACAAATGACACCAACCGCGCCACCCGCGCCATTCACCTGGCCACCATCGCCCACAAGGAAGGCAAGAACACAACACTTTTCCTGCTGGATGAAGGCGTTTATTTGGCCAAAGAGGGGATCATCACGCACGTGCGGGCCGCCACCGGCGATGTCGCCGATGACTTGCTGGCGTATCTTCAGGCCCACGAAGTGCCGATTCTGGTCTGCACCCCCTGCGCCAAGGCGCGGCAGATCAAGGAAGAGGATTTGATCGAAGGCTCCCGCATGGCCACCGCAGCCGAATTCATCAATATGTCCTGTGATGCCGCCGTCATCAGCCTGTAGCAAAAGGCCGGCGGGCCGTTTAGGGGACCTGTAAAAATTAATTTCACTGGTTCTCTCTCGTTTTGTCTAAGGGTCCCAGAAAAAAATAATTCCACACCTTGCTTGTCTTTTGGCCCGTCAACAGCATTACATCAACCGACACGTATCTCGATATGCGCCGCTGGATGTGCCTTGTAGACGAATCCAAATCCGGCGCAATCGTGTGGAATTATTGCTTACCGTGACCCTGAGCGGAACAGTACCAGATTTAGGGTTCAAGCCCACCCTGGCCTCTGGCTCGTAGCTCACGCCCCTGAGGGCGCGACAGGGTGGGGCGATGAAAGTGTTTGCATATTCTGTCGATCTTGCTTTCCATAATGCATTATTCAGCTTTAAGTTTTACGATAACAATAGTCAGGTCGTCTTCCTGTTTGAGTTCACCGCGGAAATCTTCGGCGGCGGCGTGTACCGCCAGCAGGATATCGCGTGCGGATTGGTCGGCGTTTTGACGAATCACTTCTTTCAGGCGATCTTTTCCGAATAGCTCGCCCCTTTCGTTACCGGTTTCCCAGATGCCATCCGTGCCGATGAACAGAACTTGGCCGTCCTCGATGGCGGTGGACGATTCGCGGTACGGTATGGCGGCATCGACTCCCAAGGGCAGGCCCTTGCCCTTCAGGCTGACAAAGGCCTCCGTGGCAGGATCATACAGCAGGGCCGGGTCGTGACCGGCCCGCACCCACTCGATTACTTTTCGCACCCGATCGATACGGGCCAGAAACAGGGTCATGAAACGTCCAGAGCGCTCCACATCTTCGGTAAATCTTTGGTTGACATCGGTGACGATTTCCCCCAGGCTGCCGCGCATGGACACCCGTTGTCGAAGGAAGCCGCGGGCGGTGGCCATTAAAAGGGCGGACGGAAGGCCGTGACCGGAAACATCTCCCACTGCTATACACAGACGCTGCCGGTCTTGCTCGTCCACGCACAGGTAATCGAAGTAATCTCCACCCGTCTCCTCGCTGTAAAAGGCCATTCCGCGCACATCCAGGCCCGAGAGATTCGGTGCGGCTTGCGGCAGGAGGTTGTATTGAATTTGCATGGCCACGTCCATTGCCTGCTGCAACTTGAGGTGGGTGTCCAATTGGGGGCCGACTTCGTTAAACACCCGGCCGAGGTCACCGAACTCGTCCCGGCTGCGGATATCGACTCGGGCCTTGAAATTTCCGTTGGCCAGCTTGCTGGACGCAGCGGTGAGCAGTTCCAGTGGGCGCGTGATCGAGCGTGAAAACACCAGCGCCAAAGCGGCGTTCAGGGCGATGAGCAGGACCAGGAAACCGGCCGTAACCTGCTCGACCGCGCGCACGCGGTTTTCGATGGTCTGGCGAATCTCCTGGGACGGCTCAAAGATGCTGTCCACCGGCATGATGAAAACGAAGGATGTTCCCTGATGCGGCATGGGACCGTAGCACCAGATGCTGTCGCGCCCTTCGTAGGTCATGCGCCGGGTGCGGGATATGCGGGCGGCCATGTCCCCCACCATGGCGTGAAGCTGGTCGGTGTCGGTCGATGTCAACCAGCGGGATGCATCCTCGGAACCATTGTCTTCCCATATGATGGTGGTTTGACCGGCCTCGACCAGAATTTTCACGCCCACCTCGTCGGTTGACGGTCGGGTGGATAACGAACTCACGAGGGAGAGCGTGTTGTCCGGTAAATTAGACCGCGGAATAGCTGCTTCCAGCAACGTGGGAAGGGGCACCACGATGCTGGTGACGCCCTGAACTTTCTCTTCGTTATCTTCCAGGGGGATCGAAACAGCCGTGACCGGTCGCCGGCTCTGATCATCGATGTACGGCGCGGACCAGTGGCTCAGCTTTTCTTCGAACGCACTGCGATACCAGGTCTGTTTCAGTGGATCGCGGCCGGGGAGCCGATCGGCGGAACACGGAAACTCTAAAGCAACACCATTCGGCAACCCGCCGTAACATCGCAGTGCCAGTGAGCCGAGCTGTCGTGTGAGGGCTTGAAAAAACGGTGTAATTCTTTTCAGTCGCTCGAAATCTTTTGCGGCCCGCTCGGCCGGTGCGTCCGGTGCAATCAACGGGCACGCGGCAGGTAGGGAGCTCGAAAAGGAAGAGGGGACCTCCTGGGATTTGGATGACGAGCCGCTGGACATCGACGAACGGTTGTCTCCGAGAGGCCGCACGGTCACTTGAGTGGCCTCATCGACCCCATCGGCCAGTGAGCGTTCCATTTCGGTAGCTTGGAAAAACAAGGCCATTTCGACCTGCTCACGATTTTTGGCGATCGACCGGGCATAAACGGCCATCAACTGCCGGAGGTGATTATGGGCAGCGTCCATTTGTGATTTCTCGACGCGGGCCACAAGGGCATTGGCCATCAAGTGGACGTTGTGGATGCCGAATGCCCTTAGTCCGACGATCGGCAGAATGGAGAGGGCCAGTAGCAGAACCAGTAATTTCCAACGGAATTTCATCATTATCCTCGTCTGGATCCGGTGACCTCGAGGTGGAATCGAAAAGGACCTTTTTCAATCGATTCCATCATCAAGGAAAGGGAAGTGTTGTTGACCCTACTGTAAGTAATGGGAGAATTAGCGGTCATAATAGCGCAAAAGTGTTTCCGTCACAACGGCGGGCGATTCAAGAAGCTGCCCCGGGGATTAAAAACAAATACGATAAGCCTATTGTTTAAAATTTTCCTGACAACTCATCCGGGACCGATCTGCCGTTAATCGCGTCGGAAAATTTTCATGCGCCTCGTTTGCATGCAAAGGAACAGCCGATGCGATTCTGTCGAAGGCGCTCTTCGAAGTCCTTTACGGTAACAGTTGCCTCCCGTAGCGTAAATCCGATTGATCCTCGTTGTTTTCAGCATCAATTTTGTGTATGGTGCGAGGGGCTTGAACGACGGCGGGGGACGCATGATTTTTTCTCAAACCGGCAAAATTTGTGATGGATTTTTCGTGTTAGGGCACCCGGCCGTGCCGGTCTACCTGTTGGACGGCCCGCAACCGGTGATCTTCGACGCCGGTTTGACCCTGCTGAGCGAGCTTTATACGGCCGAGATCGAAAAAATTCTGGGGAGCCGAGCACCGGCCTTCTGTTTTCTTACCCATGCTCATTTCGATCACTGTGGTGCCGTCGCCGCGTTCAAAAGACGCTATCCCTGGATGGAAGTGGTGGCCTCACACAAGGCCGGCGAGATCTTGAAACGCCCGAGCGTCGTCGAACGGATTCGCTATCTGAACCTCGCAGCCGAGGTTCTGGTGGCGCATATCGGCGTGAAGGGCACACCTGGTGTTCATTTTGAACCGTTCGACATCGATCGATACGTTCAAGAAGGGGATCGCGTCGAGGTCGCTGCCGGCCGCTGTGTCGAGGTGATAGAGAGCCCTGGGCATACGTGGGATTGTCTAAGCTACCGCATTTCGGATAAAAATATCCTGCTCTCTTCCGAAGCCGCTGGTCAGCCGGATCAAACCGGATACATCGTCACCGACTGCCTGGCAGATTACGACTGCTATCTGAGGTCGTTGCAGCAGCTCAAAGCCTTGACACCGGGCGTGCTGTGCCCTGGTCACATCTTCGTCTTCAGCGCTGATGATGCCTCCGCTTACCTTGACAGAGCCCAGACAGCCTGTATCGACTTTTTCAACTTTGTGTCGGTCTGTGCGAAGGAAGAAAAAAAGGATGTGGAGCGCATCAAGCAGCGGATCAAGGCTCAAGAGTACGATGTCAAGCCTGGACCCAAGCAGCCGGAGCCGGCCTATCTCATCAATCTGGAAGCACGGATTAGAGCGGTCTTGAAAGCCAACGCGGCTATAGCGGAATAAAATTTGACATCTGAGAAATAACGCGATGACCTTCCGACCCGACCTGTCAGTCGATATCGGCGGTATCCGCCTTCGCAATCCCGTGATGACCGCCTCCGGTACTTTCGGTTATGCCAGGGAGTTTGAGACCTATGTCGATTTGAATCGACTCGGCGGGATCATCGTCAAGGGGCTTTCCCTGACGCCCAGCATGGGCAACCGGCCGCCGCGCATCGTCGAAACGGCCTGCGGCATGCTCAATGCCATCGGTCTCGAAAACGTCGGCATAGAGACGTTCATTGCCGAAAAACTGCCGTTTCTGCAAAAATTATCGACGCCGATCTTCGTCAATATCTACGGCAAGACCGTAGAGGAATACGCCGCACTGGCGGAACGGCTCGAGGCAATCGAGGCGGTGGCGGGCATCGAGGTCAATATTTCATGTCCAAATGTAAAGGCCGGCGGTGTGGCCTTCGGCGTGGATCCTGATGCGGCCGCCCGGGTAGTGAGCACCGTCAGAAAGAAGACATCCAAGCCTCTGATCGTCAAGCTTTCGCCGAACGTCACGGATATCACCGTCATCGCCCGTCGGGCGGCGGCGGAAGGCGCCGATGCCCTTTCGCTGATCAACACCATCACCGGTATGGCCATCGACGCGGTGAGGCGGCGTCCGGTGCTGGCCAACATCACCGGCGGTCTCTCCGGACCGGCCATCAAACCGGTGGCTCTGCGCATGGTCTGGCAGGTTTGTCAGGCGGTCGAGGTCCCCGTTATCGGGATCGGCGGGATCACCACCGCCCGCGATGCGCTGGAGTTCATTATAGCCGGCGCCTCGGCGATCCAAGTTGGAACGGCCAATTTTGTCAACCCCCGCGCGACAATGGACATCCTGACCGGCATTTCCGATTACCTTCAAGAAAACGGCATCACTCGGTTGACCGACCTGGTTGGTAGTTTGAGGGTCGGTTGAGCCGGTCAAGTTCAATAATCTGGTTGAATTAAACCGAAGTTCAATAGGTTTCACATGCAAGTTTGCCATAATAAGGGTCCAAAAATATGTTCCAGCCAAGCTGACAAGCAGTCATTTCACATGAATGGAATGCAGCGTCCAACCGGCAAACGGGCAGACCGGCTAAACCGGTTAAATCGGCTCAACGGGCCCAACCGAACAGGGAGGATAGCGTGAAGACACTCGTGGCAGCGCTCGCTTTCACCGTATTGTTTGCATCCGTTCCGGCGTTTGCCGAGCAGCTGCAGGTTGGAATGCAGGCGTCCGACTGGGCTTTTAAAGACGCGGGAGGCAAAACCTACAGCATGGAGAGTTGGGAGAGGAGGGTGCTTTTGATCAATTACGTCGACCCCGACGCGTCGGATCTGAACGATCACTTCACGGATGCCATGAAAAAGGCCAAAGACGACGGCCGCTTGACGAATGAAAACTACAAAGGCATCGGCATTGCCGACTGTGAAGCTACCTGGAAACCCAACTTTGCCATTCGCGCCATTGCGGGGGCAAAGGCCAAGAAGTACAACACCACAATTTTGTTCGACTATGACGCTTCACTGCGCAACGCCTGGGGCCTTCGGAAAGACACGGCGAACGTCGTTCTGCTGGATAAAAATCACGTCTGCCGGGCTATCATCCGGGGGAGAGTTCCAGATGAGCAGGTGGAAAAACTCGTGCAACTGGCCGTTGATTTGCAAGGAAAGTAAGTGGTAGGCCCGTTCAGGCCGTTATACCCGTCGGCTGTTTAGGCAGTTGAATCCTATCATGAGGTTCGAAATGGTGAGGGTAGGGTTCCCTGAACCGATGGTGACAATCTGTGTTGTTAGGCGGACAGGATATACAGAAGGGAGACGGCGATGAGCAAAGAACAGGCGGCACCTGAGACGAAAGGTGTTACGATTGAGCTACTTTCAGCGCTTGACCTTGGTTCTGAAATCAAGGGAATGGCAGGGCGCCAACTTCGAATGCGTATGGTGACCCTCGAACCTGGAGGCGTCTTTGGCCCGATTCACGACCATAAAGACAGGCCGGGCATGGTCTACATACTGCATGGAACGATCACTGACCATCGAAATGGAGTGGCTAAGGAGTACGGGCCGGGCGTCGGCTGGCCCGAGGATAAGAACACGACGCACTGGCTTGAAAATAGAGGAACGACGCCGGCGGTGGAGATCTCAGTCGATATAGTCAGGCAACAGTAAGCTGAAGCTCAACATTTACCCCGGTCGCCGTCTAACAAGAGGATAAAACGCGGACCCCGCAAGAGGCGCGGCGCTAATACTGTAACGTCGTGCCAGAGGGGCCGCTTAACCTTGACGTTACTCCTCAATAGAAGGGTTCATGCAACCTGAGAGGATAATCATGCCTGTTCAAAAGAAATGGGGAGTATGCCGGGTATGGGTTTAGAAATAGTGATTGCCAATTTAATGGCCCGGTAGGCCGACCTGCTCAATGGACTAAACGGGCCAAACCGGCCAACCGGCAATATCTATACGCCGACGATCAGGCGGCCGGAGATGCAGGCGCGACAGGAACCCGAACGGAAGCGGGCCGAATCGGAGAGCGACAGGACACCGACGATGAGGGCGGGGTCGTCTTTGTAAACGAAGAGCCGTTGAACGTCTTTAAGCAGCATCTGCTGCAGTGCCACCGAAAGGAATTCGTTTGCGTCACAGCTGAGAACCGGGTGCCGCATGATGACCTGAGCCGGCGTGCCGGTTTTTTCGCCATGTTTGTAGGCGATGACCAGGTCGGTTTTCGAAATGACGCCGGCGGCGTGACCGGCAGGGTTCCGAATGAGGACTGCCCCGCAGCGGTGAGTCGTAAGGTTATCGATCACTTCGGCCAGGGTATCATCCGTTTTACAGGCCCGAACCGAGGTCGTCATCACGTCACCGACGCGCAACCGCGAGCGATTCGTTTCATCTTCGGTGCCGCGACGTGCCTTTGAAACACTTTTCCCGCACGCTCTGCAATAACGATAGAGCAAACCGACGACGTCCGGATAGGCCAGTGTGCCGACGACCCGGTCGGTTTCGGCACCGCTCACATAGAGCCGGTGCACGCCTCTTGCGTGCATCAGATCGATGGCCGACTCGAGGCTGTCGTCGGGAAAGCAGAACAGTGGCGGTGCGGCCATGATGTCGGCTGCTGCCGCTTCAACCGGCAGGTCGGCATAGAAAGCACCGATGAGATCTGTTTTGGACACGACCCCGACCGGCCGGTCATCTTCTGCGGTTACAAGGACTGCAGCAACTTTGTTCTTGACCATACGGTTGGTGCAATCGGACAACGTGGTCTCCCGCGACACCCGGATCACGCGCCTGCGCATCGCCTCCTGAACCAGCATCCCGCTCAAAACGGTTCGCCGTTCGATGAAGACCATCCCTGTTTGGCCTTTCAGTCTAAAAACTGCGTGAGCATGTGGTAAAACACGTCCGAGATGTAAACCATACCGGTGATTCGTCCGTCTTCTGAAACCGGCAGACGGCGGATGTGCTTGTTGATCATCAGGTCCGATATGCTCAGGATGTGCATTTCAGGGCCGATGGTGACGACCTCCGTGGTCATGATGTCACCTACCTGAATGCCTTTGACCTTTCCGAGCAGGTCATTGAAGAGACGATCCGGTTCCAGATCCTCCATCTCTCCCCAGATCTTCATGTGCTTGGGTTGAATGAACAGCAGAATGTCGTACATCGACAGCATGCCGACAACACGATCGGCATCGTCGACCACAATCAGGCCGAAAATCTTCTTGCCTTCCTCACGGCTGGCGGTCTGGAACATTTTGACCGCCTGGGCCACTGTTTCATCCGGCTTGAGTGTATGAAAGCGGGTGTCCATGATGTCCCGGGCCAGCATTTCTCTTTGTTTCCTCACTTTTCGAGAATTTTTGGGTGCAGATCTTTAAGGCTGTTGTTTGCCTTTTTGACACCTACATTGAGAACCTCCGCCCAATTCTTAAACATCGCACCAAGTGCGCGGCCCACCATCTTCGGCAGCAACAGGCACTCCGGTAACGCGGGTTGTGCCCGCCTGAAACGGCACACTTTCGCCTTGGGTGCCTTGTGCGGCTGCAGAAACGGCAAGTGCAAGAATTATGAAAGCGAAGCAAACTCTATTCAGAATTCTCACAAACCCTATATAGATAAATGCCATTATAGCATGCAGTGGAGCAAGTCATATTTTCGTGTTAGGGCCGAACCGTTCGGGTTATGGAGCTGAAGGTTTCCATACCTGGTCGACATTAATCCCGAATGACTTCGTATTGCCCAGGGAATCTCGGCAAGTACCCCGCCACATATTCCCTTCGGGTGTTTCAGTGTACCATTCTTCAAGCTCGATTGTATCGCGTCGGCATCCTTGCTCGACCGCGCGCTCCTTCACCCACACTGCAAGGTCGCTCGCATTCCAGATGCTGGAGCATCCGGTCACGAATATGACAACGAGCATCGTCCCCGTCATCAGCTGGATTGCTGCAGGGCGTGTACATCGATCAGAATATTTGGAAAGATTTTTCAAAACGTCGCCTTCCTGGCAACAGCAGGTCAAAAGCTCATCCGGGTGTACAGCCCATCATTTTTCGGACAACGGCACGAATTCAATGATGGCCAAGTCATGGCAGCCCCTCTCTTTTCGGTCAGTGCATGTCTGCCCGCTTTTATAAATTGCAGGACCTTTATTTCCCTTTATTAATCGATCAGATAGTCAGATATCTAACTCGCTGCAGCATTTGTCGTCACTTTGGGTAATAATAAGTAAATATAGGTAAATCAAGAAGTTACAACAAGAATAAAGTTGACAATACAAGGTGCACTTCTGTAGTGAGGTGTCATCGCATTTGTTTTAAATCAATGATGGAGGTACAGGATGCACAAGTTTATCAATGCCAGAAGGATATTGTCGATACTTATTTTTACGGCGGTTATAACAGGTTATTGCTTTGCTCAAGACAATTGCACGAAAATTTACGGTACCGGGTCAACCATCATGAGGTTGGCAACCGGCAGTCCGGGTGAACTGGGATTGGTTGAGGTTTTGGCAAACGAGTTCAATAAAACACACGACAGCCGGCTGTGTTGGAAAAAAGCAGGCTCCGGAGCTTCGCTAATGCTGCTTAAAGACAAAAAAGTAGATTTTATAATGGTACATGCGCCGGCTGCGGAAAAACAGGCTGTCCAGGAAGGTTGGGCCGTGAAACGTCATCTAATCGGATCCAACGAATTTTATATTGTCGGTCCCGCAACGGACCCCGCCGGTATTTCAAAAGCCCAAAGTGCGGCCGACGCTTATGCCAAGATCGCAGCTGCCAAGGCAAAATTTTATTCCAGGGGCGACAACTCGGGAACGCACAAAAAAGAGATGGCCATCTGGGAAAAAGCCGCCATTCACCCATCAGGTGACTGGTATGTGGTTACCAAAACGTTCATGATGGCCACCTTAAAGATGGCCGATGAAAATAACGGTTATTTTATGACCGACAGCAGCACGTGGGTGGCGGCAAAAAAAGAAATGAATAATATCAAAATTCTTTTCAGAGGCGACCCATTCCTCGTTAATACCTATCACACCCTTTGTCAGCCTGAAGGAGCAACTGCCGGACAGCCGTATGCCGCAGAATTTATTGACTTCATTGTTACGGAAAAAGGGCAAGACCTCATTCGCAGTTACGGGGAGAAAGAATACGGTGAGGGACTGTATAATGATGCTGCTTATGCCAAGCAGTACGACCACTAAGGCGCCCTTGGGACTCGTATCTAATTTGACGACAAATGCCGCCGCTAGATCTTGACCGGTGATTTTACCTTCACTCATACCGGGAGAGGCGGTGTTCTACCAAATAACAAAGTTTTCTATATCTTCGCAATAATACCTATCCAAAGGAGTGAATGATGAGGCGATTATCCGTTGCAGTGATTTGTTTGGCACTGGTTTTTTGTCAGTTGTTCGACAGTTCTTATGCTGAAGAAAAGGTGCTGATGATGGCGACCACCACCAGTACCGACAACACCGGATTGTTGGACTATCTCGCCCCAAAATTCAAAGAGGCAACCGGTATTGAATTGAAGTGGACAGCGACAGGTACCGGAAAGGCGCTCAAATTAGGAGAGAACTGCGATGTAGACATCCTCATGGTGCACGCGCCGGCAGCCGAGAAAAAATTCGTGGCGGATGGTTTCGGTACGGATCGCCGTGAAATCATGTACAATGATTTTGTCATCATCGGACCTCCGGAAGACCCTGCCGGAATAAGGGGAAAATCCATCAAAGAGGCCTTGAATTTGATTGAGGCGAAGCAGGCGGTTTTTGTCAGCCGAGGGGATAATTCCGGAACACACAAAAAGGAACTCTCCCTGTGGAAGGCAGCTGACCTGCCAGTACCGGAAAAGGAGAGTTGGTATGTTCAGACTGGACAGGGTATGCTGGCGACAATAAATATTGCGTCGGAACGCAAAGGCTACACGATGACGGACCGAGGAACATATATCAAATATGAAGACAACCTCAAAGGAAATCCGCCGCTTAAGATTTTAGTTGAAGGAGATGAGGCATTGCTGAATCAGTATAGCGTGATCGCCATTGCCAAAGAACATTGTTCGAATGCGAAATACAACACGGCCGAGCGGTTCATTGAATGGATTACCGGCGCGGAGGCACAACAGCTGATCGGAAATTTTAACCTATTAGGAAAACCCTTATTCACACCAAATGCGAAAAGGTAAAGGACGGTTCTGCTAAAAACTTTCAACATAATGGAATAAACGATGAAAGTCTATTTCGGCTTCGATGACACAGACAATGACGATTCGCTGTATGGAACCGGCAAACTTGTCAGGTGGTTTAAAAATAAAGTGCCTGATGAGTGCGAATGCCTGGGGGTTTTGCGCCAACAGCTTTTCGTTTGTGATGCTATTCCCTATACCTCCCATAACAGCGCCGCCTGTATGATACTGAATATACCGGATCCGTCGCTGCTGGATAAGATTATTGAGGATGCCATAGCTCACATCAAACACAACTCTGCATTGGGGAGTGATCCCGGTTTGTGCGTTGTGACTGAATTTAATCCCTCCTTGGATGGCATCGTTGAATATGGCCGTTTTTGCACCCACTTCGTATCAACGCAAAAACAAGCACTGAATGCCGCGAGAAATGCACATTTATCCGGTCATGGCGGCACTAATGACGGGATCATCGGAGCAACTGCGGCGGTCGGTTTGACCCTATCTGGATGGTCAGGACGTTTCGTAGAGTTTGGAAATTTGCGTGACTGGCCTGAGCAAACAACCGTTGCGGAATTAAAAAACAGCGGCATCGAAGCCTTATCGATTGATCGGGATGCAAAAATCCCGGCTTCGGATGATATCATTAATACGAATGGCTGGCTCCGGCCGCGACTGATCGGCAATCGCCCGGTTCTTTTTGTCAAACCGCAAGGACAATCGGTTTGGGAAAACATAGACAGAAAGCGAACGAAGAAAGATTTTTTCGTTGATGCAGGATGACCCCCTGGAGGCAGTAGAAATTATCACTTCTTCTTTTTGGCAAGTTTTTGATGCATTCCAATAAATTTCAATAGTCTTTCGGCTTGGCTTTTCATATAACCGATCCAGAACTCCAAGACTTCCAGCCCTTCCGTTGTGAGTTGGTAGACCCTTTTGGCAGGACCGGCACCCTCTGTTTCCCATTCAGACACAACCAATCCGTTTTCTTCCAATTCCCTCAGATGCCGATAGATCATTCCAGGCGGAACCTGTCCTTCAATAAAACCGAATTGTGAAATTTTTTGAATAAGTTTGTAACCATATGAAGGTTTGATTTTCAAGGCAAGCAAAATAGAGGGCTGTATATAGCGTTCTGTTTTCTTTGAACCGGGTTGCCGTAGTAATTTTAATTTTCTTGACATAGATACTATAAGGATATAAAAATAATAAGCATATATTATATTATTATCATCAAGGAGGTCTCTATGGCAACTAAAATTTTTGTCCGCGAACGCCGAAAAATCGAAAAGGGTGAAAAAAAACCAAGGTTTCGAGTAGTTGGTGTCAGTGGATCAGACGTCAAGGTTTATGTCAATCACATCCGCAAAACCGAGATTGAGCAAATCAGCAAGGAAACAAGCGCTGAAATTATTTATCTGGAAGCAGGAAAAGGCCAAAAGACGGGTGGTGGTCAGCAGCCGTGAAATTTTCAGTAAAGAAAATTGAATCGGTTGAGGGCATCCTTCTGCCAGGAATGCCATTTATTCATAGGTACCTAAATAGTTTACAGATGAGCTATCCGGTTCCTAACCCTTGTGGATGATGGTTCCGACATGCTTTCCTTCGAGTGCATCCATGATGTATTCCGGGTGATTGAGCGCATCGATTATCTGAAATTCTTTTAGACATTTTGACCGCTGCAACAGCTGAAGGATTGGGCGTTCAATAATCAAATCGTCTAAATCGCGCTTAAAAAGATCCGCAGCTGAAATACGATCGAAAAATTCAAGATCCTCACGTTCGGATTCGGAAACTTTTTTCGGATCTTTGGCAAACAATCCCTTTTCATCCTTAAGAAATATCAGGGAGCGTGCGCCAATATTTTCAGCCAACAGAAAAGCGCCGCAATCGGTCCGGTGTGGTGGGATTGATCCATGCTCCGCAGGGTGTTCGAAAAAACCGTATGGGGGAATGCCGTATGTTATCGGCATGTATCCCTGTCGGCAAAACATCGTCAACTGTTCCAGATTGTCTCCATGACCGATTTTAACACCGCCGTGTTTTGCCAACAAGACTGAAAGCATTTCAGCATTCTGCCAAGAAACCTTATCACCTAATTTGGACAATACACCTGTGGGCATACCCAGATCCACGCCGATACTGTAGACATGCCTTGCCCGTGTTCCTCCCCCGGTCATCAAAAGTATTCTATGTTTATCTTTGGCTTCTATCAGCGCGTCTAAAATAGGAAACAACGCTTTTCCACCCCGGTCCATTATGCTTTGCCCGCCGATCTTTATGACATTGATATCCGGATGCATACGGAAATATTCCGCAGATTCGGTCCGTTTTAGCAATTCTTTACTGGCCAAGGATTCTCCCATCAGCGGCGAATCAATGTGTAGTCTACCCTTCTCCGGTTTCTCTTTAATCAATTTGCCCATTTTCACTTACCCTCCGTCACTGGATTCAAATCTCATCTCCCGATAGTGTTTAAAAATGGAAATTTTCGTTGAAACTTAAAACACCAATCGATATTAGTCAAAAATAATCTAAAATTGGCATGATATGTATAGCAGGCGTTAAGATGCTTAAAAAGATTTGAAATCAACATCATGTCTTATCCACTGTTAGGGCTGTTACTGCTATGGTCCCGAATCTGTCAAACAGCCCTTTTCTATGGTATCACCTCCGTACAAAATCAAAATTTTTACGTAAAATACCATGCCAGAAGAGGGGTTAAGGAGATCATATGAAAGGAGCGAGTACAGCTTTCGTGGCGATCGCGGCTCTTTTCTGGGGGCTATCAGGTGGGATCGGCGGTATTCTTATGGCCGACGGTTGGGACCCTTTCACGGTGTCGTTCTATCGGGGCGCGATCGGTTTGTTGTTTGTTCTCGTCTGGCTCGCATTTCGTTCGCGCGGAAGCGGATTAGCGAGTCGCCTATTATGGTTCTGGTCGGCGATTGCTGGTCTCGGGGTAGCTGGCAACTTCGCGTTTTATTTCGTGAGCATTGCGGAGGGCAGCGTTACAGTTGCGGCGACGCTGATGTATTGTGCACCGGTTTTCGTCTATCTCATGTCCTTTACACTCAGACTCGAAAGACCCACTCCCCTTAAATGGATCGCGATGGCGATAGTGATGCTTGGCGTCATGCTGCTTACGCGTATCTACGGAATTGGGTCGGGCAGCGTCACACCGAGCGGCGCCGGCGCCGGCCTGCTTTCCGGGCTGTCCTATGCAGTCTTCATTTTCGGCTTCAAGTATGCGGCGCCGCACGGCAGTCCGCAGGCGATTCTCGTGATAGCATTCACGGTACTCGTCACTATCCTCATCTGGCCTAGCGATACCGACCAGACGGTTGCAGCCCTGAGCACGCCCAGTTGGCCACTGTTCGCAGCACTAGGGGTG
>Ga0316583_10000102_pt1 | contig 19126 bp, 15 predicted proteins | sample J_170502JBrBrA_D_FD_204513 | JGI IMG/M metagenome (GOLD analysis project Ga0316583, IMG submission 204513) | Rhizosphere microbial communities from salt marsh grasses in Alabama, United States - J_170502JBrBrA | ecosystem: Host-associated > Plants > Roots > Rhizosphere | place: USA: Alabama... | reverse complement strand
GGCTCGGTTCGCATGCAGAGCGACGCGACGCAAAGGATCGCCGAGAGCGTCGACGGTGCCGCCCACCGCAGCCGGGAGGTTTCCGACACGCTTGCCGGCGTTAACGACGTGGCCGGGCGCACCCGCAGCGGCGCCGAGCAGATCCTGCACGCGGTCGCCGACCTCAACCGCCAGGCGGCGGCCCTGCAGCAGGAAGCCCAGGCCTTCGTCGTCCACGTGCGCGCGGCTTAGATCGTTTCCAGGCGAACTGGAAACCGGTTCGCCGTCCGCAAACGCGATTAAATTTGTCTCGTGAGGGGCGTTACCCCGGCAGGGTCACCGTGGGTTCGAGCTCGCCCATCTTCCGCGAGTCCTCGAAGCCGTGCATGCCGAGATGCCATTGCAGCGCGACCACCGCGCCTTTGACCGGCTGCAGCAGGCTGGTGCACATGGCCGTCGCGGTCGTCAGCCAGAGCGGGATCGACAGCCACATGGGGGGCCCGAACACGGTCTCCACCGCGAGCACGATCGGCACCAGGATGTGGCCGGTGATGATGATGACGAGATAGGCGGGAAAGTCGTCGGCCCGGTGGTGATGCAGCTCTTCACCGCAGTGCGGGCATTCGTCCGCTACCTTCAGGTAGGCGCGGAACATGCGGCCCTGGCCGCAGGCCGGGCAATAGCCCTTGAAACCGCGCAGGACCGTGTCGAAGGTCTCATTGCGCAGCTTCGGCGGCTTGGCGGCGGCTTTGAATTCGAGCGGATCGGGCTTGTAGGTGCGGGTGTCCATCGGGCCAGCTTTCGGCAGGGGGGTACACCCCACATAACCCTCGCGGCCCGGTTCCGCTACCTCCGGGCCGCACGTCTGGTCTGCGGCCCGGAGTCGCCGGGTTGGCCTCGGGGAGGCCTCAATACCGATTGGCGATCGGCAATTCCTCAGCCGGGAACAGCGAGATCACGCGGCAGCCCTTGTCGGTGACCACCACCTCTTCCTCGATGCGGGCGCCGGAGTAGCCGTCGATCGCCGGGCAATAGGTTTCGATCGCGAACACCATGCCTTCCTTGATCTCGGTCGGGTGATCCATCGACACCACGCGCGAGATGATCGGCCGCTCGTGCAGCGCCAGACCCAGGCCGTGTGCAAACTGCAGGCCGAAGGCGGCGGTTTCGTCCGGGAAGCCGAACTCCTGCGCGGTCGGGAAGGCCTCGGCGATATGCGAGGTGGTGGCGCCGGGCTTGATGCGCGCCATGGCATTGTCGAGCCATTCGCGGCATTGCTTATAGGCGTCGTGTTGCGCGGGCGTGGCGCGCCCGACATTGAAGGTGCGGTAATAGCAGGTGCGATAGCCCATGAAGGCCTGCAGGATGTCGAAGAAGGCCTGGTCGCCGGGGCGGATCAGGCGGTCCGTGAAGTTATGCGGATGCGGGTTGCAGCGCTCGCCCGAAACCGCATTCACCGCCTCGACGTCGTCGGAACCGTGGCGATAGAGGAACTCGTTGACCTTGGCGACGATGTCGTTCTCACGCACGCCCGGTTTGAGTTCCTCGTTGACCATGTGATAGGCGCCATCGACCATGGCGGCGGCGTGGTTCAACAGGTGGATTTCATCCTGCGACTTGATCTCTCGCGCTTCCAGCATGACCTGCTGGCCATCGACGATGTTCAAGCCGGCCTTCTGCAGTTCGAACATCATCGGCGGTTCGATGATGTCGACGCCGATCGGCATCTTGTCGCAGCCGGCTTCCTTGATCAGCGACGCGATCTCCTTGGCGTGCTTTTCCATCAGGCCGAAGGCGGGATCGACCATGCCGCGCATGCCGATGATGCCGGCCTTGCAGTTTTCAGGCAGCAGCCAGGGCGCGTACAGCTTGTGATGCACGGCCGCTGAGCCGAAATCCCACAAGATCGGTTCGCCGGTACGGGTCAGCAGCGCCCAACGGCAGAGCTTGTCACGCTCCCATTCGCCGATCTTGGTTGAGGTGATGTAGCGAATGTTGTTGACGTCGAACACCAAGAGCGCGCCGAGCTCGGATTTCTCCAGCGCCTGCTTGGCGCGGCCGAGCCGGTAGCGGTGCAGGCGGCGGTAGTCGACCCGCTCCTCGAAATCGACACCCATGATGCCGAGCGAAGGCAGCGCCCGGCCCCAGTTGTGGCGAGGATTGATGTCCTCGGCGGTGATCTGCCGCAGCTCGCGCGTTCTCTCGTCCATGGCGTCCTCCTTATGCGTCTTCGCGATCCGCACCCTCGGCGCGGCGCCGGCTTTTTCCAGGCGGTTATGCGCCGACAGACATGGGGCTCGCAAGGGCATAGAGGAAACGCCCGCCGGACCGGCTTGGGCACGCGCCCATACCGCGTGGCGGATCGTTATCGGGACATGAAAACCTCCGCCGCCGGCAACGGACTGCGCCGCGCCAGCGGTGGAGCGATTGCTGACGGTGTGACGTTTGGGCGCGTGCCCGTCGCCTCGACCCGGCTCAGGAGCGGTCCATCATGTCGTGGCCGTAGCGATCCTGCCGATAGGCGATGCGGTGGTTCACGGTGCAAAAGCCGCCCAGAGGCTGGGCCAACTTCACGCACCGCTCCCAACTATTGTGGCAGTCATTGGTGCCGAAGCTGGGGAGCGTGTGGTCGCAGTAGCGGCCCTGAGGCGCGGGTTGCGCTTGGGCGGGGGTCGTCATGCCCAGGCCGCCTACGGCAGCGGCAAACACGAGCGCGCCGATGGTGTAAGCGAGTTTCATAGCTGGTCTCCAGTTCAAGTACATCGGTCGCCCCCTGGTTGGGTTGCCCTGTGTGCTTGATCTCAACTCCCTGTGGCGAAAACGTCGGAACCTTGCGCTCCGTTCCTGAATTAGGTCGCCGGAACAGTGAAGTAACTGTAACGCGGGAGATGTCGCTCGCATTTCATGCGTGCGTGCGCGCGCTCGTGTCGTTCGTCTTGCGATGCGGGGGATGAAACGGCGCTACCATTACGTGCCGGCGCGATGAGCGGGAGGTGACATGTGCCACACGGTGGCTCGCGTGTGTCGCTGCACGCGCCTATCCCTCTCCCCGCAAATGTGAGGAGAGGGACGTGGTTACCTCACGCTGCGGTCTTGCCCCACAGGCGCTGCGAGGCGATATCGGCGCCTTGGCGCAGCGCAGCGAGCTTCAGCCATACCACCGGCTCGATCACCCATTCGCGGTTGGTGAAGGTGCCGAAGCCGCAGTCGGTGCCGGCGATCACACGTTCGCGGTCGCCGACGGCGGCGACGGCCTCCTCGATGCGGCGCGCCACCACTTCCGGATGCTCGACGAAGTTCGAGGTGGTCTCGATCACGCCCGGGATCAGCACCATGTCGGCTGGCAGCGGCGCACTCTTGAACGCAGCGTATTCGTGGGCATGGCGCGGATTGGAGAACTCGATCGACAGCGCACCGACCTGTGCGTCGTAGAGTGCCGGCAGGATCTTCACTAGCGGCACGTCGTGGATGTGCGGGCCTTCCCAATTGCCGTAACAGACATGCAGCCGCACGCGCTCGCGCGGAATACCTTCGATGCCTTCGTTGATCGCCCGCACGTGCCGCTCCACCGCCTTGACGAAGCCGGCGTCGTCGAGGTCGCGGTACATCATGGTGCGGTCCATGGCGAGGTCGGGCGCATCGATCTGCACCAGCAGCCCGCTCTTATAGATCGCCTGATACTCGTTCTTCATCTCGCGCGAGAGCGCGCTCAGATATTTGTCCTGCGAACCGTAGAAGGCGTCGAGCATGGTCGACGAGATGATACCGGGCGAGGGCGCCGTCATGAACGTTTCGGTGAAGCGGTCGTCGGCGATGCGCTTGAAACGCGCGATCTCATCTTCCAACGGCTTGACGTCGAGATACTTGATCTCGGCCTGCGCCTCCGGCGAGCCCTGCTGACCTTTGGTGACGTGCGGAAAACGCCGCGTGAGGCTTTCGACTAGCTCGGGGAATTCCTCGAACTCGCGCCCGCGCCGACGCTTCGACACGCCGGCGAAGCCACTCATACGTTGTGGTATGTAGGTCTGGAAGCCGACGCGTTGCTGCTCGCCGTCGTTGCCGACGTCAATGCCGGCCGCGGCCTGCTTGTCCACGACATGCTCGACCGCATGATCGAGCTCGGCGGCCATCTCGGCGGGATCGAATGTCTCGCCCGCCTCCTGGCGCAGCAGCAGGTCCGACAGCTTCTCATTGCGCGGCAGGCTGCCGACGTGCGTGGTCAGAATCCGTTCGCGGCTGAGGATCATGAGCGGGCCTCCCTTGACGTGGGCTCTTGCGTTGAGCGATTGGCGCGCACCTTAACGGCAAATCCTGTGCTGTACAGTGGTGGGCAGAATCAGCGCTGCGCGGGTGAGCCGGCGCCTGCTACAGTTCGGAATTATATTCACATTGCGATATAACGCCGCGTTTCGCATAATCTGGCCCAATATCAAGAACACCACGAAGCGGCAATCAGCCGCCAAAGGGGGATCGAGGAGGATCGAGATGACGACCGCGTCTGCGGCGGCGGAAGAAGCGATGGGCGCGGTCCCGCGCGATTACAATTTCGCCGCTGACGTCCTGCAAAGCAATCTCGCGGCCGGCCGCGCCGACAAGCCGGCCTATATGGACGGTCAGCGCACGCTCACCTACCGCGATCTCGCCGACCGCGCGGCGCGCTTCGGCGCCGCCATGCGGGGCCTCGGCGTCCGCCGCGAAGAACGCGTGCTGATGGCGATGCTCGACACCGTCGACTGGCCGACCGCCTTCCTCGGCTGCCTTAAGGCCGGCATCATCGCTGTGCCGGTGAACACGCTGCTGACTGAGGACGACTACCGCTACATGCTCACCGACAGCCGCGCCAAATGCCTGGTGGTGTCGGAGGCGCTGTTCCCCAAGTTCGAGAAGCTGATCGCCGATTGCCCGGACCTGGAGCACGTCATTGTTTCAGGCAGCAATCCGCACGGCTACCGCCTGTTCGAGGACGTAATCGGCGCCGATGAGCCGGAAGACTACACCGCGCCCACCACGGCCGACGACATCGCGTTCTGGCTCTACACTTCGGGCTCCACTGGCGCTCCGAAGGGCGCGGTGCACGTGCACGCCAGTCTCAAATTGACCGCCGACCTCTACGGCACGCCGATCGCCGGCGTGCGGGAGAATGACGTGGTCTATTCGGTGGCGAAGCTGTTCTTCGCCTACGGGCTCGGCAACGCTATGACGTTTCCGCTCACCGTCGGCGCCACCACCGTGCTCAATCCGGAGCGGCCGACGCCGGATGGCGTAGCCTCCCTCCTGAAGCAATATCCGGTGACCGTGTTCTACGCGGTGCCGACTTTCTACGCCGCTTTCCTCAACAGCAACGTCGCGCCGACGCGCGATGAGGTGAAGATCCGCCGCTGCATCTCTGCCGGTGAGGCGCTGCCCGAGCAGATCGCGCGCGCCTGGGAAGAGCGCTACGGCGTCGAGATTTCCGACGGCCTCGGCACCACCGAGATGCTGCACATCTATCTCACCAACAAACCGGGCGAGACCAAATACGGCACCACCGGCAAGCCGGTGCCTGGCTACGAGATTAGGCTCGTCGGCGACGACGGCCAAGAGGTGGCACAGGGCGAGCTCGGCGAATTGCACGCACGCGGGCCGACCAGCGCCATCATGTACTGGAACAACCGCGCCAAGTCGCGCACCACTTTCCTGGGCGAATGGACGCGCTCGGGCGACAAGTACTTTCAGGACGAGGACGGTTATTACGTCTGCGCCGGGCGGCAGGACGACATGCTGAAAGTGTCGGGCATCTACGTCTCGCCGTTCGAGGTCGAGGCGGCGCTGTCTTCGCATCCCGACGTGCTGGAGGCGGCGGTGGTCGGCTGGTTCGACGAGCAGAAGCTGATCAAGCCGAAGGCCTTCGTCGTGCTCAAACTGCCCGACAAGGCAACCGACGAACTGATCGGCGTGCTGCAGGAGCACGTCAAGCAGAAGCTCGCGCCCTACAAGTATCCGCGCTGGATCGAGTTCCGCGCCGAGCTGCCCAAGACCGCCACCGGCAAGATCCAGCGCTTCAAGCTGCGCGCGGAAGGGCAGTTGTGACGTAAGTGCCGCACTTCAGCAGATGACGTGAAATGCAGTTAGACGACTCCGGTTTCCTCCAGATCGGCGACCAAAATCTCGAATACCGTATGATCGGCCCGCGGCCGGACGAAGGCCCGACGCTGGTGCTGCTGCACGAGGGCCTCGGCTGCGTCGGATTATGGAACGATTTCCCTGACAGGCTGCAGAAGGCGACCGGCTGCGGCGTCTTCGTCTATTCGCGCGCCGGCTACGGTCAGTCGAGCCCGGTCAAGTTGCCGCGGCCGCTCACCTATATGCATGACGAAGCACGCGAGGTGGTCCCTAAGCTGCTTGACGCGATCGGCTTCCAGCGCGGTCTGCTCATCGGCCATAGCGACGGTGCCTCGATCGCTGCGATCTACGCCGGCACCCACCAGGACCACCGCGTCGGCGGCCTGGTGCTGATCGCGCCGCACTTCTTCACCGAGGATCCCGGCATCGCCTCCATCGAAGAAGCGCGTAAGGCTTACGAGACCACCGATCTGCGCGCCAGGCTGGCCCGTTGGCACAAGGATCCGGACAACGCCTTCCGCGGCTGGAACGACGCCTGGCTCGATCCCGATTTCCGCCAGTGGGACATCGCCGAGCCGCTCGCCTATATCCGGGTGCCGATGCTGATCGTGCAGGGTGAGGACGATCAATACGGCACGGTCGCCCAGATCGAGGCGGCCGAGCGGGAATGCTATTGCCCGGTGGAAGTGGCGTTGCTGCCGGGCGCCAGGCACTCGCCCCAGCGCGAGGCGCTGGAGGCGACGCTCCAGGCGATCTCGGCCTTCGTCGCCCGCACGCTCGAAGCCAACGATTGGGTGGTGGCGGCCTGATCTCCGTGCTTTACTAGCGGCGCGAAAAAAGGCTTTGCGCGAACCCGCGGTTGATGTGCGTCAATGTTGGTTTGGGGGATTGCGGAAATAGGTCGCAATCTCATTTCCTTCTTAGGGATCGCAAGAATGCATCCGTTGCGCTTTCTGCTGGTCGCGGCCGTGGCGGTCGCGGGGACCGGCAGCGCCTTGGCTCAAGCTGCGCCACAAAAATCCGATGCCGCGCCCATGACGACACCCGCGTCGACCGTTGCAGGCTGGATTGAAACCGTCGCTTTTCCCGACCAGGGCATCACCCTGGATGCCAAGCTCGACACCGGTGCGGGGATCTCCTCGCTCAGCGTCACCGACCTGGAACGGTTCAAGCGCAAGGGTAAGACCTGGTACCGCTTCACCATCCATGGCCGCGATGGCAAGTCCGCGACCATTGAGCAGCAGACCGACCGGACCGCGCGAGTCTCGCGCGCCGAGGTCAAGGATACCCGCCGGCCGATCGTCAAGCTCAAGGTCTGCGTCGCCGGCCAGGAAGCGGTCACCGATTTCACCCTGACCAACCGCTCCGGCCAGGGCTACCAGGTGCTGATCGGGCGCAGGTTCCTTGCCGGCCGTGCGTTAGTCGACTCGGGCCGAACTCACCTGTTCGCCAAGCCGTGCGAAGGCGGCAACTAAGCTCATGCGCAATCTGCACGTCTATATCCTCGCCGCGGTGCTGACCGCGGTTGGCCTTGGCCTGTTCGCCTACAAGGTGCTGGTGGTCGGTCTGCCGCTGCAGGCACGGGTTGTTTCCACAGCCTGGGAGGTCGAAAGCGAGGTTCGGGTCACCGCCAACGGCGGCCCGCTCAAGGTTTCGCTTTATGTGCCGGAGGCGTCACGCGATCTCAACGTGCTCAACGAACGGGTGGCGGCGCCGGATTTCGGCATCACCATAGCGCCCGAAGGCCCCAATCGGCGCCTGAACCTCACCGTGCGCGATGCCAAAGGCGTGCTGGTCGCACGTCAGCGTTTCCTTCTGCAACGGTCCACGGGTCGACCTGCGGAGCAAAAGCCGGCGCCGCCCGTGGCACAGCCGGTCACGCTCAGTGCCACCGCCCAAACCATCGCACGTAATATTTATGCCTCTGCCCATGCCAAATCGTCCGACGAGGTCAGCCAAGTATCGGTGATCCTGCGGGATTTAACTTCGCCCGACCGGCCGGAGAACGTCCGCTTTTTGCTCGGCGATAACCGCTCGCAGGCAAAGATAGCCTCGCTCGCGGCCCAGATTCTGCGCGTTAACGGCCAGATCGCACGTGCCGTGCACGGCGTCGATCTCGCAAAGACCGGGCTGAAGGCTGACGAAAAGGACTGGCTCGAGGTCTATATCAAGGACCACTGGCAATGGTTCTCGGTCGCCACCGGCCAACCCCGCATCCCGCGCACATGGTACGCCTGGTGGCGCGGCGACGAGCCCCTCGTCAAGGTCGACGGCGGCAAGCTCGACCGCCGCCGCATCAGCGTCACGCGCGTCGACCAGTCGGTGCTGCGGCAGACCCTGGCGCTTGGTAAGATCAAAAACTTGTTTCTGACAACCTATTCGCTCTACTCCCTTCCGGCACCGCAGCGGGAGGGCTTCCGCATCATCATGACGCTGCCGATCGGCATCTTCATGCTGGTGGTGCTGCGCAACGTCATCGGCCTGCGTGGCGTCGGCACCTTCATGCCGGTGCTGATCGCGCTCGCCTTCCGCGATACCCATCTGGTGTGGGGTGTCGTGCTGTTCAGCGTTGTGCTTGCCGCGGGGCTGCTGGTGCGGCTCTATTTCGACCATCTCAAGCTGCTGCTGGTCGCTCGCCTCGGCGCCATCGTGATGTTTGTGATCCTGCTGATGGGTGTGCTGACGGTTCTTTCGGATAAGCTCAATTTCACACCTGGCCTATCGATAGCGTTGTTCCCGCTGGTCATCCTCACGATGACCATCGAGCGTGTCTCCGTGCTGTGGGACGAAAGCGGTCCGGCTGTGGCCATCAGGCAAGCGGTAATGAGCCTCGTCATCGCGGCGGTCTGCTATCTGGTCATCTCCGCGCAGCCGGTCCAGCACATCTTCTTTTCGTTCCCGGAACTGATCCTGGTGTTGATGGCGCTCACGCTGCTGATCGGACGCTATACGGGCTATCGGCTGAGCGAATTGGTGCGCTTCCGGGTGCTGGCGGAGCGACAGACATGAATCTCTTAGGTCTGTCACATCGTTTGCACGAAATTGGCGTGCTCGGCATGAATGGCCGTAATGCGGATTATATCTCGCAAGTCAACGCCCGCCGCTTCTATCCGCTGGTCGACGACAAACTGCTCACCAAGCAATTGGCGAATAAGGCCGGGCTGGCTACGCCTGAACTCTACGCGACGTTCAATTATAGTGCGGAAATCAAGCGTGCGCGGGAGTTGCTCGACAAATACGAGAATTTCGTGGTCAAGCCGGCCAACGGCAGCCGTGGCAATGGCATTCTCGTTATCAAAGGCCGGCTCGGTGACAACCTGCGGCTTGCCAGCCGCAGGATGATGTCGTGGTACGACCTCAGGTTCCATATGCAGAACATGCTCAGTGGCATCTACAGCCTGGGCGGCCAGGACGATCACGTGATCGTCGAGTATTGCGTGGAGTTCGACCGCGTCTTCGACAGCGTCACGTTTCTCGGCGTGCCCGACATCCGGCTGATTGCCTATAAGGGTGTGCCGGTAATGGGTATGCTGCGGCTGCCAACCAGCGAATCCGAAGGCAAGGCCAACTTGCATCAGGGCGCTATCGGCGCCGGCATCGATCTCGCGACGGGGCGCACGCTCACAGCGGTGTCGCGCAACAAAGTGGTTCGGCAGCACCCTGACACGCTCGCCGACGTCACCGGTGTGCAGATTCCGTGGTTCGACCGTATGCTCGACATCGCCGCCGGCTGCAACGAGATGACCAACCTCGGCTATGTCGGCGTCGACCTGGTGCTCGACCGCAGCAAGGGCCCGCTGATGCTGGAGCTCAACGCGCGGCCGGGGCTGAACATCCAGATCGCCAACCGCGCCGGCTTGGGCGCGCGACTTGAAGCGGTCGATGGCGCCAACGCCGCCAGCCTGCCGCGTGCCGAGCGCATCGCGTTCGCCAAGGAGAAGTTCGGGGTGGGCGCGGCGGCGGAATCCTAAACGAAATGGCCGGCGCTAGTGGAGCGAATTTGACATTTGATACCCGTTTGCGGGAATTCGCTCATCAAATGTCAAATTCAATGCTCCACTGGAGATAAATAATTGCAGGTGGTCCTTTGCTTCCGACATTTGCTCGGGAGCTTGCGGCAACGAGATGCAAATGTCGGAAGCGGACCACTAGGGCCGGCCATTCCAACTTCATCGCAATGTCGCTCGCAGCTTATTCCGCCGCCTTCTTCGTGGCGCTGCCGTGCGCAGCGGTCAGGTAGTCCATCGCCACCTGCACGCCGCCCTTCTTGATCGGCACGCCAAACAGCTGGAGCGCCATCTCGGTGATGCCAAGGGCGCCGACGAGCTGGCCGTCGTTGATGTCGCCGAGATGGCCGATGCGGAAATACCTGCCCGCGTACTGGCCGAAGCTGGCGCCGTAGGAGATGTTGAAGGTCTCCAGGGCCATGGCGCGGAACTTATCCGCGTCGAAGCCTTCCGGCATCATCACCGCGGTGATGGTCGGCGAGACTTGGGCCGCATTCTTGTTCAGGTTCTCCAGGCCCCAGGCCGCAATGGCGCGGCGGGTCGCTTCCGCCAGCCGGTCGTGGCGCGCGAACACGTTATCAAGGCCTTCCTCGTGCAGCATGTCGATGCCGGTGACGAGGCCGTGGATCATCAGGGTCGCCGGTGTGTAGGGGAAGAAGCCCTGCTTGTTCATGTTCATCATGTCGTCCCAGGCGAAGAACGACTTCGGCAGCGTGGCGGTCTTGTTGGCCGCCAGCGCCTTGTCGCTGATCGCGTTGAACGACATGCCGGGCGGCATCATCAGGCCCTTCTGCGCGCCGCCGACCGAAACGTCGACACCCCATTCGTCATGGCGGTAGTCGGTGGAGGCGAGCGACGAGATGGTATCGACCATGAGCAGCGCCGGATGGCCAGCGGCGTCGATCGCCTTGCGGATCTCGGCGATCGGCGACAATGCGCCGGTCGAGGTCTCGTTGTGCAAGACGCAGACCGCCTTGATCTCCTTATTCTTGTCTTCGCGCAATTTGGCTTCGATCGCCTTCGGATCGAGACCATTGCGCCAGTCGGTCGGAATGAACACCGGCGTGAGGCCGATGCGCTCCGCCATCTTCTTCCACAGGCCCGCGAATTGGCCGGTCTCGAACATCAGCACCTTGTCGCCAGGTGAAAGCGTGTTGACGAGTGCCGCTTCCCAGGCGCCCGTGCCGGTGGCGGTGTAGATAATCACCGGGTTACTGGTCTTGAAGATGGTCTTGATGCCTTCTAGCGCCCGCTTGGACAGCTTAGCGAAGTCCGGGCCGCGATGGTCGATGATGGGGGTATCCATCGCTCGCAGGATGCGGTCGGGCACCGGGGTCGGACCTGGGATCTGGAGGAAGTGGCGTCCGACCTGACGCGACGAATTCTGAGCCATGGAAGACGCTCCTAAACGCGGCATTTGTAGGGGTTTGTGGCCAAAACCACGACACCTCCCGGCAGGGGCCGGTGCTTGTGGCGTTGAACTATGAATGCGACATTGGGGTCAAGCAAATTTCCGTATAGGCGAACGGGACTTAATGCATAGGCTTGGTCGAGCCCAACAAGGAAACGAGCCGTGGCGACGATAAGGCCCGGCCTGGAACGGCGGCTGAAGGCTGAATTGAGCGGGGACGTGCGGTTCGACCGCTATACCCTCGGTCGTTACGCCACCGACGCCTCCCATTACCAGGTCATGCCGGTGGGCGTGGTCGCCCCGCATACGGTCGAGGAAGCCGAACGGGCGATAGGCATCGCCCGGGCGGAAAGGGTTCCCGTGCTTGCCCGCGGCGGCGGCACGTCGCAAGCCGGGCAGACGGTGGGCGAGTCTCTGGTCGTCGACTGCTCGAAATATCTCAACCGTGTGCTCGACCTCGACGTCAAGCGCCGGCGCGTGACGGTCGAGCCGGGCATCGTGCTCGACGACTTGAACCGCCAGCTCAAGCCGCATGGGCTTTGGTTCCCGGTCGATATCTCCACGGCTTCGCGCGCCACCATCGGCGGGATGGCCGGCAACAATTCGTGCGGCGGCCGCTCCATGCGCTACGGCACCATGCGTGACAATGTCATTTCCATCGATGCGGTGATGGCGGATGGAACGCTGGGTCACTTCGGACCGATCGGCGGTAGCATCAACGACGTGCCGAAGCCGCTGCGCCCGTTGGCCCAGGATCTGTTGGCGATCGGCGCGCGCGAAGCGCAAGAGATCGAGGCGCGCTTTCCCAAAGTGCAGCGCCGGGTCGGCGGCTACAATCTCGACGCGCTCGTCTCGGGCAAGAATGATATCAACCTCGCCCATGTGCTGGTCGGCGGCGAGGGGACGCTGGCCTTCTCCACGCGCATCGAACTGAAGCTGTCGCCATTGCTCGGGCGCCGCGCGGTCGGCGCGGTGCATTTCGGCAGCTTTTACGGGGCGATGAACGCGGCGCAGGCGATCGTGCGGCTGAAGCCGTTCGGCGTCGAACTGATCGACCGCACCATGATCGAGCTCGCGCGCGCAATCCCGCTGTTCCAGCCAACGCTGGAAAAATTCGTGCGCGAAACGCCGGAAGCGATCCTGCTGGTCGAGTTCGGTGAGGACGACCACGAGATCAATCTCCGCATGCTGCGCGAGCTCAAGGAACTGATCGGCGATCTCGGCTTCAATTGGGACAACACCGGCGCAAAATGGGGTGGCGTGGTCGAGGTGCTCAATCCCGAGCTGCAGGCGGCGATCACCGAAGTGCGCACCTCCGGCCTCAACATCATGATGTCGATGAAGGACGCGGGAAAGCCGGTCTCTTTCGTCGAAGACTGCGCGGTGCCGCTTGAGCATCTTGCCGAATACACATCCCGCCTGACGCAAGTTTTCGAGAAGCATGGCACCCGCGGCACCTGGTACGCCCACGCCGGCGCCGGCTGCCTGCACGTACGGCCGATCCTCAACCTGCGTCAGGAAAAAGACGTCCACGCCATGCGCGACATCGCCGAAGAGGCCTTCGCCATGGTGCGGGAATACAAAGGTTCGCACTCCGGCGAGCACGGCGACGGCCTGGTGCGCTCCGAGTTCAACGAGCCAATGTTCGGTTCAAAGCTCGCACGCGCTTTCGAAGAGGTGAAGGATCGCTTCGATCCCAACGGGCTCTACAATCCCGGCAAAGTGGTGCGTGCCCCGAAGTTCGACGACCGCAGCCTGTTCCGCTTCAAGCCCGGCTATCGCGGCGACGACATCAAGACAGAGCTCGACTGGTCGGCCTTTACCGGCAGCGGCGGCGGCTTCCAGGGCGCGGCCGAGATGTGCAACAACAACGGCGCCTGCCGCAAGCTCGCCGGCGGCGCCATGTGCCCCAGCTACCGCGTCACGCGCGACGAGCGCGACGTCACGCGCGGGCGCGCCAACACGCTGCGGCTGGCGGTCACCGGCCAGCTCGGACCGGACGCGCTGACGTCCGATGAGATGTTGGAGACGCTCAAGCTGTGCGTCGCCTGCAAGGCCTGCCGGCGTGAATGCCCGACCGGCGTCGACATGGCGCGCATGAAGATCGAGGTGCAGGCGGCGCGCGTGAAGAAGCGCGGGCTTTCGCTGCACGACCGCCTGGTGGGATACTTGCCACGTTACGCCCCTTGGGCGTCGCGCCATGCCACGCTCGCCAATTTGCGCGATGACAGTCCCATCTTGCGCCGCGCCTCGCAGGCCCTCGCCGGCTTTTCGGTCAAGCGCAGCCTGCCGCAATGGCGCGCCGACATTTATCAGGATCGCTCCGACTGGCATTATCGCGCACAAACGGAAGATGTGCCGAAGGTGCCAACGCGCGACGTGGTGCTGTTCGCCGATACCTTCAATCGTTATTTCGAGCGCGAGAATCTCGACGCGAGTTTGCGCGTGCTTACTGCCGGCGGCTACCGCGTGCACGCGGCGCTGCCAGCCGATGGTGACGCGCGTCCGCTGTGCTGTGGCCGCACGTTCCTGTCGGCGGGGCTGATCGACGAGGCGCGGCACGAGATGCAGCGCACGCTCGATGCGCTGGCGCCCTATGCCGCGCGCGGCATTCCCGTGCTGGGCCTAGAGCCGAGCTGCCTGTTCACCTTCCGCGACGAGTTGCCAGCGCTGATGAAGGGCGAGGCCGTCGATGCGCTGGCCAGCCAGACGCTGCTCATGGAGGAATTCCTCGCCCGCGAGCTGAAAGCAGGCACGCTGCAATTGCCGCTTCGGCCGTTGCCCAAGAAGGCGCTGTTGCACGGCCATTGCCATCAGAAATCCTTTGCAGCCATGGGCGCGGTCGAAAGCGTGCTGACGGTTATCCCTGAGCTTTCGGTCGAGACCATCGAGTCGAGCTGCTGCGGCATGGCGGGTAGCTTCGGCTACGACGCCGACACCATCGACGTCTCGCTCAAGATGGGCGAGCTGTCGCTGCTGCCAGCAGTGCGCGAAGCCGATGACGATGCGCTGATTGTCGCCGACGGCACCTCCTGCCGCCATCAGATCCATGACGGCGCCGGCCGCACCGCGCTGCATGTGGCGCGGGTGCTGGCGATGAGCCTCGACGCCAGTACGCCCTGACAAGGGCGACCCGCCCGGTCGGGGATACCGGGCGGGTCTTCAGGACCGGCGCTGGGATGGACGGGGGCGGGCGCCGATCGAAACGGAGACTTGCCGATCAGTCGCAGATCTTGACGTAGTAGCGTTGGCCCCAGCGGTCGTAGCGCTTCTGGTAGTAGCACTCGTAGACCGGCCCGTAGGCGTTGGAGGCGGCGGCCGCGGCGGCGATGGTGCCGATGGCGAGGCCGATGCCGAGCCCGGGGCCATAGCCGTGATGATGGTGGTGGTGACCCCAGGCGAGGGCCGGGGCGCTGGTGCCGAGGACGGCGCCGGTCAGGGTGAGGGCGGCCACGGCGGCGGCGATGATTTTGGACTTGGTCATGGTTTGCTCCATCCGGTTATTCGGGGCGGCGCGATCCGGCCGCGATACTTGTGAGTTGCGGCCGTCCAGAAAATGGTTCAAATGCGCGCCGCGATTCCCCTGGCGATTCCCTCTCAGGGCCGACCGGCTCCCGCCAGGGGCCATAAAAGACTGACCGTAGATGCGCTTAGCATTGGATCGGCATTCGGCGCCGGCGTTCGTTTTGCGCTCCGGCGTCCGCGGCGACCTGGATAATCTGCTGGCATTGGAGAGGCGGGCCTTCGCCGGCGACCGGCTGGCCCGCCGCAGCTTTCGCCATTTGCTCGGTGCGCCGACGGCTGCCCTGCTGGTCGCTGAAGAGGACGGCCGGCTCGTCGGTTACGCCCTGGTCCTGTTCAAGGCGCGCTCGGGCCTGGCCCGGCTCTACTCGATTGCGGTCGCGCCGGAATGCGCGGGCCGTGGCGCCGGCACGCTACTGCTCGCGGCGGCGGAGGCGGCCGCCCGCGCCCGCGGCTGCCGGCTCATGCGGCTCGAGGTGGACGCCAACAACGCGCGGGCCATCGCCCGCTATCGTAAGGCCGGCTACGCGGCGTTCGGCCGACGGCCCGGCTACTACGAGAACGGCGCCGACGCCTTGCGTTTCCAGAAGCAGCTTTCCACCGCAATCGGCGGCGCATCATGACGTCCTGGTTTTCACCGTCTGCGCGGATGCTATCTTTCTCGTTGTCCGAGTCGGGCGCCGTCGCTGCCTTGGCGATACGGCCTTCGGTTCGTCCATGCCGGTCTGCTTTCCTCGCTGAACCGATGTCCTGCTCCGCTCAAAGATCTGGTCGCTGGCGCGCAGCCCACGCGGATGCCGAACCATGACCAATTGGGTCATCTTGGTCGACAATCGCAAGGACCTGCCGAACGCGGATACTCCGCATAAGGTCATCACGACCGACGAATACCTTGAGCGGCCGCACCTGTTCGAGGCGGGCCGGCCGAAGGTCGTGAACCTGTCGCGCTCCTACGCCTATCAATCGAAGGGCTATTACGCTTCCCTACTGGCCGAGGCGCGGGGGCATCGCGTCATGCCGACGGTCGAGACCATGCTCGACCTGCGCGAGGCCAAGCTTTACGAGCACGCGCTGCCCGAGCTCGAGCAGGCGCTGAACGCCTGCGCCCGCAAGGCCGACTTCATTCCCGAATCGGAAATCAAGCTGCTGGTCTGTTTCGGGATCGCGCGCGATCCCCGCTTCGAGGCCTTCGGCCGCCTGCTGTTCGACTGGTTCCGCTGCCCGGCGCTTGAGGTGACCATTGAGCCGGGCCGCTGGCTCGCCATCGAGCGCATCCGGCCGCGCACCGTCACGCGGCTCGCGGGGGACGAGGCCGCCTTCCTGCGCGACGCCCTGCATCGCCACACCAGGCGGCAATGGCGCAACGCCAAGGTGCGCAAGGTCGCCAAATACGATCTCGCCGTCCTGCACGACCCGAACGAAAAGCTGCCGCCGACGTCGATCGCTTCGCTCAAGTATTTCGCGCGCGTCGCCGAGCGGTTGTCCGTTGACGTTGAGCCGATCACACGCCGCCAACTCGACGAACTGGCAGAATACGACGGATTATTCATTCGTGAGACCACGTCGATCGACAACCACACCTACCGTTTCGCGCGCCGCGCCTGGCAGGAGGGGATGCCGGTCATCGACGATCCCGTCTCGATGATCCGCTGCACCAACAAGGTCTTCCTGATGGAGCTGTTCGCGGCCAACCGTGTGCCGGTGCCGCCGACCATGATCCTGTCGGAGAAGAGCAGCCAGGAACAGGCCATGGACGAGTTGGGCCTGCCCCTGATCGTGAAGATCCCCGACGGCTCGTTTTCCCGCGGCGTGCACAAGGTCAACACGGCCGACGAGCTTCGCCGTATCGCCGGCGAGTTATTCGAAGAGACCGATCTCATTCTCGCGCAAAAGTTCGTGCCAACTGAATTTGACTGGCGAGTCGGAATCCTCAATGGTGAGCCGCTGTTTGCCTGCCAGTATCGCATGGCGCGCGGTCATTGGCAGATCGTCAAGTACCGTGACGACGGGACCCAGCGCGAGGGTGGTTTCCGTGCCTTCGATCTCGCCGAGGTGCCGGGCGACGTACTCGACATTGCCGTTCGCGCCGCGCGGCCGATTGGCGAGGGCTTCTACGGGGTCGACCTGAAGCAATCAGACCATGGCATCATGGTCATGGAGGTCAACGACAACCCCAATCTCGAGCATGGCATCGAGGACAATGTCGGCAAGGACGAGGTGTGGATCAAATTGCTAAGATGGTTCATCGAGCGCTTTAAGTTATAATATCATTGAAAGGGTGAGCGTGGCGGTTTCGCGACGTTAAGACGTAGCCGATCCTCGTCGCTCACCTCGGCAAGCCGGGCCACGAGCGGAAATTGTTCGTTCACGAACGATACACGGGAGCTAAGGCATGAAACGGCTTGCCAGTATATGCGCCGGCGTTTTTTTGCTGGTGGGATTGGCGTCGGTGGCGCAAGCGCAGCACCTCGACAAGGTCCGCTTCGGCACCAACTGGGTGGCTGAGGCTGAGCACGGCGGCTTTTACCAAGCGCTCGCCGATGGCACCTACAAGAAGTACGGGCTGGACGTGACCATCGTCCCCGGCGGGCCCAACGTGAACAACCGGATCCTGTTGCCGGTCGGCAAGCTCGACTTCTACATGAGCGCCAACTCGCTTCAGACCTTCGACGCCGTCCAGCATAACATTCCTACAGTCGTGGTGGCGGCGAGCTTCCAGAAGGACCCGCAGGTCATCATCGCGCGGCCCGACGTGAAGAAATTTGCGGATCTGAAGAAGTTGACCCTGTTCATCTCCAAGGAAGGCATGGTCACATTCTTCCAGTGGATGAAGTACCGCTATGGCTTCGACGGCAAGAAGGTGAAGCCTTACACCTTCAACGCCCAGCCATTCCTGGCCGACAAGAACTCGGCCATGGAGGGCTACGTGACGTCGGAGCCCTACGCCATCGAGAAGCAGGCGCACTTCAAGCCGTCGGTGTTCCTGCTCGCCGACCACGGCTTCAGTAGTTATTCGACGCTGATTGAGACTCGCGGCGATCTCGTGGAGAAGAATCCGGACCTGGTGCAGCGCTTTGTCGATGCCTCGGTGATCGGCTGGTACCACTACATCTACGGCGATCCGTCAGCGGGCAACGCGCTCATCAAGAAGTCCAACCCGGAAATGACCGATGGCCAGCTCGCTTATTCCATCGCCAAGCTGCGCGAGGATGGCGTCGTCGATTCGGGCGACACGGTGAAGCTTGGCATTGGGGCAATGACCGACGCGCGCTGGAAGAGTTTTTATGACGAGATGGTGAAGGCCGGCGTGGTCAAGGCGGGGCTCGACTACAAGCGTGGCTATACGCTGAAGTTCGTCGACAAGGGCGTCGGCGTGAAGCTACGGCCTAAATGACGAGACAAGCGCCCGCGGTCGTCTCTCTGCGCCATGTTGGCAAGACCTTCGAGCGCGGCACCGTCGCGCTGCAAGGCTTCGACCTCACCGTCGAGGACGGGGAGTTCGTCTCACTGCTCGGTCCTTCCGGCTGCGGCAAGACGACTGCGCTGCGTATCGTCGCTGGGCTGAGTGAGCCCACGGCGGGCGCGGTGGAATGGCCCGAGGGCAGGGCTGCCGGCGCCGGCGAGATCGGCTTCGTGTTCCAGGAGCCGACCCTGATGCCCTGGGCGAATGTCGCCGGCAATGTGCAGTTGCCATTGAAGCTTGCTCGTGCCGATACGGCTGCCGCCGACGCCGCGGTAAGCCAGGCGCTCGAACGTGTGGGCCTTGCCGAATTCGCCCGCGCGTTTCCACGCGAACTGTCGGGCGGCATGAAGATGCGCGTGGCGATCGCCCGTGCGTTGGTCACCGAGCCGCGCCTCTTACTGATGGACGAGCCGTTCGCCGCGCTCGACGAGATCACCCGTTTCCGGCTCAACAACGATCTCCTGACGCTATGGCAGATGCTTGCCCGCACGGTGATCTTCGTCACCCATTCGGTGTTCGAGTCGGTCTATCTCTCCCAGCGCATCGTGGTGATGACGCCACGGCCCGGCCGCGTGTTCACGGAAATCGACATCCCCGCGTGCTATCCGCGCGACGAGGATTTCCGCACCTCGGCCGACTATG
>Ga0316583_10000101_pt1 | contig 19300 bp, 19 predicted proteins | sample J_170502JBrBrA_D_FD_204513 | JGI IMG/M metagenome (GOLD analysis project Ga0316583, IMG submission 204513) | Rhizosphere microbial communities from salt marsh grasses in Alabama, United States - J_170502JBrBrA | ecosystem: Host-associated > Plants > Roots > Rhizosphere | place: USA: Alabama... | reverse complement strand
TATTTGAGCCCACCTTGTCAACGCATCGAGCAAACACCATATCTATTCTATGCCAGCCGCGGTGGATTGCACGGCTTAACTCGATTCAGCATGGGTTAGGCTCGCACTTCCCGTGGGAGTCGGTTACAATATCCCGCGATTGCATGTACGTTGGGTCACTTCAGAAATCCCCTCCTGGCATTCCTGTCAAGCAACCTTACTGCATACAATTGAATACAAGAACTTTGATTTAATACATATTTAGGTGAGTTACATGGCAACAGGTAAAGTTAAGTGGTTCAACGAATCCAAGGGTTATGGTTTCATCGCGCCTTCTGATGGCAGCGCTGATGTGTTCGTGCACTTCTCCGCCATCACAGCCAACGGTTTCAAGACCCTCGCTGAAGGGCAGACTGTGACCTTCGAGGTTGAGCAGGGTGCCAAGGGCCCCCAGGCGACCCGGGTTGCAGTAGAAAGCTGACCACACTTTCAGTCCGTAGCGGTTCTTTAGTTGTTGATGTAGCCCCCCGCAGCGCTCGCTGCGGGGGGCGGATTAATCTTGCGCCCTGGCGCAACCCTATCGCCCAATACCAGCGAGGAATACCGGTTTGAAAAAGATGTTTGTGGGCAACCTTCCCGCTAGCGCTTCTGAAGCATCCGTTCGCGAGCTTTTTTCTGAATTCGGCACCGTACGCTCCATTCACGTGGTTGCCGATGTCTTTACCGGCAAGTGCCGCGGGTTTGGTTTCGTCGAGATGGAAGGCCACGAGGCACGGGCGGCCGTGGCCGGATTGGACGGCAGGTCCTTTGGCGACAAGCAGCTGCGAGTCCGCTTCGAGGACCCCCGCGCATCACGGCGTGGCGGTGGGCGCGGTCGGCGTTAGCCCCGTCCCTGTTGATCGCGATACTGTAAGCTGCCCGCCTCATACCCAAAAACGCCACACCGCCCAGGACAATCGGACGGCGTGGTGATCACCCCCCTCATCATAGCCGTGAACGGGGAAACACCGTTCCCTGCATCCACACCATAGCCACTCATACCCCATTGAGTGAGGAGTGATCGATGATGGGGGCACGGCGGTCGCTGGGACAGCCCTTGGTGGAAGACGCAAATATCGGATCGATAGCGCCCAAATCGCACAAATATGCCTTTCCACCCCTGCCGGGCTCAGGGGTATAGGCGCCGGGGCGTAAAACGCTTATAATCTGCGCGGCCTTGATTTTGGTATCCCACTAATTCATCGGTTTTTATGTAGATCGCATCTGCCCCGCCCCGGCGTTCGCTTTCTGAGGTTCTTCATCCGTGATTCAAAATTTGCGCAATATCGCCATCATCGCCCATGTCGATCATGGCAAGACCACCCTGGTGGATCGCCTGCTACAGCAGTCAGGTACCCTGGACAGCCGTGCCCCGGTCACCGAACGGGTCATGGACTCCAATGACCTGGAGCGCGAGCGCGGCATCACCATCTTAGCCAAGAATACCGCCATCACCTGGGGCGACTACCGTATCAACATCGTCGACACCCCCGGCCATGCCGACTTCGGCGGCGAAGTGGAGCGCGTGCTGTCCATGGTGGACTCGGTATTGCTGCTGGTGGACGCCGTGGACGGGCCCATGCCCCAGACCCGGTTCGTCACCCAGAAGGCCTTTGCCCGCGGCCTCAAACCCATCGTGGTCATTAACAAGATCGATCGCCCCGGGGCGCGGCCGGACTGGGTGCTGAATCAAACCTTTGATCTGTTCGACCGCCTCGGCGCCAGTGACGAGCAACTGGACTTCCCGGTGATCTACACCTCGGCGCTGCAGGGCTACGCCAGCCTCGACCCGAATGCGACTTCAGGTGATATGACGCCGCTGTTCGAGGCCATCGTCAAATACGTATCCCCGCCGCAGGTTGAAGGGGACGGCCCATTCCAGATGCAGATCACGTCCCTGGACTACTCCAGCTATGTGGGCGCCATCGGCATCGGGCGCATCGCCCGAGGCCGTATCAAATCCAATTCGCCGGTGACCATCGTGTCCCGCAGCGGCGCGCGGCGCCCGGGCCGTATCCTGCAGATCCTCGGCTTTCACGGCCTCAAGCGCGTCGAGGTACCCGAGGCGCAGGCCGGAGACATCATCGCCTTTACCGGCATCGAAGAGCCCAAGATCTCCGATACCCTGTGCGACCCCAATCACGTGGAGGCGCTACCCGCACTGATCGTGGACGAACCCACAGTGACCATGACGTTCCAGGTCAACACCTCACCGTTTGCCGGTAAGGACGGCAAGTACGTCACCAGCCGCCAGCTGCGCGAACGCTTGGACAGGGAACTCATTCATAACGTGGCCCTGCGCGTGGAAGAGACCGATGACCCGGACAAGTTTCAGGTCGCCGGGCGCGGTGAACTGCACTTGGCCATCCTCATCGAGAACATGCGACGCGAGGGCTACGAGCTTGCGGTGTCACGCCCCCAGGTCATCAACAAGGACATCGACGGCGAGTTATGCGAGCCCTATGAAAATCTGGTGGTGGACGTGGAAGACGCCTATCAGGGTGCGGTCATGGAGCGACTCGGCGAACGCAAGGGCGAGCTCACCAACATGCAGCCCGACGGCAAGGGCCGCGTGCGCCTGGAGTACACCATCCCGGCCCGGGGGCTGATCGGCTTTCGCACCGAGTTTCTCACCATCAGCTGCGGCACCGGCCTGCTTTATCACGTGTTCGACGGCTACGGCCCGATGAAAAAGGGCACTATCGCGGCACGCAATAACGGCGTGCTGATCGCCAACGGTGCCGGCAAGGTCCTGGGTTATGCCCTTTTCAATCTGCAGGAGCGTGGCAGAATGTTCGTGGGCCCCGGCGATGAGGTCTATGAAGGCATGATCATCGGCATTCATACCCGCGACAACGACCTGGTGGTCAATCCCATGAAGGCCAAGCAGCTGACCAACATCCGCGCCGCCGGGTCCGACGAGAATATCCTGCTCACCCCGCCCATTCGCATGTCACTGGAGCAGGCCATGGAGTTCATCGACGATGACGAGTTGGTGGAGATAACACCGAACCACATCCGGCTGCGCAAGAAATTCCTCCTGGAACATGAGCGCAAACGCGCCTCTCGCAGCGCCGCGGGTTAACCCGCGGCCTGGCACCGACCCAACGAATTACGGCAAGGACGCCGCCAATCCCGCCTAATTTACCCGTGATGCGCCGCTTTGATAACCAGGTCACAAATTATCACCGACTGCGGCCGATAATTTACTTTGACCGGATCATCACCCGCCTGCCGGCGATACCCATGACACGGCATCATTCTCGGAGATAACGGCCATGTGGATAGTCTTCATTATCGTACTGTGTGTCGCCCTGGCCGCGACATCACTACGCACCACCGAGACGATGATGCATCTGCAATCGCACCGCCTGGAACCCACCATCAACCCGGCGTCACTGCCGGATGTGGGCATGGACGGCCCACGGCTGTCGCAAGACGACGGCGTCGACGCCTGACACGCCGCCCGCGGCCGGTTATTTAAAACGGACGTATACCAATCCCGCTGTCAGTGTCGCCGTGGCATCATCGAATGTCCCGCGTGCCGCGATACCCTGAACCACCGCACCCGCGGAAAGATCCGCAACCAGCGCATCGACAAATTTACTGAAGGTCAGGTAACCCTGCGGTTTGCCGTTGTTCTGTATCACGAACAGGCCGGTACCGGAGGTGGGTGGCTGAACCGTGGTGCCAGTGCCCAATAGCGTCAGATCGGTGGCGATGCCGGCACGGGCCACGTAGTGGAATTTCCCCGCCCCGGCAAGATCCAGTGTCAATCCCGAGGTCGACGGTGTGCCCAGTGCATTGGCAACCGCGGGATTCCAATTCACCGCCAGCAAGGCCCGCACCGCTGTCAGATCGACGATGGTCTCGGCGCTAAAGTCGGCCGTAGACGTCTGCCCCACCTGGCCGAAGGGTGCCACAAATCCCAGAACCTTGACCGGGGAAGATGCGCCTATCGACGCCACGTTGAGCGTCCCCGTGTCGATCTCATAATTGGCCGGGTCGGCGTCATTGGCGGTATCGATCCCCGTCCCGCTGAAATCAAACACCGCTATCCTGCGCCAGTCGATGGTTTGCAGATTCAAGGTAAACGGGGAGGGAGAGTTCACCACCGTACCGCGCAGGGTGGTCAGCTTCATGCGCACCAGGCCGTTGCTGGCGTCCAGTTGGCTTGAATCGCTGGCATCCAGGGTCCCGAACACCGTTACCCGCTGACCCACGGAGATGTCCGTGATGGTACGGGCGGACGGATCAAGCTGTCGGAACACCTTGGTGTTGACGCCCAATTGCACCGTCTCCGTATCCTGGAAAGTCACGCTGCCGCTGTTGCGGATCAGCGTTGCGCCCTTGACGGTCAACACGTCGCCGACGCGCTTGATCACGGTTCCGGTTGCCGCGTCCAGGGTACCGCCCGGCACACTGGAGCCGGCGTGGACTTCGGTGGCGGTAAACGTGTGGCTGCTGGCATCCACATCGCCGATGGCCACCACGCCGGAGAACTGGGCCTGGTTGGCCAGGGCATCCAGCCCGGTAATGCCCTGATAGCTTACGCCGTCAATGATATAGAGGGTATTGCCGTCGGTGGCTACGGTCAGCGTGCCGAATTGACGGTTACTGCCGGACAACAGATGGAAAAAGGGGCGCACGATGACCTGAAAGGTGTCCGTCTGCAGGTTCACCGAATCCAACATCCCCCGTAACCGGTGGGGCTTGGGGGCTGCGGGATCGATGTCGGCCACCACGAACGGCTGCACCGTCAGCGTCGGCGTGCCGCTCAAGTCGACGTCATTGGAAGCCGCAAGGTTGAAATCCACAGTCATGTGCGCCGGCGCGCCGGGGGCGACCACCACGGCGTTGCCGTCGGACATGACCACCGAGACGTCCAGGGTAGTGATGGGGTTGCCCTGTTCATCCTTGAATGAGGTCACCGGCACGATTCCGCCCGAACCGTCGTCGACTTCGATATCGGCGTTGGTGTAATCCAGGGTCATGGTAGCCGACGTATACGTGCCGCTGGGTACCGTGGCGGAGGTGAGGAATTCGGTAACATCGGCGTACTGGGCAAAATCCACCCGGGTCTTAACCGGAACCGTCTCCACCACCGCATTGTTGGCCTTGGTAAGGGTCAGTGATGTCACGTCCACCTGGTAGGTGATGAAATCACCCGGGGCGTCGGTGAGACCGATCACCACACCACCCGTCACACTGGTATCGGAAAAAGACGATGATCCGCTGTTACACCCCAGCAGCGCCAAGGGGAATACCATCGCCAACACTCTCCACAGCATGCCTGTTCGCGTATTCATGATTACACCTTCAGTAAGTTAATCGCCGTTGTACACCAACCGCCGACCCATATCGGCGTCGCATATACTAATAACGCACCCGCCTGGATTGTGTTGACACCGTCATTAGCCCGGGTGGAAGAACAATAGAGAAACGCTTCAGGCCGGTGACTGAAAACAAGCCAAACCATACAACCCGCTACCTGTTTAATTGACGATTGCGAAATGCCCGGCGCTGTTCCGGGGTCATATTGCGCCAGCGCTGGCGCAGGGCGTCACGGCGCTCAGGCGGCAGGCTCCGAAACCACTGGTAGCGTCGGCGCAGGCGTTCCTGCTGCTCCGGCGGCAAGGCCTGGTAGCGATTGAAGCGCTGGCGAATACGATCCCGTTGTTCCGGCGTCAATTGGCGCCAGCGCTTAAAGCGTTCCCGTACACGCTCGCGCTGTGCCGGCGTCATGTCTGCCCAACGCCGGGCGCCCTTACGCAGCCGCTCCTGACGCTGCGGCGGAAGGTCTCCCCAGTGTTCCTTGAACGGCTTCAGGATGGCCTGTTCCCGGGGAGTCAGGGCTGTCCACGGTGTGGGATCCGCGTGCGCAATACACGCCGATGCCAGCAATAGCATCCCCAGCACTACGGTCACACCACGGCTAATCACGGCGCTCATCCTGTTTCTTGGCGGTGCTGCGGTCTTGCTGCGGCTGTGTCATGTTTGGGTCTTCCAACTGTGTCGGATCAAACCATTTACCGTCCCTGGTCTCCCACTCCCCGAGAAATTCCAGCAATGCCGGGTCCGGCGGCGCGGTGTCCTGTTTCGAGTCCCTTTCGGGTTGAGCGGTCGAGTGCTGCGCAGCGCCCCCGGCAAAGACCGGGATCGGCGCGAACAACAAGCCCACGGCCAACCACTCAACCGGCGTCTTTTTCATTGTCCAGCCAGCGGTAAAATTCCAGATCCCGGTAAAATTGAATCTCTTCCGCCCCGCTGAGCAAGTCGACGTCTTCAATGTTCTCCAACCCCGCGACCGGCACGGGGTTTCGAGCACCGCCAGGCAGCCACATGGAAAATGTTATCACCACGGCCGCCGCCACGGCGGTAGCAGCGCTCAGCCACAACCAGCCGCGCCGCGCCGGGGATACGCTGCGCGCCACGGCCCGGGTACGTGCAACACGCAATTCCGCCAGGGTCGACTCGTCCAACCGCTCTGCGCCGTCCTGGAGCAAGGCTTTGGCATTCTCGAGAAACATGCGCTCCTTTTCATCATCCGTCATGGCCAATGATCCTCCAACATGTCTCGCAGTGCGTGTACCGCCCGCGAAAAGTGGGTCTTCACGCTGCCCTGTGAACAGCCCATGGCGCGGGCCGTCTGGGCCACATCCAGGCCTTCCCAGACGCGCAGCAAAAACGCCTGTTGCTGACGCAGCGGCAACTGCTGAACGCCCTGTTCGAGGCGCTTCATGGCGCCGTCGCGCAGGGCTTGTGCCTGAGGCTCACGGGCATCCGTCTCCGCCACATAAGACAAGGGGTTATCCCTGTCCTCCCCTGTAAGCCCCCCCACCAGGACGTTCCAATAAGACCGAACCTTACTGCGCCGATACCAATCCCTGACTCGACTTTGCAGAATACGCTGAAACAACAGCGGCCATTCATCACTGGGGCGTACAGCATAATTCTGCGCCAGCTTGAGCATGGCATCCTGGACAATATCCAGGGCGTCTTCCCGGCTGCCCGTCGCAATATACGCCATGCGGAATGCGCGCCGCTCCACCTCGACCAGAAAACGGTTCAGTGCCTGACCGGTATCCAGCGCACCCATCCTCCACGTTGTGTTTGTCGTTGCGTACACCGTACATCCTACGTCTCTCCCTGATGATACGGACTCGGCCGGCGCTCGACATCGTCCTCCGAGGGCACGGAAAAGACCCTATATTAAGAGATAACGCAGCCACCCACTTTGGGTTGACATTGCATACGCCTGGTCAAGTACCAAGCGTTTGAAGAGTATATGTATATTTTTCATTACTTCGCTAGCGCATCCCGTCCCGTACGCCCCCATGGGAGCACGGCTGTGAATACCGGCGGCGGTACTGTGTTAACCTGGCGGCACGATGTTGCCATCCCCCCCCGCGACGCCCCTATCTGATAGCGCTGATGACCGGACGCGACTGCGCCGCGCCTTGATGCTGGCCTTGGAGTTCACCGCGGTGCTATGGCTGGTCAAACTGGGGGCACTTATCTTCGGCTGGGACTTTTCCGCCTATGGTGTCTATCCCAGGCACTGGATCGGCCTGCGCGGCATACTCGTGGCGCCGCTGATTCACGGCTCGATGGGCCACTTGGCCGCCAACACCGGCTCGATCATCGTCCTGGGCACCGCCCTGCTGTACGGTTACCCCAAGGCGTCGCGCCTGGTCATCCCGGCGGTTTATTTCGGGTCGGGAATCGGGGTATGGCTGTTTGCCCGGGAGGCCTATCACATCGGGGCCAGCGGCCTGAGTTTCGGCATGCTGTCGTTCATCTTCACCATGGGTATACTGCGCTGGGACCGGCGCGCCATCGCCCTGTCACTGCTGGTGTTCTTTCTCTACGGCGGCATGCTGTGGGGTGTCCTGCCCACCACACCGGGCATATCCTTCGAATCCCACCTCAGCGGCGCCGTCATCGGCGTCGTGCTGGCATTTATGCTCAAGGACCGCGACCCGCCCCCGCCGGAAAAACACTACAGTTGGGAAGATGAAGAAGACGTCGCCGATGACTGGATCGGGAATGCCAATAAAACAGTCTCGAGTCCCGAGTGACGGGTTTCGTGTTTAAGACCAAAGTCATCCTGGAAGCAAAGTGGATCCGTGAAGTATGAGTTTTGTTATTTAAATCTTTCTCAACGACGTAAATAATTCAAAAGATCGCAACTAGCGGTCATAGCCGCGAAGACTCGAAACCCGAAACTGTTTAGATATTATTTACTGCAATCCCCCGTACGCTTCCCCTCGAAGTGCTGCGTCATGTGCATGGTGCGTCCATCCTCCACGGCCGCCTGGACATCGAATTCGCCGTGGTAGGCAGTGGGGCTGTCGAAGATCATGCGTCCCTTCACCTGGGAAGTACCCTGGCTAGCGGTACAGGACATGGTCATAGTCATGGTATTGCCGCGGCGCTCGTGACTCTTCAACTCGCACTTCTCGCTGGGGTCGCGGGACGCCGGGTGAACCAACTCATCCTCTCGCTTGGCGATTTGCTCGGCGGTCAGGCACTGTTTGGTTGTCATCGGCGGCATGGCCATGGGCATGCCCGGCACTTCCATTTTTATAACGACCTCCCACAGCCCCGGCTTCATGTCCGCTGCACCACCTGCCATAGCAGGCACTGCTGAGACCAACATCCCCGCCGCCAAAAGAACCGATTTCGATTTCATCGCACTCGCTCCCCAATGAATTAAAAATCGCTGCTGACAGAAAAACATCCCCTGATGCCGCAGCACCGAAGACCTTTATGGTTCATATTATACGAGTCAGGGGAAAGGTGATAGGAGGGTAGCCGGCGCGGCGCGGGGCATAATGCCCGCGTCGCGCCGGTAATTAATTTATGAATGATGGGAGGTAGCCGTCATGACCCCCACTGGACAACACCGCCGGTGGTCTTCACATACACCGGCGCCGAGGGGTGAGAGATATCCAGGATATTCATACCGCTGACGCCCTGCGCCACGTAGGCATAATCCCCCCTAACCGCAACACCCAGGGCGTTGCCCTGCAGATCTGCCAAGCCAACCGGCAGCGGACGCTTGGGATTGCTCACATCAATGACCTGCAGTTCACCGTCACCGACGTGATCTCCCAGATCGCCCGCGGAATTATTGACGATGCCGTAGCCCATGCTGTTGCCGACATACACGTAATTTCCCGCGGCGGCCACACTGACGGCATCGTACAATGCACCGGCTGAACCGACGATCTTCGGGTCCTTGGGATTGCTTACATCAATGACCTGCAGCCCCTCCACGTCGGCTACGTAGGCGTGACCGTTGGCCACCGCCACGGCCTTACTGTCACCCGGAGTATTCACTGCGGCAACGGCCTTGGGCGCCCGGGGATTGGAGATATCCACCACCTGCAGACCCTTGTTGCCGTCGGCTACATAGGCGTATTGGCCCACCACCGTCACGCCCTGGGCGTCGCCCGGCAGCTTGGCACCGGAGATGCGCGCCGGTGCGGAGGCATTGGAGACATCGATGACCTGCAGACCCTGGACACCGTCAGCCACATAAGCGTAGCGACCTGACACGGCGACGCCGTAGGCATTTCCAGGGGTATCGGCGCTGCCGACAATGGCCGGCGCCTTGGCGTGAGAGACGTCTACCACCTGAAGTCCACTGCCGCTGGCCGCCACATAGACAAAGTGACCATCGGCCACGGCCTGGTAGGCATAGTCCGGTGTCCTGGCGCTGCTCACCCAGACCGGGAAGCCGGGCTTCGACACATCCACGACCTGCACGCCGTTAAAGCCGTTTGCCACATAGGCGTAACCGCCGCCCACGGCGACACCTTCGGCAAGACCTGATACCGCCACGGTAGTGGCGTGTGCCATGCCGGCACAGATCACGCCTGCCGCGGCAAGCAAGATGCGCGACATCATGACACCACCGCTGCGGGTGAACCACGTGGCCAAACCCACAGAGCGCCGCGTCCCGCCATGGGACGCGCTGCGAGGGTGGTTCAGAGGTATTCCTTTCAGAACAGTCATATCTTTCTCCACATCATTATTAGCAGTGTAGGAAAAAAGATGCATATCAGCATCTTCTGTTGAATAGCCCCCATGAAAAACCAATTTACATTGACCTCGTCACCGCGCACTGTCAAGTGCTCGCGGCCATGCGTCGTGTGATTAGGATCTCACGATCGCTGGGGATTTAACCGCTGCATGAGTAGGGGCTTTCACCACCGGCGTGATATCAAACAAAAAATTCGCAGCGACCGTCCAGGGCCTGCTTTAGTCTGTCCACGGTCTCCGTGCGGGACGCCTCGGTATAGGGCTTGGGCGGGACTTTACCCCACACCGGCGCCGGCCACGCCGGGTCGTGTCGAAAACGTGCAATGTGGTGTATGTGCAGCTGGGGTACCACATTGCCCAGCGCGGCAATGTTCAACTTATGCGCCTGCCAGTTGACTGCCAGACACTGCGCCAGCAGACAGGACTCTTCCATCAGCAGTCGCTGATCCACTGTTTCGAGGTGATAGATTTCTGTGACCCCTTCCCGGTCCGGCACCAGGATTAACCACGGATAATTGGCGTCGTCCATGAGCAGCAGGCGGCACAGCGGAAAACGCCCTAGCTGCAGACAGTCCTGTGCAAGCTGTGGATGTAGCTCGGCCATGCCCTTGCGCTCCGGCAATACCGGTATGGATTTCAATCGTGTTTAGCGGTGGTGGTTCACGCCGCCGCCCCGCAGAAGGTCACAGCATAGCATGGACAGCGTGGCTGGACGGCGAAGTACGTTTTCCACCCTGCTGGTCACAGCAAGGACGCCACAATGAAACTGTAGTGTCCCTCACCGGCAGGGGCAACCTCGGGGGGTAAATCTGATGTCCATCATCGGGATAAGCCGTTATTTGGCGTCGCAGGTAATGATACGCACAACGGCTGGGAATGAATCCTGACGCTGTCTGTCTTAGGAATTATATCCTCTCGCCATCAGCCCGCGCTGGACCGCATAATTAAAGAAATCACTCTCAAACAGGAGAGAGGTAATTAAACCATGAACGAGAATTCAGCAGCTCACACCGCCCGCTCACTGACCGCAGCGCTGGAACAAGAACCACGCTTCAATCTCCACCGGTTTCCCATACACATATCACTCTCTGACGGGGTGGTCAGTCTGGAAGGGACAGTAGAGGACATCATCGCCAAGCGCGTTGCCATGACCATCGCACACCGCATCGCCGGCAATGTCCCGGTGCGGGATAGGTTGCGGGTGGAAGCGGGCCCGCGATCCCACGAAGACGGCACACTGCGGGATCACGTTATCAAGTCGCTGCTGGGTGAACCGGTGTTCTCAAAATACCGCATTCAGGTCCTACGAAACGGATCGCATGAAACATTGCGCGAGCTGCAGTCCGAAGACGCCGGCGACATTGTGATCCAGATCCGGGATGCCACCGTGACCTTGGAAGGCCGCGTAGGGAGTCTCACTCACCGGCGTCTGGCCGAAGTGCTGGCGTGGTGGTCGGCGGGCTGCGAGGATGTGGATAATCGCCTGCGGGTGGTACCACCGGAACAGGAAAATGACGGCGAGCTCAGCGATGCCGTGCGCATCGTCATAGAAAAAGACCCCTTGGTGCAGGCCGGCCAACTGGCGGTGAGTGTACGCGGAAAAATCGTCACGCTCAGCGGCTACGCGGCAAGCAAAGAAGAACAGCGGTTGGCGGTCCTGGATACATGGTACGTACCCGGGGTACGCGATGTCATCGACCGCATTCAGATAACATGAATACGGAAGAGGCAACAACCTGTGAGGCGAGACCTTCGAACCCGAACTTGCATCCCGCATGAGAGCCCGACGTCACAAACCACACACACCCAGCGAACCGACATCGATTGGGTTACTATAAACACATGCCCTTCATCTCAGAGCCGAACCCATCAATGCCCGCCCTCCCTTCGACGTCACCACCGTCGTGACCGGTCTTTTTCTCCACTGCCGCGCGGGATTCGAGGGCGAGTGTGCCGCCGAGATTCAGGAGCGTGCCGCCGAGCTGGGCATCCACGGTTACTGCAAGGCCAAAAATGACGCCGCTTACGTGGTATTTGACACAGCCAACGACGATGACGCGCGGCGCTTACACCATGATCTGCCGTTCGCAAGCCTGATCTTCACGCGCCAGTGGTTTGTGATCACGGCCTTGTGCAAAGACCTCCCAGTGGACGACCGGGTATCTCCCCTGGTCGATGCCCTTCAGCCCGTGCCCGGAGCGGGCGGCGCCCTGTACATGGAGACACCGGATACCAATACCGGCAAGGAATTGTCCGGCCTGGGCCGCAAGCTCCACCGCCCGCTGGCAGCGGGACTGCAACAGGCGAAGCTGCTGGCGCCGACGGCACATTCCCGCTGGCGCCTCCACGTGTGCCTGCTAAGCGGCACCGCCGCCTATGTGGGTTTCTCCGATACCCGCAACAGCGCCCCATGGCCCATGGGGGTGGCGCGCCTGAAATTCCCCCGCGGTGCACCAAGCCGCTCCACCCTCAAGTTGGAAGAGGCCCTGCTGGTATTCCTGTCCCGCGAGGAACGCGACGCGCTGATGCGCCCCGGCATGAACGCCGTGGACCTTGGCGCCGCCCCCGGTGGTTGGACATGGCAGCTGGTGCATCGCCACCTGCACGTGACGGCGGTGGACAACGGCGCCCTGGATGCCGCGCTGCTGGAATCGGGGTTGGTGGACCATGTGCGCGGTGACGGCTTTCGTTTTCGCCCCAAGACGCCCGCGGTATGGATGGTATGCGACATCGTCGAACAGCCCATCCGTATCGCCGAACTCGCCGCCAAGTGGATCACGCAGGGGTGGTGCCGGCATGCCGTATTCAATCTCAAGCTGCCCATGAAAAAGCGCTACCAGGAGGTGCGGCGCTGTCTCGATCTGGTCCGGCAACAGCTGACGGCGGCGGGCATCGCCCATACCATGGCGTGCAAGCAGCTCTATCACGACCGGGAAGAAGTGACCGTCTACGTGGCGCGGCTTTGACCGGTGTAGTGGCGCGCCGTACCGCGATGGTCTACCATGCCGTCATGCTGCGCCCAGGCAGTCGACCCGACATCGTACTACGCCACCCGCTGCGATTTTTGTGGCGGGTAATCACTGCATTTCGCGCCAGCCAGGGGTTTCTCCTGGCCAGTGCCGTGGCCTTCAACACCCTGCTGTCCATCGTACCCATGCTGGCCCTGATCCTGATCGTGTTGTCCCAGTTCATCGATCAGGCCGCACTGTTGATCACCACCGGGCGCATCATCGAACTTATCGCCCCCAACGAGTCCCTGGCCATCACCCAGCAGCTCGCCCTGTTCCTGGACAAACGCAACGTGGTGGGCGCGGTGGGGGTGCTGGCGCTGCTGGTATTCAGTTCCTTCGCCTTTACCGCCCTGGAGAACGCCATGTCGGTAATCTTTTTTCATCGCGTGGCGGTGCGCCGGCGCCTGTTCCTGGTATCCGCGGTGATTCCCTACCTGTATATCCTGCTCCTGGCCGTGGGCCTGTTCATCGTAAGCGTGATGACCAGCGCCCTGGAGACCCTGCCGGAGCGGCTGCTGGCCGCCTTCAACATAAGCTGGACGCCCGGCGCGGGCACCGCGTTCCTGGTCTATACACTGGGCGTGGGCGGCGAGGTATTGCTGCTGACGTCGCTGTACCTGGTGATGCCCGTGGGGCGCATCGCCCTGCGCCACGCCCTGATCGGCGGGATCAGCGCCACGGTGTTGTGGGAGATCACCCGCCACATCCTGGCGTGGTACTTCGCCACTCTGTCCTACGTCAACGTTGTATACGGGTCATTCACCACGGTGATCGTCATCCTGCTCAGCCTGGAGGCCGGTGCGTTGATCCTGCTCCTTGGCGCCCAAGTCATCGCCGAATACGAACGCATCGAGCCCATGGACCGCAGCGATGAACCACCGGCATTGAATACATAAGCTGTCGGGTTGCGCGTTGCGGGTTTGTGTAGCCTGGATGAAGCGCAGCGCTATCCGGGATTGATAAGAAAAGAAGCAGGGCAAAATATCGGTGTTATTAGATTGATCGCGGCCAATTGGGCGCTTCAATAACTCGAAACCCGCAACTGGAAACTTTTATTATTATTTGTATGTCACCGCCACCCCGTCCGAGATTGTCTCGTCCGGGTGGGTGATGACGACGTCGCCCGCCTTGAGCCCATCAAGCACCTGGGCGGCGAAGCCGTTGCGGTGGCCCAGCCTGACGGGGCGCTGCCGAGCCTTGCCGTGATCCACCACAAATACCGTCCATCCCTCCTTGCCGCGGAACAGGGCACTGGCTGGCACCTGCAGGATGTCGCTGCCCTGCCACAAGATGAAGCTCGCCTCGACACGGTAGCCGTCGCCGAGCCGCGTCCATGACTGCGGGTCGGAGGTAAAATCGGAGATCACCCACACCCGCTGTTCCTCCACACCCAGGGCCGAGACCTTGGTGAAGGCTACCGGCTCCACGGTGCGTACCCGACCCTGGAGGGGCTGTCCGCCGCCCCAGCGCTCGAACCGCACCGTCATGCCCGGCCGGATCTTCACCGCGTCGGCGGAGAGCACGTCCACCGCCACCTCCAGGGCCCGCGGATCGCCGATCTCGAGCAGCGGACTCCCTGCCGTCACCACCCCCTCGCTTTCATGCTGCACCTTGAGCACCTGTCCACTAACCGGCGTGGTGATATCCACCACGCGCTTCCGATCGCGGTCGGCCTGGCCGGTATAGGCAAGCGCGGTGCGCGCCGCCTCGAGTTGATAGCGCGCCACCTTCACCGAAAACTGAGCCGAGCGCACATTGGCCTGTGTAGTGACTTCCCGCACCCGTGCCGCCTCGAGCTTGTCCTCGGATACGAACTGGGCCTGGGACAGTTTGACCAGACGCTGCAAATCACTGGTGGCGAGTTCCGCCTCGGCGGTCGCCGAGTGCGCCTGGGCCTCGGCAGCCTGCACCGCGGCCTGGGCCGCCGCCACCCGCGCCTCGGCCTCTGCCTGAGCGCGCGGATCCAGGGCCTGGGCGCGCATGGGCTCCAGGGTTGCCAGGATCTGGCCGCGCCGCACCGCATCGCCCACGTCCAGATCGATGCGTTGCGCAAAACCCGTCACCGGTGTCGAGATCACGAAGCGGTCCGCCACCCGCGTCATGCCCTCATCATCGACGCTCTCCTCCAATGGACCGCGGCCGATCACCGCCACCTCCACGGGGTGCGGTTTGGGCCAAAAGCCGTAGGTCAACCCCGCCGCCACGGCGAGCGCCAGCAATATCAAGACAATACGCCTGCGCCACTGCATCAATGCTACTCCGCCGTCTTCAGCACGCCGATAAGATCCAGGTCATCGAGATGCCGGCGCACCAGCAAGGCGGACGCGCCGGACGAGAGCAGCACCACCAAGGCGGAAAAGGCATAGGTCTTGGGTTCCAGGATCAGCGGCACACGGTACAAGTCCGACTGAATGGAGTGGGCGATGTAGCCGCACAGCCAGCGCCCGATGATGAGACCAAACGGAATGGCGACCAGCGTCAGTACCGCCAGCTCGCCGAGGAGTATGTAGGAGATCTCCCCACGGGTGTAACCCAACACCCTCAGGCTGGCGAGTTCGCGGCTGCGCTCGGTCAAGGTGATGCGCGCCGCGTTGTAGATGACGCCGAAGGCAATGACCGCCGAAAAGGCGGCGGCCACCGTGGTCCAGAACAGCATGGTTTCATGCAATGTCTTTTTGAAGTTTCGGATCTCCTGGGTACGCTCGGTTACGCTCAGTACCCGGGGCCGCCCTTTGAGGGCATCATAAATCCGCGGCAGTGCCCTGCCGTCCACGGCGAGATATGCCCCGGAGAGGGCGTGGCCCTCCTGCAGGAGACGGTTCATGGCGTCCAAGTTCATATAGCCGGACAAACCCAGGTACTGTTTCACCAGGGCCACCACCGGCACCTGCCGTACAGGCTGGCTGCCTTCCAATACCTCCACCGTCACCCGATCCCCCGGCTGGACGTGCAAAATGTGACCCAGATAGTCTGTCATGACCAAGCCCTCGGGGGGAAGCGGAACAGTATTGAGGCGGGTGTCCAACAGCCGGTACAACTCACCTCCGGGCGACACGCCTTCAATACCGGTACGGTAATCATAGTGTCCGTGGCGCAGCCGCACCGGTACGGTACGAAACGGTTCGGCATCCGTCACGCCGGGCAGGGAGCGCAGTTCATAAAGGGCCTTGTACGAGGTGGGCTCGACGAAGGTGACGGTGAGGTCCTGGCGTTGGGACAGCACATACTGCACATACATCATGAAACCCACCGTGTCCTCCTGGAAACGGCCGGTCATCAGAATCGCGCCGGCAAGGGCGATGCCTACCACGGAAAACAGGGACTTCAGCGGCCGGTGCCCGAGGTGGCGCAGGATCATGCGCCCCGGCGCGGACAACATCCGCCGGAGCCCCATGCGCTCCATGAGGGTCTCGCGATATTTGGCCGGGGGTTCGGGGCGCATGCCCTCGGCGGGGCGCAGGCGCACGGCGCGCCATACCGCCACCACGGTCCCCGATACGCCGGCCGCCGCGCTTACCAAGACAGCGCCACCCACCACCGCGGGCGCGAGGCGGAACTCCAGATAGGGGAGGCGGAAGAAGTGGGTGTAAATACCCGCCAGTACGTGGGCCAGCCACGCCCCCACCCCCACCCCCAGCGCCGCGGCCAGTACCACGATGATCATCACCAGCTTCATATAGTATAGCGCCACATCGACGTTGGTGTAGCCGAAGGCCTTGAGGGTGGCAATCTGTTCCCGCTGGGTGCCCACCAGGCGGGTAATCACCACATTGAGCAGAAACGCAGAAACGGCAAGGAAGATCACCGGAAAGATCGAGGCCACATTCTCCAGCTGCTTCAATTCCTCGGACAGAAAGCGGTTGGACAATTGGTCCTTGCGCAGGTAAGCGCCGACGCCCCCGTAGGGGCGCAGCAGTACATCCAAGCGGTCAATCACCCCCTGGGCGTCGGCCCCCCGGGCAAGGCTCAACGCCACGTTGTTGAAGGCCCCTTCCATATCGTAGGCCGCCGCCAGCGGCGTGCGGGCCATCCACATGACGGCATAGCGCTTGAAGTCTGGAAACACCCCGCCGGGGCGCAGCTGATGCACGAACTCCGGAGAGATGGCCGTGCCGACGATGGTCAATCGCAGTCGCCGGCCCTTGACGAGTACGTCCAAGCCATCCCCAGGCCGCAGCCTGTGGGCAGCGGCAAAGGCCTCGCTCACCACCACCTCATCGTCCCGGCCCAACGCAACAGTGCGCCCCGCCTTGATGTAGAGCTTGTTAAGCGGCGCCTGCCCGCCATCGGGGATGGAGGTAATCAGACCGGTGACCGGTTCATCAAAGCCGGCGATGTCCAGGGTGACGGGCGCCACGACGCGGGCGCCCACACGGTCCACCCCCGGGATCACGACGATGCGCCTGGTCAGGGTCAGCGGTGCCCGCTTCAAGGGTGCGAAGACATCGGCGAAGCGGTATTGGCGATAGAAGTCGCTGCGCGTCACCTTCAGGGATTCCAATGTGCTCAAAAACATCACGTATGTCGCCACACCGCAGGCGATCACCAGGGCGATGGCGGTGGCCTGGCCGCGCAGCTGCCACAGGTCACGCAGGAGCTTTTGATTCAGCGCCCTCATTCACCACACCAGTTCGCGGGGGGCGATCTTGCGCGCGTTGTGCTCCTCGCCGACGATGCGTCCGTCCATGAGCTTGATCACCCGATCGGCGATGCGTGCAATGTCCACATTGTGGGTGATCACCACCGTGGTGGTGCCGAGCTCGCGGTTGACCCGCGCGATGGCCTCCAGCACCACGATGCCGGTGTTCACATCCAGCGCACCGGTAGGTTCATCGCACAGCAGCACCTGCGGGCGCTTGGCGATGGCGCGGGCGATGGCGACGCGCTGCTGTTCACCCCCGGACAGTTGGGACGGGAAGTGATCGAGGCGCTCCCCCATGCCCACCAGACGCAGCGCCTCCTCCGGCGCCAAGGGTTTAGCGGAGATCTCGGTGACCAGTGCCACGTTCTCCCGTGCCGTGAGGCTGGGGATGAGATTGTAGAACTGGAACACGAAACCCACGTGCTCGCGGCGATAACGGGTAAGCCGGGCGTCGTCATAGACGGTCAAATCATGGTCTTCGTAGCGCACCGTACCAGCGGTAGGCACATCCAGGCCGCCCAGAATATTGAGCAGCGTCGACTTGCCGCTGCCCGAGGGTCCCAGGAGCACTACGAATTCGCCTTGATAGAGATCCAGGTCGATGCCACGCAGGGCATGCACCTGGACCTCACCCATCTGGTAGACCTTGGTGAGGCCGCGGGCCTGGAACACCGTGACCGGCGCGGCGGATTCGGACCGTGCTCCCGTGGACGTCAAGGAGGCCATGGCCTCCGCCCCCGGACCGGCGCGCGATCGCAATCCCGTTCAATTGGGTGTAACAAGGCCGTCCGCCTCTGCTCTGGTTTTCGAATATCCATTGCATGCTAACCGTCTAAAAACCCCAATACCTTGATCATAAACAAGGTTTTCTTCACAACCTCTGATACAGTGATTGTGCCGGCCGCGCGGGACACACACCCCTGTGCCGGTTTGATCGATATGGACTCCATGACTGCATCGAGGGGAGACCGCCATGCAGACCCGAAAGTGCGCCGCGCTGGTGATCGCCGTCACGGCCATGCTCGCCGCCTGTGCACAGGCGCATATCTCCATCGGCAGTTGGAAGGACCCCGCCTATCACAAGAAGATCACCAAGGTGTTTGTCATCGGCGTGACCCGGCGGGCGAAGATACGTCAGGACTTCGAAACTAGTGTTGTGGAAAAATTGCAGCAAAAGGGGGTGACCGCCGTGGCCTCGGCCAATCTCATTCCCCTGGATAAGGATATCGGCAAGGAAGCGGTGAAGGCCCGGGTCAAGGCGGCCATAGAAGGCAAGGGATACGACGCGGTACTGGTGTCGCGCCTCATCGGTGTGGACAAGACAGCCACCTATGTGCCGCCCACCAGCCGCATGGACTATACCTATACCGGGGCCATCATGACCGCTTATACAATGGAGTTCACCCCCGGCCACATGGTTCACGATGTGGTGGTCTCCATCGAGACCAATCTCTATGACACCGCCAGCGAAAAGCTGGTGTGGTCCATGACGTCCCGGAGCTTCAACCCCGTCGACGCCGCGGAGGTGATCATGCCGCTATCCGACAGCATCATCAAAGACTTGGCAAAGAACGGCCTA
>Ga0316583_10000099_pt1 | contig 19322 bp, 13 predicted proteins | sample J_170502JBrBrA_D_FD_204513 | JGI IMG/M metagenome (GOLD analysis project Ga0316583, IMG submission 204513) | Rhizosphere microbial communities from salt marsh grasses in Alabama, United States - J_170502JBrBrA | ecosystem: Host-associated > Plants > Roots > Rhizosphere | place: USA: Alabama... | reverse complement strand
GGCGCATGTAGTCCGAGAAGGCGAGGAACGTCGCACCGAACGGCACGAACCCGCCGTGGTACGCCATGCCGTTGACCGCTGCGGCCATCGCGTGCTCGCGCACACCGAAGTGCACGTTGCGCCCGTCATAGCCCCAGTGACCACCGGCGGCCCCCTGAACGTCCGCGTGCTCGCGGTCCGGCGACTCGAAGTCGCCCTCTTCCGCGAGCTTGGTGTGGGTGGACGGGTCCAGGTCCCCCGAGCCGCCCACCACCTCCACGACGCGCGATGCGATGGACTGCAGCACGGCCCCGGCCGACTTGCGGGTGGCGAGCCCCTTGGCGTCGGCGTCGAACCTGGGCAGGTCCTCGGTCCAGCCGTCCGGCAGCCGGCCCTGAAAGCGCCGGCCGATCTCGCGCGCGAGGTCGCCATGCTCCCGGCCGTAGTCGTCGAAGAGGTCCTGCCACTTGCGGTGCAGCTCGCCACCGCGCGCGACGGCGCTCCCCAGGTGGGCGGCCGCCTCGTCGGGCACGAAGAACCGGGCGTCCTCGGGCCAGCCGAGGTTCCGCTTGGTGGCCGCCACCTCGTCCGGGCCCAGCGGCGACCCGTGGGCGGCGAAGGTGCCCTCCTTGTGGGGCGACCCGTAACCGATCTCGGTGCGGACCATGATCAGCGACGGCCGGGTCGCCTCATCGGTGGCTCGCTCCAGGGCCACGTCGATCTCCGGCAGGTCGTTGCCGTCTTCGACGCGCTGGACGTGCCACCCGTAGGCCTCGTACCGCCGTGCGACGTCCTCGGTGAAGGTGATGGGGGTCGAGCCCGAGAGGGTGACGTGGTTGTCGTCGTACAGGACCACGAGCTTGCCGAGGCGATAGTGCCCGGCGAGGGAGCTCGCTTCCGAGGCCACGCCTTCCATCAGGTCGCCGTCGCTGGCGAGCACGTACGTTCGGTGATCGAACACGTCGAAGCCCGGCCGATTGTATCGCGCGGCCAGGTGCGCCTCGGCCATGGCCATACCCAGCGCATTGCTCAGGCCCTGCCCCAGGGGGCCCGTCGTGGCGTCCACGCCGGCGCTCCGACCGTACTCGGGGTGGCCGGGTGTCCGGCTGTCCCACTGCCGGAACCGCTTCAGCTCCTCCATGGGCAGGTCGTAGCCGGTCAGGTGCAGAAGCGCGTACAGCAGCGCGGAGCCGTGCCCGGCGGACAGCACGAAGCGGTCTCGATCCCACCACGTCGGATCGTTGGGATCGTGGCGCAGGAACCGCGTCCACAGCACGTACGCCATGGGGGCGGCATCGAGGGGCAGCCCGGGATGCCCCGAATCGGCCTTCTGGATGGTGTCCACCGCGAGAAATCGAATGGTGTCGACGCACAGACGGTCGAGGTCTTCCCGGTTCATGCGTCCCTCCCGTCGTCGTCGGCTCGCGGGTCGTACCATGGGCCGAAGTCGGCCGTGAGGCGGTCGGCTTCCTTCGGACCCCACGAGCCGGGCTCGTACTCGTGCAGCTTCGGCGGCTCGGCGACGACACGCTCCACGACGCTCCACTCGGCTTCGACGCCCTGTTGAAGGGCGAACAGCTCGCTACGGCCCTCGATGGCATCGCCGAGCAGCCGCTCGTACGGGGTCATGTCCCTGCGTCCGTCGCTGTGGGCCACCAGCTCCACCGCCTGGCCCGCCATCTCCTCGCCCGGCCGCTTGGTGCGCAGCCCGAGCGCGATGGCGACATCCGGGCCCAGCCTGCAGCGCAGGTACGTCGCTCCGGCCGGCACGTCGTCTCCGAGTGCCGCTCGGGGTGGCCGCTTGAAGGTGACGCGCGCCTCGGTCGCCGTTACCGGCAGGCGCTTGCCCGCACGGATGAAGAACGGCACTCCGGCCCAGCGATCGGAGTCGATGAGCAGCCTCACGGCGCAGTACGTCTCCACACCCGAGTCGGCGGCCACCCCGGGCTCGTCCCGGTATCCGCGGAACTGGCCGCGGACCACGTCGTCGCACTCCAGGGGCCTCATGGCCCGAATCACGCGGGCCCGCTCCTCACGCAGGGACTCGCCGTGCGACGGCGAGTCCATCGCCAGCGTCGCCACGACCTGCAGCAGATGGTTCTGGAGCACGTCCCGGATGGCGCCGGTCTGATCGTAGAAGGCGCCCCTCCCCTGCACGCCGAAGGACTCGGCCATCGTGATCTGCACGCTCTCGATGAAGTGCCGGTGCCAGAGCGGCTCGAAGATGCCGTTGGCGAAGCGGAAGTAGCTGAGGTTCTCCACCGGCTCCTTGCCGAGGAAGTGGTCGATCCGGTAGACCGACTCCTCGGGAAACGCACCCAGGATGATCCGGTTGAGTTCCCGCGCGGAATCGAGGTCACGGCCGAAGGGCTTTTCGATCACGAGCCGCCCTCCCTGCGTGCAGCCCGTGCGCTCGAGGGCCTGTACCACGTCGTCGAACAGCGAAGGCGGGATCGCCATGTAGTACAGCGGTCGCTGGGCGGGACCGAGGGTGCTGCGCAGGGTCTCGAACGTCGCGATGTCGGTGTAGTCGCCGTCGATGTACGACAGCAGGGAGGCGAGCTTGTCGAAGGTGGCCCCGTCCACCTTCGCTTCGGCCTTCTGCACGCTGTCACGGGCACGCTCCCGGAGCTTCTGCTCGTCCCAGCCGGACTTGGCGACGCCGATGATCGGCACTGAGAGGCGCCCGGATCTCACCAGCCGGTACAGTGCCGGAAAGACCTTCTTGTGAGCCAGGTCTCCGGTCGCCCCGAAGAACACGAACGCATCGGCTCCGCCAGGGCTCATGACTTCTTTTCCGCGTGGCCGCCGAACTCGTGCCGCATCGCCGACATGACCTTGTGCGCGAACTGCTCCTGCTCGCGCGATGCGAACCGCTCGGCGAGCGCGATGCTCAACACGGGTGCAGGCACGCCCTCGTCGACGGCGGCGTGCAATGTCCACCGGCCTTCTCCGGAATCCGAGACCCTGCCCGAGAACGCGGACAGCTCCGGGTCCTGCAGCATGGCGTGGGCGGTCAGGTCCAGCAGCCATGACTGGATCACGCTGCCGCGGCGCCACACTTCGGTGATTGCCGAAAGGTCCAGGTCGTAGCGGTAGCACTCCGGGTCGCGCATGGGAGCCGTCTCGGCATCCACCTGTTGCTCTCGCTTGCCGACGTTGGCATGACGCAGGACGTTGAGCCCCTCCGCGTAGGCCGCCATGAGACCGTACTCGATCCCGTTGTGCACCATCTTCACGAAGTGGCCGGCCCCCGACGGACCGCAGTGCAGGTATCCCTTCTCCGCGGGTGAAGGCTCGCCGCTGCGGCCTTCGGTGCGCTCGGCCCCCTCGACACCCGGTGCCAGGGCCTCGAAGATCGGCCCGAGCCGCTCCACCGCCTCATCGGGACCGCCGATCATGAGGCAGTAGCCGCGCTCGAGGCCCCAGACGCCCCCCGACACGCCCGCGTCGACGTAATGGATGCCCTGCTCGGTCAGCGCCTGCGAGCGGACGAGATCATCGCGGTAATACGAATTGCCCCCCTCGATGATGGTGTCGCCCTCGTGCAGCTCCCCGACGAGGCCATCGATCACCTTCTCCACGACGGCGGCCGGCACCATCAACCATACCGCGCGCGGCGACGGGAGCTTCGTCACGAGATCGGAGAGTGAACGCGCGCCGGTCGCGCCCTCTTTCACGAGGGAGTCGACAGCGTCCGCGGACGTATCGTACACAACGCATTCGTGGCCGGCGGAGAGCAGCCGGCGCACCATGTTCGCTCCCATCCGGCCCATGCCGATCATTCCGATTCGCATCTGTTCGATTCCTTTCGCGAGTGGTCCCCGGCACCCGGCCGGCACTCGAGATGGATGTTGCTCTCGTCGATGACGAAGGGACGCTCACGCAGCGCGTGCAGCGCGGGATGCCAGTCCATTTCGTCGCCAAAGATCTGCTCGCTCCGCCACCGAACGAAGACACCTCGACGGGATGCGAGGCTCGTGTTCAAACGCGGAGCAACAGGTTACTCGCGCCGATGACGGTGGCATCGCGGCCACCGCCACCTACACGAGAAGACCCGCCAGGTTTCGGCGTAGGGAGCGCACCTCGGGATGCCGACGACTGTAACGTCGTCCTCGATATCGATGCCCCGACGCTCGCTTCTCCACCCGGGCCGAACCGCTCCCTACGGTGACACCACCCCGATCATGGCATGCGTGCCAACAACCCTACACACCTGTCGATCTCCTCCTCGGTGTTGTAGAAGTGTGGACTTACGCGCACGAAGCCCGGCCGCTGGTCGACGATGACGTCGTGCTCCGCCAGATGCCGGACGGCGCCCGCCGGGTCGGGGTGTCGGATCATGACGATGGCGGAGCGTCGGTCCGACGGCGGGAGTCGCAGATCGAAGCCGGCCTCCCGGCAGCGGGTCACCAGGTGACGCGTGAGATGGCGATTGCGCGCCACCACGGCGTCCAGGCCCACCTCGTCCACGATCTCCTGGCCTCCCAGGGCCGTGTGCACGGTGGGCAGTGCCGGCGTGCCCATCTCGAACCGGCGGGCATCGGCACGGAACCGGAAGGCCCGGGGGTCGAAGTCGAACTGCCCCTCGGTGGCGAACCAGCTCGTGATGCGGGGCGCGAGGTCGTCGATGAGGTCGTGCCGGACGTAGAGGTACGCCAGGCCGGGCCCGCCGCACAGCCACTTGAGGGGGCCGCCGGTATAGAAGTCCACGGTGGTGGCGGAGAGGTCCAGCGGTACCTGCCCCAGACCCTGGTACCCGTCGATGAGGCAGTACGCGCCGGCATCGTGGGCCACCTCCGCCAGGGCGGACACGTCCTGCACCGCGCCAGTGGAGAAGAACACGTGGCTGGTGGCGACGAAGAGCGTGCGCTCGTCCACCGCCTCCACGAACTGCTCTACATCGATGGATACGCCGTCGCGGCTCTCGAGCACGACCACCTCGACTTCGGGCTTCACCACCCACTGGTAGATCAGGGTGGGGAAGTCGAGCTCGGTGCAGACGACCCTGGAGCGACGCTTGTGCGGAACGCTCTCCGCGATCACCGACAGCGCCGCCGACGTCGAGGGCAGGAGCGCGACCTCCGCCGAGTCGGATCCCCAGAAGCCGGCGACACGGGTGCGGAGCTCCTCCACCCTCCCCAGCCAGTGGTGGTACCAGGCCGAAGCTCCCATGTCGTGCCACAGCCTGCGGAAGTCGTCGAGGTAGGCTTCGGAGCGGCGCGACAGTGCGCCCAACGAGCACGAGTTCAGGTACGTCTTGCGTGCGAGGATCGGGAACTCCGCGCGGAGAGCGGCGAGCTCCCGAGCGGGGATGGCGCCGGGCTCGGTGTGTGGGGCGGCGGGCACGATGGGTCCTCGGAGGGTGGACGGTGGGCCCGACGATAGGCCGCGCCGTCGCCCGTCGCCAGAGCGCCCCTCAGGCCTTCCTGCCCCGGCCGGCCTCCGCGTCGCCGTGGAGCACCTGCCAGACGGTGGTGACGAGCCCGTCGATGGTCCAGGGCTTGGGGAGGAACCGGCACCTTCCCGGAACCGCGCCCTCCCTTGAAGAGCCCTCGGCGTAGCCGCTGGTGAACACGAAGGGGACCGTGTGCCCTTCGTGCCGGAGCGTCTTCAGCAGGGTCGGCCCGTCCACGTGGGGCATGACCATGTCGCAGATCACCAGGGCGAGTTGGCCCCCGTGGAGCCTGGCGAGCTGCAGGGCCTCCTCGCCGTCCTGGGCGGTGAGCACATGGTAGCCGTAACGCTCGAGCACCCGGATGGCCGTACGCCGCAGAGGGGCCTCGTCCTCCACCACCAGGAGCGTCTCCCCGGCTCCCCGGGACAGGGAAGGCGCGCGGGATGCGCTCTTCTCTTCCTTTCGGGCGACGCCGGCCGCCGCGGGGAAGAAGAGCACGGCCCGCGTGCCGCTGCCCGGTGCGGAGACGACCTCGATGTGGCCGCCCTGCTGGCGGACGAGACCATACGTGACGGCGAGGCCGAGGCCGGTGCCGGAGGCGGCCGGCTTGGTCGTGAAGAACGGCTCGAAGATCTTCCGCTGCGTGGCCTCGTCCATACCCACGCCGGTGTCCGACACCGACACCCAGACGTACGTGCCGGGCCGAGCCTCCGGGTACCCCCTCACCGTCTCCGGCGTCCGCTCGGCAAGCCCCACCTCGATGGAGAGCGTGCCGCCCATGGGCATGGCATCGCGTGCGTTGGTGATGAGGTTCACCACCATCTGCTCCACGGCGTTGGGGTCCGCCATGACCGGAGGCACCCGCACCCCGGCGGCGAGCTCCACCCGGATGGTCTCGGGGATCAGCCGGCTGATGAGAGACGACAGCTCCTTGACCAGCCGCGGCAGGTCCACGGGCTCCAACTCCAGGCGGGCGGTGCGGCTGAAGCCGAGGAGTTGCTTGACCGTGCGCGCCGCCCGGCGGCCCGCGGCGTGGAGATCGCTGGCGGAGGCCAGCAGCTCGGGGTGATCTCCCAGTCCCAGGATCAACATCTCCGCATTGGACATGACCACCGAGAGCAGGTTGTTCAGGTCGTGGGCGATGCCCCCTGTGAGGTGGCCGACGGCCTCCAGCTTCTGGGACTGCTGGAGCTGCGCCTCGAGCTCCCGCTCACGGGTCACGTCCCGAGCCACCCCGACGTAGTTGACGATCCGACCCGTGTCGTCCCGCACCGGAGAGATCACGGCTTCCTGTTCGTAGAGGGTCCCGTCCTTGCGTTGGTTTCGGAACCGGCCCTGCCACGTATGGCCCCGGGTGATGGTGGCCCACAGCTCGTCGTAGAAGGCCGGGGCCTGCTTGCCGCTCTTGAGCAGGCGCGGGGTCTTACCCATGACCTCGCTGCGCGCGTAGCCCGTGATGCGCTCGAAGGCCGGGTTCGCGTACTGGATGTGACCCTCCACGTCGGTGACGATGACCACCTCTGCCGACTGCTCGATGCCGCGAGCCAGGAGGGCGCGCTCCATCTCCACCAGACGACGCTGGGTCACGTCTCGCGAGGCCACGACGATGCCCTGGACATCGGGGTCGTCGAGCAGGTTCTTGGCGACGGTCTCGACCCAACGGATCTCACCGTTGCGGTGGCTCACCCGGAAGTCCGAGCGCCGTGACGCCCCGGGGTCGCGCTTCAGGCTCTCGAAGGCGGCTGCCGCCTGGTCTCGATCCTCGGGCACGACGCGCGCGACCAGCGATCCACCGATGAGCTCGTCGGGCTTCACCCCCAGGGTCGTCTCCACCGCCGGGCTGACGTAGCGGATGGAGCCCTCGCCGTCGATGAGCGAGATGATGTCCCAGCCACGCTCCACCATGCTGCGGAAGCGTCGCTCGTTTCGGTCCGCATCCCGTGCGGCGCGCCGCCCCGCCGCCCCGCGTCGGGCGCGGAGCTCAGCGGCCGCGAATCCCAGCAGGGCGCCCACGGCTCCGCCCATGGAGGCGGCAAGGGGGAGACTCACCCGGCGTACCTCCAACCCGGTGCGTGGCCACACTCATCCCGCGGGGCAGGATGAGGCCGCCCGGAGCGACCAGAGTGAATGAGCCGTCTGTTCAGGAGAGCCGGCTGCGTTGTCGAGGCGTGTTGTGGGGATATTGAACCAATAATGCCGATCGCGCCTCGAGCGAAAGCTCCTTCTGCTCAATGAAGCACCGCGAAGACACTGCCGACGAGCCAGGCGGCGCCGATGAGACCCAGCAGAACGTACTCGACGGACGGCGCGCGCTGGTGTCCCCGCTCGCCGTGGAACCACGCGATGACCGCCGAGGCCGCCACCGCCGCCACCACGAGGATCACGCTGAGGAGCTCGCTCTTGGGCGGCAGCAGGTTCCCGAGATTGGACACGAGCTCGATGAGGCCGTAGCCGGCGCCTACGGTGATGAGGACGACCTGCGGCACGCGCTTCTGCAGGAGCTTGGTCAGGTCGGTGCTGCCTTCTTCGACAGCGGCGGTGCCCGCGCCGGACGGGCTCGCTTCGGCTTGGAGCGCGCGCGCCGCGTCCTTGGCCGAGGGCCGATGCATAGGCTCGCGGGCGAGGCAGCGACGCAGAAGGTCGGCTACGCGCGCGGGCACGTCCGGGCGAAGCTCCCGGAGATCCCGGGGCTCCTGCTGAAGGTGGGCCTTGATCCACTCGGTGGCGGTTCGGGCCTCGTACGGCCCCTCTCCGGACAGGAGCTCGTAGCCCAACACCCCGAAGAGGTACACGTCCGTCAGCTCAGTGGCCTGGCCGTCCATGAGCTGCTCGGGGCTCAGGTAGTGCGGATCCCCGAGAAGCTGGCCCGTCTTGGTCAGGCGGGTGGTCTCGGGTCCCGTGGGATCGATGACCGCGGCGATTCCGAAGTCGGTGAGGCGCGCGCAGCCCTTCTCCTCGTCCCAGAGCACGTTCCCCGCCCGGACATCGCGGTGCACGATACCCTTGGAGTGGGCCAGGGCCAGAGCGGACGCCACCTGGCTCAAGACGGTGACTGCCTCGGGCACGGAGAGGCGCCCTTCCGCCTTGAGGCGCTCCTCCATCGTCCGCCCCTTCACATATTGCATGACCAGATAGGGCGTCTGGTCCGTGAGCCGGCCGAAGCGTGTGACGGCCACGGTGTACGGGTGGTCGGCCAGGGAAGCCGCGGCTCGGGCCTCCCGCTCGAAGCGGCGTCGGGCGGTCTCGTCGGCCGCCTTTCCCGGGCGCAGGACCTTCACCGCCACGAGGACTCCGAGGGCCCGGTCCTTGGCCAGGTACACGGTGGCCATCGCGCCGTGTCCCAGCGGCCGCACGATCTCGAAGTCCGAGTCCAGCGAGGCCCGAACGTCGTTCAAGGCGTGGCGGTCGCTGTCCGCGGACTCGGATGTGGGAGAAGGATCCTTTTCCATGACGAGGCAGATTAGGGCCGTGAGGCCGAGCTTGAAAGACCCCCCTATCTTCCGATAGTTGCCGGGCCGAGGCCCGCATTGTCCCCTACTCCTTCGCTCATGTTCCCCTGGCTCCTGCTGACGCTGCCGTGGCTGGCTCTCCTCGCGTTCCTGGCCCTGCGGGTGCGACCCCCCCGGGGACTGGGTGGGGAGGGGACCGCGGCGACGCCCTTCGTGAGCGTGGTGGTGCCCGCGCGCAACGAGGCCCACAACATCGGCAGGTGCTTGTCGTCGCTCACCGCTTCCCGGTATCCGGCGTTCGAGGTGGTGGTGGTGGACGACGGCAGCGAGGACGGGACGGGCGACATAGCCAGGGCGATGGAGCGGGGCGCGGCGCGGCGCGTGACGGTCGTCGACGGGTTGCCGTTGCCGGACGGCTGGCTGGGCAAGCCGTGGGCGTGCGCCCAGGGAGCGCAGGCGGCGGGAGGCGATCTGCTCCTGTTCACCGACGCCGACACCATCCATGGTCCCGAGCTTCTGGGCCGGGCGGTGGCGGCGCTGGAGGAAGACGGTGCGGAGGTGGTGACCGTCGCCGGCCGCCAGCTCATGGAGTCGTTCTGGGAGCGGCTCGTGCAGCCGCAGCTGTTCATGGTCCTGATCATGCGCTTCTTCGACATCGAGGGGGCTCTGCGGCGGGGGCGTTGGCGCGACGCCATCGCCAACGGACAGTTCCTCCTTTTCCGGCGTGACACGTACCAGGCCCTGGGCGGACACGGGGCGGTGCGGGGCGAGGTCGTCGAGGATCTCGTGCTGGCCCAGCTCCTCGTCCGGCGGGGACACCGCCTCTCGGTACGCATGGCCGAGGGTGAGCTGTCGACGCGCATGTACCGGTCGCTCCGCCAGGTGGTGGACGGGTGGTCGAAGAACCTGCTGGTGGGCGCCCGCCGGACCGTGGCGCCCTGGCTCCGGCCCCTCATCGCACCAGCCGCCGCCGTGGTGGGGGCGGGACTCTGGATCGCGCCGCCGGTGCTCCTGGCCGTGTCACTGGCCGGGGACGGCGGGAGGGGACTGACACTGTGGTCCGCGGTGGCCGTGGTCGTGAGCGTCGTGTGCTGGGCGGCGTTCATCCGTCGCATGGGAGGCCCGCCGTGGTACGGTCTCCTCTATCCCCTGGGTGCCGGGGTGGGGTTGTTCATCCTGTTCAGGTCGTGGCTCTGGGGAAGGCGTGTGGAGTGGAAGGGCAGGGCCTACGTCCTGGACGATCCGGCCCCCGGGGAGTGAGGCGACGCGGCGTGTCGAGCGTGGACGGTTCCTCCCTCGTGGCCGCCCTGCGCGAGCGGGGAGCGGCGCTGGGCCTGGCGATGGTGGGGGTCACGACGCCGGAGGCCAGCGACCACGTCGCACATGTCGGGCGATGGCTGGCACAGGGGTACCACGGCGGCATGGCGTACCTGGCGCGCGAGGACGCGGTGGCCCGGCGCGGCGATCTCCACCGCACCATGGAGACGGTTCGCTCCGTCGTGGTCGCCGCCGACGAGTACGCCCAGGGCGATCCGCCCGGGGTGCCCGACGACCCTTCCCGGGGAGTGATCGCACGGTATGCGCGGGGACGCGACTATCACAAGACGCTCAAGAAGAAGCTCGTCGCACTGGCGCGATGGTTGGATGGGCAGGTGGCCCGAGGCGTCGGGTTCCGCGCCTACGTGGACACCGGACCCATCCTCGAGCGGGAGCTGGCGCAACGGGCCGGACTGGGGTGGTTCGGCAAGAACACCATGCTCATCCATCCCCGGCGGGGTTCGTACTTCTTCCTGGGCGTGCTCCTGGTGGACGTGGAGCTTCCCGCCGACAAGCCCTTCAAGGCCGATCACTGCGGATCGTGTCGGGCGTGCCTGGACGCCTGCCCGACGGGGGCACTACTGGGGCGCGACGAGCGTGGGGCCCCGGTGATGGATGCGCGGCGCTGCATCTCGTACCTGACCATCGAGCACCGCGGGCCGATTCCGGAGGAGCTCCGGCCGCTCACGGGCAATCGGGTGTTCGGGTGCGACATCTGCCAGGAGGTGTGTCCGTATACCCATAAATTCTCACGGCCCTCCCAGGAGCCTGACTATTCTCCGCGGCCGGCCTGGGAAGCGGAGTGGGACCGGGACGCGGACGATCCCGACGACGACGGGCCCACCGAGGCCGTCATCCCCACCACCGACGGCCCCGCCCTCGTCGCCCTCATGCGCATGAGCGAGGACGAATGGGACGCGTACACGCGGGGGTCGGCCATGCGACGGGCGGGGTACGCGGGGCTTCGGCGCAACGTGGCCATCGCGCTGGGGAACTGGCTGGCGGGGATGGATACGCCCGACCCGGAGGCCGTGGGCGAGCTGGTGGCGGCGCTGTCGGACGAGGATGATGTGGTCGCGGAGGCGGCGGCGTGGGCGTTGGGGCGGATCAAGCGCCCGTCGCCGTGACCATGGGCGGCGACGCGAACCCCGGTGTCTCCGGAATCCTCATGCCAGAATGGGCGGTTGAGTCCTGAGGCCCCGCCACCGGCTGCATTATGAGGCCCAGTTGAACCGAACCTCGAACGTACTCGGCGCGGTCGCCGGATCGGCAGATGTGGGGAACGGAAGATCTGCCGGGCCGACGTCGCCATAGCGAGGCGTCGGACGTCATGGGACCCGCGCTTCGCCGAAATGGCGCCGACAGGCCACGGGGACGACGCGCACCAGCAGCTTGCCGAAGTTGCGCCCCTCGAGCATGCGGTGGAGGGCCTCTGGCGCGTTCTCCAGGCCCTCGATTACGTCCTCGCGCCGATGCCGACCACTCGGCAGCCCCGCTGCTTGGCGACCTGCCCGACCACCGAGCCGACCGCGCCGGAGGCGGGCGCGACCGCCGCGGTTTCGCCGGCCCTGGTCTGGCCGATGTCGGTCAAGCCCATGTAGGCGGTGAAGCCAGGCATGCCGAGGATGCCCAGAGCCCACGACGGTTTCATCCGTTGATCGCTGTTGCGGCGGACAGGGTGCATATTCCGATTCAGCCTCAGGTCGTAGACACGGTGAGTTTCTTCGTTCGGTAGAGCAGCAAGGATGCATCCATGGAAGACGGTAGACTCCGACCGAGCCCAACGACGTCCCGAATCCCCGCCATCTTCCGGCGCCATCCCGTAAGCTGGACCCTGGGCCTCGGCGCTCTGCTCCTCATGGGAGGACTGATCCTGCGGACGCTTCTCCCTGCCAGCGCATCCGGCGTTGCCCTGGAGACCCGGGACGTGGTGCGCACCCTGGTGCTGGTGGGTCGCGTTCGTCCGCCTTCTCGCGCGCGCGTTGGAGCCACGGTGGCGGGAACCGTGGAGCGCGTGCTGGTGCGCGAGGGCGACCTGGTCGGGCGGGGCGATGTGCTGGTGACGCTGGACGACCGCGAAGCCCGGGCTGCGGTGGCCCAGGCTCGGGCTTCCCTGGCTGAAGTCACGGCCCAGGCCAAGGCCACGGTGGAGCAGGCGCAGAACGAAGCTGACCAGGCCGAGCGTGACCTGCAGCGCAGCCTTTCGGTGTTCAAGAAAGGGGCTTTGACCCAGCAACTGGTGGAGCAGGCACAGCAGAGGGCAGACGATGCGCGCAGCCGCCTGGAAGCGGCCCGCGCCCAGGCTGGAGGGGGGCGCAACGCCACCATCGTCCGGGCACAAGCGGCCCTGGAGGCGGGACGGGCGCGGCTCGATCTCACACGGGTGGTGGCCCCGGCCGACGGCGTGGTCCTCACCCGCGACGTGGAGCCCGGCGATGCCGTGCAGCCGGGCCGCACCTTCCTGGACCTGGCGCTGGACGGCCCCACCGAGCTCGTGGTCTTCCCCTCGGAGGAGAACCTGGGCCAGCTCCACGTGGGCGCGCCGGCCACGGCCTCCGCCGACGCCTATCCCGACTCGACCTTCCAGGCCCGCGTGTCCCTGGTGGCACCCTCGGTGGACCCGTCCCAGGGCACCGTGGAGGTCCGCCTCGCCGTCGATGCGCCGCCCCGATACCTGCGCCCCGAGATGACCGTGTCCGTGAACATCGAGGCCGGCAGGCGAGACCACGCGTCGGTCCTGCCCGAGAGCGTGGTCCGGGGGCTCGGCACCGACTCACCCTGGGTCGCCGTGGTCCGCGACGGCAGGCTGACCCGGCAGCCCGTGGACATCGGACTGCGCACGGACAGGTATGTCGAGATCCTCGCGGGCGTGGCCAGGGGGCAGTTGGTGGTACCGCCCCAGGACTCCCCGGCGCTGGGCGAGAAGGTACGCGTGCACGCTGCACCGGGGGGCTGAGCCATGCCCTTCGAGCTCTTCGTAGCTCTACGTTACCTGCGAGAGGGCCGTCTGCAGACGTGGCTCATCCTGGCCGGCATCGGCGTGGGAGTGGGTGTCATCATCTTCCTGTCGGCCCTCATCAACGGACTCCAGCAGAGCCTCATCGATCGCACCCTGGGCAGTCAGGCTCAGGTGGTGGTGCGGCCCCCCGAGGAGATGCCACGGATCCTGCCCCGTGCCGACTCGGCTCTGGTGTCCAGCGTGGTGCAGCGCCCACCCCAGCGAGTCCGCTCCATCGTGGAGTGGCAGCGAGTCATGAGCCTCCTCCGGCGCACGCCCGGCGTGGTGGCCGTGGCACCTACGGTGGCGGGCCCCGCCATGGCCGTCCGCGGCCCCGGCTCCACCGCTGTCACCATCCGGGGCGTGGACATCGACAGTTACGAGTCCATTGTGGACCTGCGCGGGCGACTGGTGGCCGGGACCTTCGACCTCGCGGGCTTCAAGGCCGTGGTGGGCACCGAGCTCGCCCGCGAGCTCGGTGTTGGCGTGGGCGGCAGGATTCGGATCCAGGCCGCCGGCGACCGGGGTGGCGTCTACACCGTTCCGGGCATCTTCGACCTGGGCAGCAAGGACCTCAACCAGCGATGGATCTTCGTGTCCCTGCGCGGCGCCCAGACCATGTTCGACCTGGACGGCGGGGTCTCCACCCTCGAGGTCAAAGGCGATCAGGTCTTCCAGGCCGAGGAGCTGGCGGGCCGCATCCGGGATCGCACGGGACTGGACGCCGAGAGCTGGATGGCCCGCAACGGGGACCTGCTTGTGGGCCTCCGCTCCCAGAGCCAGTCCAGCGTCATGATCCAGGTCTTCGTGATCCTGGCCGTGGCCCTCGGCATCGCCAGCGTGCTGGCAGTGTCGGTGGTGCAGAAATCCCGGGAGATCGGCATCCTCAAAGCCACGGGCACCCGCACCGGCTCGGTGACCCGCATCTTCCTGCTCCAGGGCGCCGTCCTGGGCGCGGTGGGATCCCTCGTAGGCATCGCCATAGGCACGACGCTGGCGCTCTTCTTCGCCAACCTGGCCAGGAACCCCGACGGCTCGCCCACATTTCCCGTGGACCTGAACCTGTGGCTCTTCGGGCGCTCCGTGGCCGTGGCCCTGACGGTGGGTCTGCTGGCCGCCATCCTGCCGGCACGAAGGGCGGCGCGGATGGACCCCGCCACCGTGATCCGCAATGGATGACACCATATCCCTGCTCAGGGTCGAGGCGCTGACCAAGACGTACGGCGAGCGGGTGGTGACCCACGTACTCAAGGGCATCGACCTGGAGATCCGCAGCGGTGAGCTCTGTGCTCTCACAGGGCCGTCGGGCTCGGGAAAGACCACGCTCCTGAACCTCATGGGGCTTCTGGACCGCCCCACGAGCGGACGCATCCTGCTCAGGGGCCAGGACACGACGCCCCTGGACGACGCCTCCCGCACCAGGCTGCGCGCCCGGAGCCTGGGCTTCGTCTTCCAGTTCCACCACTTGCTCACCGCCTTCACGGCCGCAGAGAACGTGCTCCTGCCCCTCCTGTCCCTTCACGGGAACAAGGAGCCGTGGATGCGGGAGAGGGCTCTGACTCTCCTGGCCGAGGTGGGTCTGTCGGACCGAGCCGACTATCGGGTGACCGATCTCTCCGGAGGCCAGCAGCAACGGGTGGCCGTGGCGCGCTCGCTGGTCATGGACCCGCCCCTGGTCCTGGCCGACGAGCCCACGGGCAACCTGGACACCCAGGCCGGCGAGCAGGTGCTGCGCCTCATGCGGTCGTTCAACGAGCGCCGGGGCACGGCCTTCCTCATCGTGACCCACGACGAGAGCGTCGCCGACCTTTGCCACCGGGTCGTCCACATGGTGGACGGCCGCGTGGATTCGGACACGCGCAACGGTGTGGAGGGATGGGAGCAGGACGGTGGGACGTCGGTCCAGACCCACGAGCCCCTGTCCTGAACTCTTCCGACACGTGTGCCGTCGGGTTCATTCATGTCGATGGCGACACTGCCAGGGTCGGCGATGCGCCGGGCGGGCTACGGAGGACTGCGGCGCAACGTCGCCATCGCGCTGGAGAACTGGCTGGCGCGGATGGATACACCGGACCCGGATGCCGTCGGCCGCCCTGTGGAGGCGCAGGAGAACCTGCTCCACGATGGCATCGGCCGTCCGGAGCCCAGCTCTTCCCGGTTGCCCCAACAAGAGACCCGTTGGTCCCTGGTGATGCCGAAGGTGTAGTCCCTGCCGGCGCTGACGGCCGTGAATCGCAGCGGGTCCGACACCGCGTTCGGTTGCAGCACGCACAGTGGGAAGGGTTGCGAGCAGGTGTCGCTGTCCTCCAGCGCTGCTCCCGCGGCGCCGGACGTATTGTCTCCCCAGCAATAGGCCGTGCCGTCGGAGGTCCAACCGCAGACCGCGTATGCGCCCGCGCTGATTCCCACGAACGTGTGGCCCCCGGTGACGGGCGTCGGGGTGCCGACATCCCCAACGTCACACTGGCCCGTCCCCAATCGGCCGGCGACGTCCCGGCCCCAGTGGGACGTCCGCCGGACGTCGGCAACAAGCGCGCGCAATGGCACGATTGCCCACGGACTTCCGGGACGTCGGCTACCAGTGCCACTTTGTGGAAGTCTTTCGCGCTGACTTGTCTACCGGCGCGAGGCCCTGGCGCGCGTCGCAGACACACGAGTGCCCTCCGCTGCAGTGTCCGCGCACGGTAGCCGTGCACCCACATCAGGTAATCGAGGATTGCCATGGATCTCGCGGGTATGGTCGCGTTCGTCACTGGTGGTTCTGGAGATGTCGGCGCCGCGGTCAGTCGGTCGTTGGCCTCTGCAGGAGCCGACGTCGCCCTCTCATATGTCGGCAACGCGGACGGGGCCATGAGGACGGCCGATGCCGTCCAGGCGCTGGGGAAACGAGCCGTGGCGGTGCAGATCGACCAACGCGACCCCGCAGCCATCGATGCGGCAGCCCGACAGGTCGTCGAGGGATTCGGGCGAGTCGACGTCCTCGTGAACAACGCGGCGTGGAACATCGGCATTCCCTTCAAGGATCTCGACGCGCTCACGGCCGACGTGTGGGACCGGGTGCTGGAGACCAATCTGCGCGGTCCGTTCCTGTTGTCCCGGGCGCTCGCGCCTCACCTGCGCGCGCACGGGTGCGGGCGCATCGTGAACATCGCCTCCATCGGCGGGCTGTATCCCATGAGCAGCAGCATCGCGTACTCGGCGAGCAAGGCGGGGCTGATCCACCTCACGCGGTGTCTTGCGGTCGCCCTCGCGCCGGACGTGACCGTCAACTGCGTGGCACCCGGATTGATCGAAGGCACCCGCATGGCGAAGCGTCTGCCGCCCGAGGTGGTGGATGCGGTGCGGGAGCAGGTCGTGCTGGGACGGACAGCCAGCATCGCGGACATCGCGGCGCAGGTGGTGGCCTTCTGCCGTGCCGAGTCCGTCACCGGCCAGGTGCTGGTGGTCGACGGCGGCGGGCCGGGCTGCATGCGCTGACGCTGCTCCGCCCTGGACCGTCCCTCGGAGGACCCGGAGTACACGAGGGGCCGGCCCGGGAGGTCGAGGAGGATCAGGACCCCGAGCCCCTCGAGCCCACGGGCCCGAACACCCGGTCCAGGAAATGGTCGATGGCGGGAACCCGCTCGTCGGCGGGCGGGAGGTGTCCCCCGTCCTTCACCAGGACGAGCTTCCTGGGCGGCCGGAGCAGGTTCCAGAGCGGCAGGCCGTGCGTCAGCCATGGCTCCTCCTCGTCGTGCCGCCCGTTCAGGAGGAGCTTGGGCTCGGAGATGTACGGGGCGAAGTTCACGTCGTTGACCGCAGGGAGCTCGAGCGTGAACGCCTTGTCGATGCCCCCGCCGATGAGGACCGCCGCCTTGAAGCGCGGATCCACGGCCGCGAACAGAAGGCGATTGGAGGCGCCCCAGCTGAGCCCCGCGTAACCGAGGCGCTCCATGTCGATGTCGCTCCGGCTCTGAAGGTAGTCGAGGCCGAGGCGGAGCTCCCTGGCCTGCAGGACGACCTCGTCGCGGAAGCGGACGCTGGACGCATCGGGGGGCTTGTAGCCGGGACCCCACGGCCGGCCGGTCATCCCCTTCATCACGATCGAGAAGACGGCCCGGCCGGAACGGATGAGCGGGCCCACGATGGTCTCTGCATCCTGGAACACGCTTTCCCCGTAGAACACGTCCACGCCGGGCACGTAGACGAGCGTCTGGTAGGGCGGAGCCGAGGACTTCGGGAGCCACAGGTAGGCGAGGACGCGCTCGTTTCCGGCGCCCGCGTAGCTCACGTGGAGGCGTAGCCAGTCCGGCGTCTGCACGCTGTCCAGGACCGCCGCCTTCAGCGGGTGGCGGTCGTAGCGGTAGTAGGACAGGAGCCGGCGGAACGTCTTCTTGTCCACCGGCTTGTAGGTGGGAGTCCGGTCGGCGATGTCGATGGCGAACGTGCCCTGGTCCCTGTGCGCCCGCGCGTCCCGGGCGCGCACGCGGGCGCACCGGAAGCCCAGATCGTTGGAGGCGTAGAAGGGATCGAACGCCCCGACGTCCGAGAACGTGTACATCGGGTCCTCCCACGACCCTCCCATCACCGTGCGGCCGTCGCCGATGGGGTTGGCCGTCCATTCTCTGACGTTGCCGCCCATGGCGTACGCGCCGAACGGGCTGATGCCGAACGGGTGGGCGTCGACGGGAACCGTGCCTGCGCTGGAGAAGTTCCCCTGGTCGTGATAGTCGTGCTCCGGGCCGGCGAAGCCCCACGGCATGACGACACCCGTGAGGGCGGTCCGACCGTCTCGGGCCGCCTTCTCCCACTGGAAGACCGAGGGGAGCGCTTCGCCCCGGTAGGCGCAGTACGCCGCGGCCTCGTACCACGAGACGCCGGTCACGGGATAGTCACCCCTGCCGGGGGGGAACTGCTGGGAAGTCCAGCCGCGGGGGCCGGGCAGGCCGGTCCGGTCCACGAGCCGCTTCACGGCCTGCCCGAACGTCAGGGTGTCGCCACCGTCGACGATGGGGCTGGGCCACAGGCTCCGGTCCCGGTAGCCGCCGGAGGTGACGAACTCGCGATACTCCGCGTTGTCGACCTCGTAGCGGTCGAAGAAGTATCCGTCCAGGTGGGCCTCGAGCCCGGCCGGAAGGTCCGGTGTCACCGTGTGGTAGTCGCCGCCGGGCACGAAGACCGCGTCCTTCGGCTCCGAGTCGGCGGGCACCAGCGACACGTGGAGGGTGATACCAGGAGGCACGCCCCCGCCGCCGAAGAGTCGAGCATGGGCGCGCTCCAGCTCCCCGGAGGCGAGCCGCTGGACGGGAGCGTAGCCGGGCTTGTCGATGCGCAGCAGATGGGGCGTCCGGGGGAGGCGCAGCGTGTCGATGGGGGTCGTGCCCAGCGGCTCGAAGCCCGTCGAGTCGCCGACGCCAACCGTCGCCGACCCGTCGCTGCGGGCCAGGGCGGTGGGCGAGTCGGTGGGGAGCGGTCTCTCGTACACGCGGGCGCCCGGGGGGGTGGTGGTGAGGGTGAGGCGGTCGGAGATCACGCTCCACAGACGCGCCAGCGTCGTGTCGCCCTCCAGGGTCGGCTCCGCCTGGCGAGCCATCCGATACGCTTGCGGGTAGCGACCGTCGTCGGCCAGCCGCTCGATCTGCGGCAGAAGGAGGCGCGCACGGTCCACGGCCATGCGGTGCAGCCAGCGCGGGACGAGCACGATCCCCACCGCCGCCGCCGCCAACACCGCGAGCGTGCCCGCGGCGACGAGCACGGGGTGCCGCCACCGTCGCCTCGGCCCCCTGCCGATCACGGGGGTTCGCGCCACCGTCGTCCCCCCGCTCTCCGTTGCCAGCGGCTCGAGCTGGGCCAGCATCTCGTCGGCGGTCTGCCAGCGATCTGCCGGACGCTTCTCCAGCGCGCGCATGATCACCGACTCCAGCGCCGCCGAGACGGTGGGCCGGCGCTCCGTGAGCGGCTCGGGCGTCTTCGTCACCTGCGCCGCCAGGATCTGCTGCGGCGTTCTCCCGGTGAACGGCGGACTCCCGCTCAGCAGCTCGTAACCGAGCACCCCGAGCGCGTAGATGTCCACACGCTGGTCGAGGTTGGGATCGGCACCCGCCTGCTCGGGTGCCATGTAGGCGGGTGTGCCCAGGGCCATCCCGGCCGTGGTCAGCCGGTCCCGGTCGGCTACCTCGCTCAACGCCTTGGCCACGCCGAA
>Ga0316583_10000098_pt1 | contig 19430 bp, 15 predicted proteins | sample J_170502JBrBrA_D_FD_204513 | JGI IMG/M metagenome (GOLD analysis project Ga0316583, IMG submission 204513) | Rhizosphere microbial communities from salt marsh grasses in Alabama, United States - J_170502JBrBrA | ecosystem: Host-associated > Plants > Roots > Rhizosphere | place: USA: Alabama... | reverse complement strand
CGGTAGGATTCGGGGTGGTCCCGCGCCAGCGTGCGGAACACCGTGTAGTTGCTGGCCCACGTGGCGCTCCGGGACCAGCTGCGGACGCCTCCCAGGAGGACCAGGAGGGCCGCGACCCCCAGCACCGGTCTTCGCGCCCGGCGTGAAGCGCCGGCCTTCAGCCATCCCCAGACACCCACGGCCAGGAATGCCACGCCCACCGAGGGCAGATACAGGGTCCGCTCCGACACCCATATGCCGACGGGAAAGGCCAGGTCGCTGACCACGGCAACGGAGAGCGCCACCCACACCACTCCCAGGGCGATCCAACGTCCGCGCTTCACGTCCACCGCCGCCAGCGCCCCGAACCCCAGCGCCACCGCCACGCCGGCCCAGAAGCGGACGGAGGCCAGAGTCGCCGGCACGATGACGGCGGGCCCGTAGTCCGCCACCAGGTCCGCGGGCCAGAGAAGAAGGCGGGCCACCTCCGTGAAGTTGGCCACCGCCGTCTCGATACGCGTCGCGGCGGGAAGGGCCACGATATAAGGTGCCGCGTCCCGGTGGACGAGGACCCCCAGGATGTGGTGGCGGAGGAACAGGTAGCCGAGGAGGACCGCGGCCAGGACGGCGAACAGGGGCCAGTCGGCGAGGAGGCTCGGGCGGGAGCGGGCGCTCGGTTCCGCGGAAGCTGCCACCGTGGGGACGGGGCCGGCCGCCGAGCCCCCGACGGGGAGGCGCTCCCGAGAAGCTCCGTCCACCGCCGCGGGAGCGAGGAGGGCCACCGCCACAAGGAGGGCCGGGAGGGCCACCCCGTTCTCCTTCGTCGCCAGGGCCAGCGCGTAGCAGGACGCCACAGCCGCGATCCGCATCCACCGGCGTCGAGGTGTGCCGAGATACGCCAGGACCCCGAGCAGCACGAAGAGGGCCATGAGCGCGTCTCCCCGCCCCACGTCGTTCGCCACCGCCTCCACGTGGGCGGGGTGCACGGCGAAGATGAGGCCCCCGACGAGGGACGGGAGGGGCGAAGCCCCGAGGGCAGCCAGCATGAGCACCACGAGCGCCGTGTCCGCTGCGTGGAGCGCCACGTTGAAGACGTGGAAGGGCAGAGGAGAGCCGTTCCCCATGCTCCAGCTCAGCGCGAAGCTCAGGGAGGTGAGGGGACGCCAGGGGGACCCTCCCGCGGGCACGTCGGTCCGGTACGGGGAGGAGATGATCTCTCCGACATGGCTCACGCCGTGCACTGCGGCGTTGTCCACGATGTCCCCGATGTCGTCCAGGGCGAAGCCGTTGGGGAGGGAGGGGATGTAGACGACCACCGAGGCGAGGACGGCCAGCCACACCGCCGTGGAGTGCGTCAGCCGGCGCCGGAGAAGCGAACCGCTCCGCGACGGCGGCTCGGGGGTCGAAGGGGTGGGGTGGAGCCTGTGCACGCTCAGGTCGGGGAACGGGGTGGGGTGCGCATCGAATGTGGTGCTTCTCGGTTGGCCCCGCCCATGATGCGCCGAAGCGCCGCCATGTGCGACTCGTCGGAGGCCCCGGCCCAGGTGGAGTCGAGGACGCCGTATCCCTCCACCGCACCGAAGGTGCGTCTCGCGCCGGTGCTCTGCGTGCCGTTCACCGCCCAGTATGCCCAGTCGACCTCGTGGGTGGTGATGTAGCGGGTGAGATCCTCGAACCAGGAGCCGTACGCCGCCGGGTCGTCGCTCCGGAGGCAGGCGGGTCGGGTGTAACAGGTGCCGAACTCGCCGATCCAGAGCGGCCGCGGCCGGGGACCGGTCACCAGATAGCCCCACCGGGGCGTGATCTCGCCCACCCACTCGTCGTAGCTCGCGTGGGGCTCGAACCAGGCGTAGTCGTGCGCCTCGTAGACCACGCGCCCGGGCACGTCCAGGATCACCGGCAGGGTGTCGACGTTCGAGAGGTCCGCCGCATACCCTATCCCCTCCACGAAGACCAGGAGGCGCGGGTTCACGCTCAGGACGGCGTTGCCTCCCCGCTCGGCCGCGGCGTGCCAGTCGGTGGCCGGTGGCCCGCCCCAGGTCGCGCGGATGCGCGGCTCGTTGCGCAGGTCGGCTCCGATCACGCGGGGGTCGTCGCGGTAGCGCGCGGCCATCGCCTTCCAGTCGGCGATCCAGCTCGACTCCGGGTAGCGCTCGTTGTACCAGAGCTCGTTCCCGTCCCGCCCGCAGCACCACTCCGCGTCGCTGTTGTGGTCGTCGAGGATGACCATGATGCCTCGGCGGGTGAGCGCGGCGACGACCTGGTCCAGGATCTCCAGCGCGTGACGGCCCAGGAGCGCGGGGTTGGCGGTGAGCGCGCGGGACGGGACGACGGGATCGCGCTCGACCAGCTCGTTGGAGAAGGGCAGACGCACCGCGTTGAAGCCGAATCGACCGATCTCCCCGGCGATGGTGTCGAGTGGCTGGAGCTGAAGCCCGCCGACCGCGAAGTCCTCCGACTCGGCGCCGTACCAGCTGACCCCCACCAGACGGACGCGCCGCCCGGCACCGTCCACGATGAACCGTCCCTCGGTGCGGAGCGACAGGGTGCGTTCGGCCGGGGCACGCGGGTGCGCCGAGGGGCTCTCCGGCGCCGGGGGCCCGCACGCCGCGAAGAGGACGGGCAGAACCCCCGCGATGAGGGCGCCGTGGGCTGCTCGCAGAAGGCTCCGAGGGCTCCGGCCGCGCCGCGGGCGGGTGGGAAGTGTGGCCACACCGGCAGTGTGGATGTCGTGCCCCGGGGCGTCAACGGGCGGAGGCCGTCGCGGCCGCCGGCCGCGTGACGGTCGAGCCCCCTGGTTGGGCTCGATGCAACCGGGTTAACATGGCACATGGTGCCGACCCAAGCCGTTCCGGAGGGGCTCCTCTCGGCCCCGGCCAACCTCACGTACGTCGCGCTGTTGTTCGCGTTGTTCGTGGTGCCCAAGGTGTTGCAGCGGTACCGGATCCCCGACGCGGTCACCTGCCTGCTGCTCGGCTTCGCAGCCGCGGCTCTCGGCTTCGGGCGAGAGAATCAGACGGTCGAGCTTCTGTCGACATTCGGGATCACGGCGCTCTTTCTCTTCGCCGGTCTCGAGATCGACGCCCGCGAGCTGCGCCGCGACCTGCGGACATTCACGCAGCACATCATGGTCTGGTCGGCCCTCATGGTGATCGTCGCCGTCGCGGTGGCCGGCATCCTCCATTTCCAGTGGCGCGCCGCCGCCCTGATCTCGCTCGCCCTGGTCACTCCGTCCACCGGGTTCATCCTGTCGTCGCATCATGCGTTCGGGCTCTCCGAGAGCGAGCACTTCACGGTGAAGACGAAAGCGGTGGGCTCGGAGTTGGTTGCGTTGGCAGCCCTGTTCTTCATCGTGCAGACCACGTCGTGGGAGCGCTTCGCGCTGGCGACGGCTACGATGATCCTCCTCGTCGCGTTCATCCCCTTCGCCTTCCGCGTGTTCGCCACGCGCATCGCGCCCTTCGCTCCGCGCTCGGAGTTCGCCTTCCTCCTCATGGTCGCCGTCGTTTGCGCCTACGCCACGTTGCGGTTGGGTGTGTACTACCTGGTCGGGGCGTTCCTCGTGGGTGTCGCCGCGCAGCGCTTCCGCGTCCGGCTCCCCGCCATGTCGTCGGAGAAGATGGTGGATGCGCTCGAGGCCTTCGGCTCGGTGTTCATTCCGTTCTACTTCTTCGCGGCCGGCACGCATGTGGAGCACGAGCAGCTGCAGTGGACGGCCGCGGCGGTGGCGGGCGCGCTGCTGGTGGTGATAACCCCCCTGCGCGTGGGCGCCGTCACCGTGCACCGCCGGATGGCGCTGGACGAGCCCTTTTCCAGGAGCCGCCGCATCGGCATCGCGCTGGTGCCCACGCTGGTGTTCACGCTCGTGATCAGCAGCATTCTGCACACCAGATACGCGGCGCCGGACTGGCTCGTGGGTGCGCTCGCGATCTACACCGTGGTCAACACGATGCTGCCCGCCTTCGTGCTGCACGCGCAGGCGCCCGAGTTCACAGAGCCGGCGGCGGAGCCGACGACCGCGCTGGAGTAGGTGCGGGAACGGGCCGAAAGCGGGGGCCCACCGGAGCCTCTGTCAGTTCGGACGCGACCGATCCTCCGGTGCCGCGTCGATGCCGTTCGGATAGAGCATCACGTCGAGGTCACCCCACCGCGATGGACACTCGAACGAGCCGGTGGGACGCCCCCAGTGCGCCAGGGCCGCCTCCCTTTCTTCGGGGCGCGATGGGATGAAGAACGTGGTCCGGTCGATTCTCCTCCCATAGAGGTCTTCCCGATACCACAGAGGTGAGCTCTCCCAGTTGTACGTGGACGTGTTGAGCTTGACCTGGTTGACCTGAATGCGCTCCCGGGACGTGAACGTCACGAGACGCGCGACCCAGAAGTCCGCGAAGCCCCAGGGCGTAGGTAGCTCGTCCACATGGGCGTCCAGGCACCGGGTGAGCGCCTGGGGACGCAACAGCGTGAACCGGTGCGGGAGGGTGACGAGGATGCCGAGGGACAGAGCCAACACGGACGCCAGCGAGAGGCGACTGACTGAGGCCGACGGGCTCAGCTCGGGAATGGCCCAGAGCGCCAGCCAGACGAGAGGAATGTAGAAGACCTCCTGGAGATAGCGCATCGAGTACATGTCCGCCCAACGGCCCGTGGCGACGAGCGCCCCCATCTTCACCACGAGGACGACCACGCTGAACCTCAAGAACAGTCCCAGCCAACGCTTCGCTTCCGGCTGCTCGTCGACCCGCAGGCCCCGGGGCGTTCTCATTCTCCACAGATACGCCAGGAGCCCGAGTGCCACGGCCAGGTACAGGATCCAGTTGCGCGCCACGAGCTCCGCGAGAGAGGGGAGCAACATCACGGCGGACCAGAGCCTGTGTCCCCATCCGCCTCCGAGCAGGTGAGCGGAGGCCGCGTTGAGGATTCCCAGCCTGATGAGCATCGCCTTGGCCAACATGCCGCCGGCCACACCCAGAGCACTCACGCTCAGCACCGGAATGAACGTCCGGCGGAAGGACAGCGCGCCCTCGAGGCTCAACCATCCGAGCACGATCACCCCGGGGATCACCGCGGAAGGCAGGGCCAGCAAATCGGAGAAGGCGAACCCGGCGCTCGTCACCAGGTCGAAGCACAACCACCCGACGAGGCGGCTGCCGTCGCCACTGGAAAGGTCTCCCAGCTGGTACAGCCAGAGGAGGAACAACAGCTGAATGGCCCCGTGATTCTCGGGTGGCAGGGCCATGTAGACGTAGTTGGGGGTGGTGGCCACGAGAAAGAGCACAACCGCAAAGCCCAGGGCGAAGGTCCAGCTCGACGAGGCGCTGGTGCCCCAGACGCGACGGAAGAGCTTCCCCAGGATCAGCGCCAGAGAGAGGACAAACAGAAGCTCGTAGACCAGGATCGCCCACAGGCCGTTGCGCACGGCCGAGCGAATGACGGTCATCGCCAGGAAGTCGGGGAAGATGAACGTCGCTTCGGTGAAATGAAACAGCGAGATCGGGTGATGGAGGACGAAGAAGTCGCGGTAGAACGCTTCGAAGTAGACGAGATCTCCGTGCACGGCGGTGGTTTCCGCCATCCACCAGCAGAGGAGAACACTGCACAACGCGACGATCCCCACGACCCACGGACCACGGCGTATACGGTGCATCGCTGGCCTTTCTAGAGTTCCGTCCGTTCCAGCGCGCGCTGTCCCATCTTTCCCAGCTTCGCCACGGGGTCGCGCGTGGCGAGAGCCCGGCGCACCTCGGGCCGCCCAGTGGCCCTGTCCACGCCTCGGGCGGCGATTCGCGGCGTGTCGGGCCCTGTCGCCCCTACCCGAAGATCCCTTTCACCACCTCCAGCGAGTCGGCCAGGCGGTCGACCTCCTCCTCGGTATTGTAGAGGTAGAAGGACGCCCGTGCCGTCGCCGACACGCCGTAACGCTTCATGACGAGCTGCGCGCAGTGGTGTCCGGCACGGATGGCGATGCCCTCGGAGTCGAGAATCGTCGAGATGTCGTGGGGGTGCGCGTCACCCATGGTGAACGACACGACTGCGGAGCGCTCCTCCACCGACTCGGGCCCGTAGATGCGGAGCCCCGGGATGGCACCGAGCCGTTCCATGGCGTAGGCCATGAGCGTGCGCTCGTGGGCGGCCACCTCGTCGGCGGGGAGCGTGGCCAGATAGTCCACCGCGGCCCCGAAGCCGATGGCGCCGGCGATGTTGGGCGTGCCCGCCTCGAACTTGTGGGGCACCTCGGCCCAGGTGCTCATGTCGCGCTCGACGAACTCGATCATCTCGCCGCCGCCCTGGTACGGCTCCATGGACTCCAGGAGCTCGCGCCGGGCCCACAGCGCGCCGATCCCCGTGGGGCCACACATCTTGTGGCCGCTGAATGCGTAGAAGTCGACGCCCAGGGCCTGGACGTCCACACGGGCGTGCACCGCTCCCTGGGCGCCGTCCACCAACACCAGAGCGCCGACCTTCTTCGCGGCCTCGGCGATCTCGCGCACGGGGTTGACGGTGCCCAGCGAGTTGGAGATGTGGCTCACCGCCACGAGTTTCGTGCGCTCGTTGAGGAGATCCGGCAGAGGCCCGAGATCGAGGCGTCCCTGGTCGTCGATCTCTATATAGCGGAGCTTGGCGCCCGTGCGCCGGGCCAGAAGCTGCCAGGGCACGAGGTTCGAGTGGTGCTCCAGCACCGTGACCACGATCTCGTCGCCGGCATGGATGTTGTCCATGCCCCACGAGCCGGCCACCAGGTTGATGGCCTCGGTGGTGCCCCGGGTCCACACCACCTCGGAGGAGTCCGCAGCGTTGATCCATCCGGCGACCTTGGCCCGCGCCTCCTCGTAGGCCTCCGTGGCCCTGCGCGACAGCTCGTGGATGCCCCGGTGCACGTTGGCGTTGTCGTGAAGGTAGTACGCGTTCACCACGTCCAGGACGGCCCGGGGCTTCTGGGAGGTGGCGGCGTTGTCCAGATAGACCAGCGGCTTGCCGTTCACCTGCTGGTCCAGGGTCGGGAAGTCCCGGCGGATGGCGACCGGGTCGAAGCTGCTCATACCTCTACGTAGACGTCTCCTTCGCGGATCTCGACCGGAAACGATCGGACCGGCCGGATGGCGGGGAGGGCCTTGTTCTTGCCGGTACGCACGTCGAAGCGCGCGCCGTGGTACATGCATACCAGATCGGTGTCCTCGAGGTCGCCGTCCGACAACGGGTACTCCTCGTGAGAGCACCGGTCGAGGAGAGCGTAGACGTTCCCGTCCACATTCGCCAGCACGAGCTGCTCGCCCCCCGCGGGCACGGACTTGAGCTGGCCGACGGGGCAGTCGGCCAGGGCGGCCACCTTGATCCACTCAGCCATGGTGGGGGCTCCCTCGGGGGACGGGTCCCGCAGAGGCGACATCGGCCCGGGGATATGGTCGGCCCCGGGCCGCTAAGCGAAGCCCTGATCCCCACGGCAGGACCGTCACCGCGCTGTGGGGCTGAGCGGTCGTCGGCGCGGGACCCGTCCCCCGACGGAGCCCCTCACACATCGTGCCCCAGCTTCTCCTCGATGACACGCGTCACCTTGTGACCCACGCCGCCCAGAGGCAGCCGCGACAGCACCTCTCCCAGGAACCCGAGCACCACCAGGCGCTCGGCGGCGATGCGTGGCAGCCCGCGGCTCATGAGGTAGAACTTGGCTTCCTCGTCGAGCTGCCCGACGGTGGCGCCGTGGGAGCACTTCACGTCGTCGGCCTCGATCTCGAGGTTGGGCAGCGAGTCCGCCCGGGCGTGGGGCGACAGCAGCAGGTTCCGGTTCGTCTGGTACGCGTCGGTCTTCTGCGCGCCCTTGTGCACCCGGATGATGCCGCGGAACACGGCACGGCTGTGCCCGTCCAGCGCGCCCTTGTAGAGGAGGTCGCTGCCGGCATTGTCCGAGACGTGGTCCTGGCTGGTATTGAAGTCGAAGTGCTGGTTGTCGTCCCCGAAGTAGAGGCCGAGCATGTCGGAGTTGGCGCCGGGACCCAGCAGCCGCGCGTTCAGGTCCACGCGCGTGGTGGTGGCGCCCAGCGCGACGTTCAGCGTGTCGAGGGTGGAGTCGCGCCCGGCCAGGGTGCGCTGCACCGACTGATAGAACGCGCCACGGCCCAGGCGCTGCACGGCCACGTACTGCACCTGGGCGCCGTCCCGGGCGATGACCTCCACCGCCGAGGAGGTCAGCGTCTGCGCCTCGAAGTCGTCGGAGAGGAACTCGTCCACGTACGACACCCGGCTCGCCGTGTCCGCCACGATGAGCGTCCGGGAGAAGTAGGCGGCGCCGGATTCGGTGAACCAGCGCGTGATGCGCACGGGGCAGTCCAGGTGCACGCCCCGGGGCACGTGCAGGAAGATGCCGTCGTTCCAGAGCGCCGCGTTCAGCGCGGCAAACTTCCCCTCCTCCGGCGGCACGGCCTGGGTGGCGAGGTATTCCTTCACCAGCTCCGTGTGGCTTTCCACCGCCTCGTGGAGCGAGCAGAGCACGACGCCCTTGGCCTCCAGCTCGGGATCGAGCTCGGTGTGCACCGTGTGGCCGTCGAAGAGGACGATGCGTCCAGACGCCTCGCGGTCCAGCGCCATGGCCTCCCGGAGCCGCAGCGGCCACGCCTCGGCCCGGTCCGGCGCGGGCGGTGCCTCCGACAGCTTGAGCGCGCCGAGGTCGAGCTTCTTCTTCAGGTCCGTGTAGCGCCACTCCTCGAGCTTCGTCGTAGGCATTGGGGTGCGCTCGTACACGTCCCAGGCATGGTCGCGGCGCTCGCGTAGCCAGTTGGGCTCCCGGGTGGAGACCCTGCCGACCGCCGCTCCGTTGAGGGCTTCGGTGACGCCTTCCATCAACTCTCCGATCATCCGACCGAGCCCTCCATCTCCAGTTCGATGAGCCGGTTCAGCTCGACGGCGTACTCGAGGGGGAGCTCCTTGGCGATGGGCTCGATGAATCCCCGGATGATCATGGCCATGGCCTCACCCTCGGAGATCCCCCGGCTCTTCAGGTAGAAGAGCTGCTCCTCGCCGATCTTCGACACCGACGCCTCGTGCCCCACGTTGGCGTCGTTCTCCTCGATCTCGATGTACGGATAGGTGTCCGTGCGCGACGTGTCGCTGATGAGGAGCGCGTCGCACTCGACGTTGGAGCGCGCGTGGTGCGCGCCCTCGTACACCTTGAGCAGTCCGCGGTAGGACGAGCGCCCGTGCCCCTTCGAGATGGACTTGGACACGATGGACGACGTGGTATGCGGCGCCACGTGGACCACCTTGCCGCCGGTGTCCTGGTGCTGGCCGTCGCCGGCGTACGCGATGGACAGGATCTCGCCGTGGGCGTGCTCGCCCACCAGGTAGCAGGACGGGTACTTCATGGTGAGCTTGGAGCCCAGGTTCCCGTCCAGCCACTCCATGGTGCCGCCCTCGTGCACCATCGCCCGCTGGGTGACGAGGTTGTACATGTTGTTCGACCAGTTCTGGATGGTCGTGTAGCGGAAGCGGGCGTTCTTCTTGACGACGATCTCGATGACGCCGGAGTGGAACGACTCGGTGGAGTAGACCGGCGCCGTGCATCCCTCGATGTAGTGGGCGTTGGCGCCCTCGTCGACGATGATGAGCGTGCGCTCGAACTGCCCCATGCGCTCCTGGTTCACCCGGAAGTACGCCTGCAGCGGCGTCTCCAGCTTCACGCCCTTGGGGATGTAGACGAAGGATCCGCCGGACCACACCGCGGAGTTCATGGCCGCGAACTTGTTGTCCTGCGGCGGGATGATGGTGGCAAAGTGCTCGCGGAAGAGCTCCGGGTGGTTCTTCAGCCCGTCCTCGATGGAGTCGAAGATGACACCCTTCTTCGTCCACTCCTCCTTCAGCGAGTGGTACACCATCTCCGACTCGTACTGGGCGCCGACGCCGGCGAGGATCTTACGCTCGGCCTCGGGGATGCCGAGCTTCTCGAAGGTGTCCTTGATCTCCTGCGGGACCTCCTCCCACGTGTGGCCCATGCGGTCCTGGGGGCGCACATAGAAGTAGATCTCGTCGAGGACCTCCTCAAGGCCGGAAAGGTCACCACCCCACGTCGGCATGGGTTTCTTGTTGTAGATCTTCAGCGCCTTCAGGCGGAACTTCAGCATCCAGTCGGGCTCGCCCTTGTGCGCGGAGATCTGGCGGACGACCTCCTCGTTCAACCCTCTCTCGGCACGGAAGACAGGCTTGCCCTCGGTGACGAAGTCGTACTTGTAGTCGTCGAGGTTCAGGCCCTTGATGACTTCGTTCTGCGGCATGGGAAGTCCCCCTCAGGTCCTCAGGCGCCGGCCGACAGCTCGTGCGCCTGCCAACTCTTGTAGCCTTCCTCTTCCAGCTCCAACGCGATCTCCGGACCGCCGGACTGCACGATGCGCCCCTCCACCATAACGTGGACGTGGTGGGGCTTGATGTAGCCCAGGAGGCGCTGGTAGTGCGTGATGACGAGGATCGCCATGTCGGGGTTCTCCTCCGCCAGCTTGTTCACGCCGCCCGACACGATCTTCAGGGCGTCGATGTCCAGGCCTGAGTCGGTCTCGTCCATGAGGGCGAGGCTGGGCTTCAGCACCGCCATCTGCAGGATCTCGTTGCGCTTCTTCTCGCCGCCGGAGAACCCGTCGTTGACGTGGCGCTCGGCGAAGGCGGGCTCCATCTCCAGCATCTCCATGCGCTCCAGGAGCATGTCCTGGAAGTCGAAGAGGTCCAGCTCTTCGCCCTCGGGCAGGTGAGCCTGCACCGCGGTACGCATGAAGTTGGCGATGGAGACGCCGGGGATGTCCACGGGATACTGGAACGCGAGGAAGATCCCCGCCCGGGAGCGCTCGTCGGGCTCGAGGCCGAGGAGGTCCTTGCCGTGGAACTCCACGGTGCCGGCGGTGACCTCGTATCCAGGGTGCCCCGCGAGCACCTTGGCCAGCGTGCTCTTACCGGAGCCGTTGGGGCCCATGATGGCGTGGATCTCGCCCTTGCCCAGGGCCAGGTCGACGCCCTTCAGGATCTCGAGCTCATCCTCCGCAACCTTGGCGCGGAGGCCTGCGATCTTCAGAATGGGAGCGTCACTCATGGGTCTCTGCGGCGGGTGGCCTGGGGAGGCAGGCAGTTATCAAGAATGATTCTCGGTTTCATGAACCTAGGCAGGGCCTCGACGGGGGTCAAGTGGACGAAAGAGCACACGCTTCAGCGGAGTCGGCATTCGCCGCGACACCCGAGGAGGGGCTTCCCGGTACCCCCCGTCTCCATGGCGGATCCCTGGGGCCGAGACCCTGGTTGGTGCTCGGCGGCGGGGGCCTGAAGGGCCTCGCCCATATCGGGGCCTGGAGGGCCCTGAACGAGGCCGGCCTGAAGCCCGTCGGCATCGTCGGGACCAGCATCGGCGCCCTCGTCGGCGCCCTCATGGCCGCGGGTGAGACGTGGGGGCGTATCCATGGCGAAGCTCGAAGGCTCAGGAGGGAAGACATCATAAGGGTGAACCGCCGGGTGGCATGGATCAACGGCATCCGTCAGATGAGCGTGTTCCGGGGAGATGTCCTCCGGGACTACTACGCCGGGCTCTTGCCCTCCGGAGGCTGGGATGCGCTGGAGCTTCCCCTGCAGATGAACGCGGTGGACCTCGAGACGGGGTGCACCGAGTGGTTCGGCACCGGCGCCCGCACCGACGTGTCTCTCGTCGACGCCACTTACGCGTCCTCCGCGCTTCCGGTGTTCTATCCTCCCGCGATGCTGGGCGGGCGCGTCTTCGTGGACGGCGGAACGCAAGAGGCGCTGGCCCTGGAGCGCGCCGTGCAGCTCGGCGCCACCGGCGTCGTCGGCATCGACGTGGGTGTGGGCGAGAAGGAAGAGGTGGACGGGATCCTGAGGCAGGGACTGCTGGCCGTGCACGCGCGCATCTTCTCCATCATGACCTATCGCCGGCGCACGGATCTCCTGAAGCACTGGGACGGGCCGCCGCTCTGGTATGTGCGGCCCCGCCTCGAGGGGTACGGGACCTTCGACTTCACCGGCGTGGAGCACTTCGTGGAGGAGGGGTACCGGGCGACGAGAGAGGTGCTGGCCGGGGCCGCCTGACGCCGCCCCAGGGCGCGGACGGGGTGGCTGGTCCGCGGGTGGGCCCGCCGGCAGACGTCTGGGTGGCGCCGGAGAGGGGCGAGAGGAGGCCCCGCCCGGCAGCTGCCGGGCGGGGCCGGGGACACCCGCAGGGGGGTTGGCTCTCTCGAGCGAGCGGGCGTCTCCTCTATCGTCAGCCACCCACGGAGGGCACGGTGTCGGGCGGAGTTACGCCGCCGGGAGGGCCGAAGCCCCCGCCGCCACCCGGGCCGCGCCGGAGGGGAAGCCGGCCACGCATCTGCCCGGCCGCCGGTCCTCGACCCGCACCCGGGCCCATGCCCCGGCCCATGCCCGGACCGAAGCCACCACGACCCCACATCCCGGCCTGCATCCGGGGCGCGAATCCCCGTCCGCCCCTCATCCACCCTCGTCCACCACCCATCCTGCCCATCCCGCCGCGGCGCATCGCGCTGCGCCGACCCATCATGAAGGCCCGAGCACGGGCCTGCATCTGCTCGATCTTCTGCTCCTGGGTGTCGTTGAGCACGGCCCGCACGCGCTGAAGCCGCTGCGTGCGCGCCTGGGCCGTGGCGTCCCGTTGGGCCTCCATGGCCTTGCGCATGTCCTCCGGCTTCATCTCACCGGCCCGGACCTTGGAGCGCAGCTCCATCATCTGCGCCATGTGCGCGGTGCGCTGCTTCACCACCTCCTCGCGGATCTGATCCAGGCGCTTGACCTGGTCCTCCGTGAGGGCGAGTTGCGTCTTCAGGCGGAGAACCCCCTCGGCACCAGGCCCCCTCAGACTGTCGGCCCGCGCCGGCGCCATGACGCCCATACGCATCCCCATGCCCCGCCCCCAGCCCATCCGTCCCTGTTGGGCCGCCATCTGGAGCGGAGTCAGGGCCATCGCCGCGGCGAGAATCGCCGCACCTCCCACCGTCCGCTTCATTGTCGTATCTCCTCGTTCGATTCGTGCCGCGGTCCCAGAACGCCTCCGTGGCATCCCGACCCCGAACGTATTGAGTTGGGTGGAGGGGGGATCGTTAAACGGACGTTCCCCGCGTCGGGCGCGACGCGGACCCGGAAGGTCACGTAAGCGGCGAAAAGAGAGCGCCTACGCCGTCAGCGCCCGGCGCATGGTCCTGGACCAATCGGCCAGGGACGAGCGCAGGTAGCGTGCCTCCTCGGCCTCGGTTCGGCTGATGGGGCCCTCGGAGCCGCGCTCCACGAGCACGTGCACGAACGTGGGTCCCGGCGTGGTCAGGATGTCCGGGACCGCCGCGGCGTATGCCCTCGCGTCGTCGAAGCGGAAGACGCGGGGAAAGCCGGCGGCCCGGGCGAGGGCGGCGAAGTCCACGCGTCCCGCCCCGGGGATGGGCTGGTGACCCGTGATCTCGTAGCTGCCGTTCTCCACCACGAAGAGCACGAAGTTGGTGGCGCCCGTGCTCACCGCCGTGGCCAGTGTGCCCAACGTCATGAGCATGCTGCCGTCGCCGTTCAAGCACACCACGGTACGCTCGGGGCGGGCCAGCGCGATTCCCAGCGCCAGGTCGGCGGTGTGCCCCATGGCAGAATCCGCCGAGCCGAAGTCCAGGTCCGAGTCCGACAGGCGACCCCACGGCCGCGTGACGCTCATGGTGGTGACCATGACCTGGTCGGTGCGGTGCCGGACCAGGGGCTCCAGGAGCTCAGCGCGCGTGAGCATCGCCGCCGACGTCACGCCAGAGGTGCCGTGAGAACGAGCGCCACGGGACGTTCCTGCTCGTACGCCGCGCTCACGGCGTGGCGAATGGCCTCGCAGACGTCGTCCCCGGGGCGGCACATGGACCAGGGGACGGCCCAGGCATCCAGCGTGGGCTCGGTGAGGAGCGCCACCGAATCCACGTCCGCGCGCACCAGGAGGTCACGCGTGCGCGGCGTGCTCCGGTCGATGCCGTGGCGCTCCATCTTCGGATATCCACGGCCGGTGACGACGATGGGGAGGGGCACCCCCATGCGGGCGGCGGTGCCCCGCAGCGCGTCCCCGGACTCCAGGAGCCCCGTGTTCTGGATGAGCACCAGAGGGGCCGCGCCCCCGAGCCACAGGCCCGACGCCATGGCGAAGGCCTCGCCCTCCCGGGTCACGATGATCACGCGGGGCCGCGCCGCGGCCGCGAGGGCGTGGAAGAGGAGTCCCGAGGTGTTGTCGGGCACGCCCAGCACGTGGGTGACGCCGGCATCGGCCAGCGTCGAGACGACGGCGTCGAGAACAGATGAGGCCGGGGCGGTCATGGCCCGAAAGGTCGCAGCACCCCGTCGCCGGTGACAGGGGGCAAGGGCGCCGACCTCGCAGCCTGCCGGTGCGGAGCGTAGGCGCTACGGCTGGAGGGGGCTACTCGTTCAACATCCCGATTCGGGGAAGTGTCCCTGTCTTTACCTCTACTCACTTGCGCCGGCCCAGCCGCGTCCCGGCCACGCGGCTCACCTGCCCCATGGCGGCACCGGCCGGTGTTGCCTGGCGTGATGCAGAAGCGGACGGAAGGGCCACGGCGGTATCGGACGCTCCACTCGGGGTGGTGGCTCGCAGCGCCGTCGCTCCTGCTGGCGCTCTCCCGTCCCGGCGGGATCCCGGGTCGCAGCGAGGCCCTCTCCGCGCCGGCCGACACCACGCCCCACAGCGAGGCGTACCTGGTATCGGAGGCCCGCTCCGTCCGCCCGGGCTCGACCTTCACGGTGGCCCTGGCCATCGATCTGGACGAGGGCTGGCACACCTACTGGCGGAACCCCGGGGACTCGGGGACGCCGGCGATCCTGGAGTGGAGCCTCCCGGCCGGCTATCACGCGGGCCCGGTGCAGTGGCCGGCACCGGAGCGGATTCCCGCCCCTCCGCTCATGAGCTACGCGTTCACCGGGCGCGTGATGCTCCTCACCGACATCACGGTGCCGCCGGACGCCCGCCCCGGCACCACCGCGCGCCTCGGGCTCTCGGCGGAGTTCCTGGTGTGCCGGGAGATCTGTCTCCCGGCGGAAGTCACGCGGAGCCTCGACGTGCCGGTGGCGGCCGGCGGCGGTGCGCCGGACCCGGCCCGGGCGGAGGCGTTCGCCGCAGCCCGGGCGCGGCTTCCCATGGAATCCGGCGCGTGGCAGGCGTCGGCCATTCCCACGCCCGCCGGATACGACCTCGTGGTCCACCCGCCCCGGGGATGGGACGAACGGTCGGCCTCCTTCTACTTCTTCGTCGATGACGCGACGGCCCTGGAGCACGCGGTGCCCCAGGCACCCGCATGGCGGGACGGGAGCCTCCATCTGGCGCTGACGCGCTCGGCCTACAACACGGATCCGGGTGCGCTGGACGGCGTGCTGGAGCGCACCGACGGCGGCGGCTTCGACGAGGCCGGCACGCGGGCGGCGCTGGCCCTGGCGGTGCCGGTGCAGAAGGCGGCGGCCACGCCCGCCGCGTCCCACCAGGCTCTGGCTATCGTGCTCGTCTTCGCCTTCGCCGGGGGCCTGCTCCTCAACCTGATGCCGTGTGTCTTCCCGGTGCTGTCGCTGAAGATCCTCGGCTTCGTCCACCACGCGGGCGGAGAGGCGCGCCGCACCCGACTCCACGGCGTGGCGTTCGCAGCGGGAGTGATTCTCTCTTTTCTTGTTCTGGCGACTACACTGCTCGCAGTACGGGCGGCGGGGGCGGAGGTGGGGTGGGGCTTCCAGCTCCAGAGCCCTGCCGTGGTGGCGGCCCTGTGTGTTCTGCTCTTCGTCATCGGACTGGGCTTCGCGGGCGTGGTGGAGCCGGGAGCGTCGCTGACCCGCCTGGCCGGCGTGGGCGGGAGCGACCCCCGCTACCGGGGCTCGTTCCTCACCGGTGTGCTCGCCGCGGTCGTGGCCACCCCGTGCACGGCGCCCTTCATGGGTGTGGCGGTGGGCGCGGCCCTGGTGCGGCCGAGCGCGGAAGCGCTGGGCATCTTCGGCATGCTGGGTATGGGAATGGCCGTGCCGTACGTGGTGTTGTCCTCCTGGCCGGGGCTGCTGAGACGGGTGCCACGGCCAGGTGCGTGGATGGAGACGCTCAAGCAGGCGCTGGCGTTTCCCATGTTCGCCGTGAGCGCGTGGCTGGTCTGGGTCTTCGGTCTGCAGACCGGCATGGACGGCGCAGGCGCCCTGCTCGCTTGTCTGGTTCTCGTGGGCTTCGCGGCGTGGGCGGTGGGCCGGTGGCCGGCGGGTACCTCCACGCGCCGGGCCCTGGTGACGTCGCGGGCGGTGGCCAGCCTCGCCCTCGTGGCCGCGGGCGCCGCGGCGTGGCACGGCGTGCGCTCGGAGCCCGCCGCCGCGAGCGTGTCGGAGGTCACCGCAGGAGCGTGGCGGCCGTTCGAGGAGGGGCTGGTGGAGGCGCAACGTCGGATGGGCCGACCGGTATTCGTCGACTTCACCGCCGCGTGGTGCATCTCCTGTCAGGTGAACGAGCGTCTGGTCCTGTCCGACGCCGCGGTGCTGGACGCCTTTCGCGCTCGGGGCGTGGTGCTCGTGAAGGCCGACTGGACGAGGCGGGAGCCCGACATCACGCGCGCGCTGGAGTCCTTCGGACGTAGCGGCGTCCCCCTGTACGTGCTGTATCCCCCCGATCCCGCGGCGGAGCCGAAGCTGCTGCCCGCAATGCTCACGACCGGCATCGTGCTGGACGCCCTGGACGCCATGGGAGCGTCCGGGTCGTCGCTGGCGGATGCCGGCCGATCCAACGGAGGTCTCTGAAGATGACTACGCTCAGGTCGTTCGCGTGGGTCCCCCTGGCGGCGGGTACGATGCTCATCGCGACCCCGTCCTCGGTGGCCAGAACCGAGCCCGGCCGTGCCGGACCCGAGATCGGTCAGGCCGCGCCGGCCTTCACCCTCCCCGACACGTACGGGAAGGAGCACGCGCTGGAGCAGTACAGCGGCAAGTGGGTGGTGCTGGAGTGGCTCAACTACGACTGCCCCTACGTGCGCAAGCACTACAGCAGCGGCAACATCCCCGGGCAGCAGAAGAAGTGGACGGATCAGGGAGTGATCTGGCTGGCCGTCGTCTCGTCGGCTCCCGGCAAGCAGGGTTACTTCGAGCCCGCCGCGATGAACGCGCGCTCGGCCAAGGAGGGGAGCCGTGCCACGGCGGTGCTGTTGGATCCCGACGGGACCGTCGGCCATCTGTACGATGCGCGTACGACACCGCACATGTTCGTCATCGATCCCCAGGGGGTGCTGCGCTACATGGGCGGGATCGACGACGTGCCGTCGGCTCGCGTCGGGGACCTGCAGCGCGCGACACAGCTCGTGGACCAGGCCCTCACCGAGCTGTTCGCCGGGAAGCCCGTGAGCGTGACCACGTCACGCCCGTACGGCTGCTCGGTGAAGTACGAGAGCTGACGGCGCCTGGGGTGCTGCGGCAAGCGCCCCGGCAGGTGGCCTCCTCAGTGGATGATCTCCGATGTCGCGACCGCATTCGAGCGGCCACGCGACATCGGGGAAATTCCGCTACGCGCCCGGGGGTGACGCCGCCGCGGGCCGCCGCCTCGCCACGATCACGCCGGCCACGACCATGGCGGTGATCATGGCGCCACCGCCCAGGGCCAGGTGGGGCTGCGTGCCCACCAGGATGGCGACGATGGCCAGGTAGAGCACGATGGTGAGCCCGGCCACCCACGGGTGGCCGGGCACGCGGAACGGTCTTTCGAGATCGGGGCGCGTCATGCGCAGGCGGAAGTAGCCGAGGAGCACCATGCAGTCCACGGGGATGGCCACCATCATCATGTAGTCGATGAGCTTGGCGAAGCTCCCGGTCACCGCCAGGACGCCGATCCACGCGGAGATGAACCAGAGGGCCTTGTTGGGCGTGCCGCGGGGATCCACGTGCTTGAAGGACCGGATCGCCAGGCCGTTGCGGGCGAGCCCGTACGCCACCCGGGGCATCCCCAGGAAGTTCACGTTGAGGCTGCTGACGAGGATGAGCAGGCTCGCCCAGACCACCACGGTGCCCGCGGCGTGGCCGAAGACCCCGGCGATGGCGTCGCTGGCCACGAGCTTCGAGCCCGCCATCTGGGCCGGGGTGAGCGCCGCGAGGAACGACACGTTCATGAGCAGGTAGAGGACGCCCACGGCGACGGCGCCCCCCACCAGGATGCGCGGGAGCGCGCGCCCGGGATCCCGGACCTCCTCGGCCATCTTCGCCGCGTCCTCCCACCCGTAGCACGCGAAGGACACCGCGAGGTACGCGAGGGCGAGGCCGCCGAGCTTCGATCCCGTGGTGGCGATCTCGCCCCCCTTGAAGCCCGCCATGTCGCCCGCCCAGATCCCGGCGGCGGCGATGACCAGGATGACCAGCACCTTCACTGCGGTGGTCACGTTCTGGAAGACCGTGCTCGCCTTCAGGCCTCGCGTGTGCAGGAAGAAGAAGCCCAGCACCACCGCACCCGCCAGGATGGACACATTGCCCCGCCCCGCCAGGAGCCTCACGTACTCGGCGATGACCACCGCCTTGGACGCTCCGGAGAAGCCGCGGGTTACCAGCAGCTCGGACCACCCGGCCACGAAGCCCATGACGGGGCCCCATGCCTCCCGGGCATAGACGTACTTCCCGCCCGCCTCGGGGAGTGCGGAGGCCATCTCCGCCAGCACCAGCGTGCTCAGCCCGGCCACCACGCTTCCGGCCACCCACACCGCAAGGATCGGCCATGCGCTGCCGAGGTATCCCGCGATGAGCCCGGGCGTGCGCAGGATGCCCGCACCGATGACGATGCCCACGGTGACGGCGAGGCCGTCCCGGATGCGCATGACCCGGCGGAGCTCTCCGGGTCGAGCCGTGGCTGTCATGCCTCCTCCCCCGTGGCGTGGTACGGCGGGGGCATGGGACGAGGGCGCGGGCCCGTCGGTCCGCGCCTCATCCGACGATGAGCGCGAGGACGCGTCCCGGGCCGTGGACTCCCGTCACCGTGATCTGTCCGATGTCCGCCGACTTGCTCGGGCCGGAGTGGAGGCCCACGGCCGAAGGCAGGTCGTGGGACACGTGATCCAGGGCGTCGGCGAGGGTCGCATGCACGTCTTCGACACGGACGAGCACCACGTGGGTGGGAGGGAGCAGCTGCGTGCGACGACCGTCCCGGGCGTCGAGGATCAGCGAGCCCGTCTCCGCCACCGCTCCCCGTCCCATGGACACGCCGAGCTCGGCCACCTCGGGCGGCGCGATGGCAAGCTGGGGGATGAGGTCCGCAGGCAGCGTCGCCCCCACGGACGCCGTGCCGAAGCCCGCCGCGAAGTCCGCCAGCCACGCCGAGGCCAGGTCCGGGCTGCCCACCCTGACGACCTCCCCCCCCGCCTTCGTGAACATCTCGCTGAACCACCCGGGCACGTCGGAGGCGAGGGGCCCCGCCCGCCATCCCAGGAACGGGCCCGGGTGCGCGGCATCCT
>Ga0316583_10000096_pt1 | contig 19505 bp, 18 predicted proteins | sample J_170502JBrBrA_D_FD_204513 | JGI IMG/M metagenome (GOLD analysis project Ga0316583, IMG submission 204513) | Rhizosphere microbial communities from salt marsh grasses in Alabama, United States - J_170502JBrBrA | ecosystem: Host-associated > Plants > Roots > Rhizosphere | place: USA: Alabama... | reverse complement strand
AGGCGCCAATGATGTCGTCGGCATAGGCGTTCTTGAGCTGGCCGGCGATCGCCTGCGCGCCAGGCATCGTCGGCACGAACTTAGGATCGGTCACCTTGGTGACCTTGAAGAGGTAATACTCGGTCTCCTTCTGCCCTTGCGTCATGCCGGGCACGCCCTTCGGCTCGGAGAAGGCCGCCTGCACCAGCGGCGGCGGCGCGAAGCCCGGGTTGCCGCGCTGGATGTCGGCGGCGTTCTGGACCTTCACGTTGTTGGCGTCGGCGAGCTCTTTCAGTGTCGAACCCGCCTTCAGCTTGGCGAGCAGGGCGTCGGCTTTCGCCTTCAGTCGCTTGGCGATCTCGTCATCGCGCCAGTTCTTCTCCACCTTGTCCTTGACGGTGTCGTAGGCGCGTTCGTGCGACGGCGTGATGCCGGTGACGTCGTAGTAGAGATAGCCGCCACTCGCCAGTTGCAGCGCCTCGTTGTCGACGCCAACGTCGCTGGCAAAGGCCGCGCTCACCACGTCGGGTTTCTTCGGCAGGCCGGGCACCGGCTTGCCATCGGGCGCGTTGCCGGCGCGGTCGACGGCGTCGATCACGCGGGTCTTGAGGCCGAGCTTCTTGGCGGCTTCGGCGAGCGTCGCGCCGGACGCTTTTTCATCCTCGATCTTGTCGCGCAGGTCGCCGATCTTGCCGACCGCGTTCTGTTCGGCGATCTGCTTTTTGATCTGCGGCGCGACTTCCTGGAAGGTCTTCTGCTCACCGGGCTCGATCTTGCCGACGGTCACCAGCACGGTGCCGAAATTGCCCTTGATCGGCTGGCTCACCTCGCCGCTCTTCAGCGCGAAGGCGGCCTTGGCGACGGCCGGATCGATGATCTGATTTTGCGTCACCAATCCGATGTCGGTGTCGGAGGGTTTGAGCCCGCGCGCCTTGATGATGTCGTCGAAGGTCGTGCCGCTCGCGATCTTCTCGCGCGCGGCCTTGGCGTCGGCTTCGCTCTTGAACAGGATCTGGCGCACCGCGCGCTTTTCCGGCTTGCCGTACTGCGCCTTGTGCTGATCGTAATAGGCCTTGGCCTGCGCGTCGGGGACGCTTGCGGGGTTGGCGAGCGCCGCCGGCGAGAGCGAGACCAGCGTGACCCGGCGGTACTCCGGCGCGCGGAACATCGCCTTGTGGGCTTCGTAGTATTTCTTCAGCGTGTCGGCCGACGGTGTCGCGATGGTGCCGGCCTGGTCCGGCCCAAGCGCTATGTAATCAACATTGCGCTTTTCGGAGCGGTACTGGTCGATGGCCTTGACCGCGATCCGCGGCGCCGTCATGTCGCCGCTGATGCTCTGGGCGATTTGCCGGCGCAGCATTACGTTGCGTTGCTCGGCCACGAAGCGGGCCTCGGTGAAGCCGGCGTTGCGGATGACCTCCTCAAAACGCAGGCGGTTGAACTTGCCGTCGGGCCCATTGAAGGTGGGGTCGCTTTCGATGCTCTTGGCGATGGTCGCGTTGTTGAGGCCGAGCCGCATGCTGCGGGCCTGCTGGTCGAGCGTGGTCTCGGCGATGATCTGGCCGAGGATCTGGCGGTCGAGGCCGAGCGCGCGCGCCTGGTCGGGGGAGAGTGGCTTGCCGATCTGCTGCGAAATCCGCCGCAGGCGGTCGTTGTAGTATTGCTGGAACTGCTCGATCGAAATCTCGGCCGAGCCGACCTTGGCGACGTCGTTGCGCCCGTAGCCGCGGAAGATGTCGCCGATGCCCCAGATCGCGAAGGCGACGACCAGGGCGCCCATGACGATGGTCATGAGGGTCTTGCCGACCCAGGTCGAGGTGGCTTGGTGGATACCGCGGAGCATGGGCGCGCTACTTCTTTTGTTGAACCGAATTGAGCCTGGCGGAGGTAGTTAAGTTAATGATCTGACTTGCGTTTCGCGCTTTCGAGGCGCGGCGCGCGCATCATAGGGATGGGCTTGCGCGCTTGCAACACATGAGGGAGCCGCCGCCAGGGCCGGCTCACCATGGCCGACGACTGGCGCGGCCCGCGCGGCTCTGATAGCGGAATCGATCGTAGGGACAAAAGGAAACCGGAATGGCAGGGGCAGATCGGCGTCCGCTGGTGGCGGGCAACTGGAAGATGAACGGGCTTTCGGCCTCGGCCGCCGAGCTCGACAAGATGGTCGCGGGCGCAGAGGCACTAGCGAGCAAGACCGACCTGATGGTGTGCCCGCCGGCGACGCTGGTTGCGCGTTTTGCCGCGAGCGCCCGCGGTTCCGCGGTCGCCATTGGCGGGCAGGACTGCCATGCCAAGGCGTCCGGCGCTCACACCGGCGACATTGCCGCCGAGATGCTGGCTGACGCCGGCGCCAGCGCCGTCATCGTCGGCCATTCCGAGCGCCGCGCCGACCACCACGAAAACGACGCCGAGGTGCAGGCCAAGGCGCTCGCTGCCTGGCGGGCCGGTCTCACCGCGATCGTCTGCGTCGGCGAGACCAAGCAACAGCGAGAGGCCGGCAAGACCCTGGAGATCGTCGGCGGCCAGCTCGCCGGCTCGCTGCCCGAGGGGGCGACCGGCGCCAAGTTGGTGGTCGCCTACGAGCCGGTCTGGGCCATCGGCACCGGCCTGACCCCGACGCCGGCCGACGTCGCCGAGGTCCACGGCTTCATCCGCCAGCGGCTTTCCCAGCGTTTCGGCGCTGAGGGCGGCAAAATTCGCATCCTCTATGGCGGCTCGGTGAAGCCGGGCAACGCCCAGGAGCTTTTGTCGGTTGCCCACGTCGACGGCGCCCTGGTTGGCGGCGCCAGCCTCAAGGCGGAGGATTTCCTTGGGATTGCCGCAGTTTACCGCTAGCCGGGGGGATGTAGACGGGGCACCTGCGGGGTAGAAATCGCCGCGGGCATCGTGTAGACACCGCCGCGACTTCCTATATCACCGGCTGCGTGCCGCCCGGGCAGGAACCGGGGCAGGCCGCTGTTGGGCGGGATTGAACGGATTTTGAGCTGATGCAGCAGGTCATCATTGTCATCCATCTCATGCTGGTACTCGCCTTGATCGGCGTGGTGCTGCTGCAGAAGTCGGAGGGCGGCGGCCTCGGCATCGGCGGCGGCTCTGGCTTCATGACCAGTCGCGGCACCGCCAATATGCTCACCCGCAGCACCGCCATCCTGGCGGGGCTGTTCTTCTGCACCAGCCTGTTGCTGTCGATCCTTGCCGGCATGAACGAAGCGCCCAAGTCGATCCTGGGCGGCTCGACCTCGGCACCGGCGACCAGCAGCGAGCAGGGCAAGGCGCCGCCGATCAGCGGCGGCCAGAAGGGCGGCCTGCTCAACCAGCTCGGCGGCTTGCCGTCGAAATCGACGGCGCCCGCCAAACCGGCGGCGCCTTCCGGCCCGCAGGTGCCGGAATCGAAATAGCGAATGAAGCCGAAGGGGCCGGGGAAACTGGCCCCTTCAGCGTTTGGGGCATTGTTCGGGATTTGGCGTGCTGCGGAACGCCGGCCCGAACTCGGAAAGAACATGAAACGACCGACGCAAGCATCCGTGATAACGAGAGTTTTCCACCCAAAACACAGCTGCAAGGCAGCTGCACGGTTTTCGCGCTCGTCGAATCGATTCGGCCCCGCTAAAGGTTAAATCCCATGGCGCGGTACATCTTCATCACCGGCGGCGTGGTCTCCTCACTGGGTAAGGGTCTTGCTTCCGCGGCGCTCGGCGCGCTGCTGCAGGCGCGCGGCTACAAGGTCCGCCTGCGCAAGCTCGACCCCTATCTCAACGTCGATCCCGGCACCATGTCGCCGTATCAGCACGGCGAGGTGTTCGTCACCGACGACGGCGCGGAGACCGACCTCGACCTCGGCCACTACGAGCGCTTCACCGGGCATCCTGCCAATAAGCAGGACAACATCACCACCGGCCGCATCTACCAGGACATCCTCACCAAGGAACGGCGCGGCGATTACCTCGGCGCCACCATCCAGGTGATCCCCCACGTCACCAACGCCATCAAGGACTTCATCCGCGAGGGCAACGACGACTTCGACTTCGTGCTGTGCGAGATCGGCGGCACCGTCGGCGACATCGAGGGGCTGCCGTATTTCGAAGCCATCCGCCAGATGGGCAACGAGCTGCCGCGCAACCACGCGGTCTACATCCATCTGACGCTGCTGCCGTTCATCCCGACCGCGGGCGAGCTCAAGACCAAGCCGACCCAGCACTCGGTCAAGGAACTGCGCTCGATCGGCATCCAGCCCGACATCCTGCTCTGCCGCACCGACCGGCCAATCCCGGAGGGCGAGCGGCGCAAGCTGGCGCTGTTCTGCAACGTGCGCGAAAGCGCGGTGATCGAAGCGCGCGACGTCGACAATATCTACGCGGTGCCGGAGGGCTATCACGCCGCCGGCCTCGACAGCGAGGTGCTGTCCGCGTTTGCGCTTGAGCCCGGCACCGCGCCGGACCTCACGCGCTGGCGCACCATCAACGAGCGCATCCGCAATCCGGAAGGCGACGTGACCATCGCCATCGTCGGCAAATACACCGGCATGAAGGACGCCTACAAATCGTTGATAGAGGCGCTCTCGCACGGCGGTATCGCCAACAAGGTGAAGGTCAAGCTCGACTGGATCGAATCCGACGTGTTCGAGAACGAGGACCCGGCGCCGTTCCTGGAGCAGGTCAACGGCATCCTGGTGCCCGGCGGCTTCGGCCAGCGCGGCGCCGAGGGCAAGATCCGCGCGGCGAAGTTCGCGCGCGAGCGTGAGGTGCCTTATTTCGGCATCTGCTTCGGCATGCAGATGGCGTGCATCGAGGCGGCGCGAAACCTGTGCGGCATCGCGGACGCCAACTCGACCGAATTCGGCCCGACGCCGAATCCGATCGTCGGCCTGATGACCGAATGGCTGAAGGGTAACGAGCTGCAGAAGCGCAACGCCGCCGGCGATCTCGGCGGCACCATGCGGCTCGGCGCCTATCCGGCCGAGCTCTCACGCGGCAGCCGCGTCGCGCAGATCTACGGCACCACCGAGATCTCCGAGCGCCACCGCCACCGCTACGAGGTCAACACAGCCTACAAGGATCGGCTCGAGCAGCACGGCCTGCGTTTCTCCGGCATGTCGCCTGACGGCATCCTGCCCGAGATCGTGGAGTACGAGGACCATCCCTGGTTCATCGGCGTGCAGTTTCACCCCGAGCTCAAGTCGCGACCGTTCGAGCCGCACCCGCTGTTCGCCAGCTTCATCGGTGCGGCGGTGGAGCAGAGCCGGCTGGTGTAAATCCTTTATCGCGCGAGCGTCATGCGCTGCTTCGTTGGCGCGTGCGGTTTGCTCTCTGAAATTGCCGCGCGCGGGCACCGTTTTTGCCGCCACTATTTACGCCGACGGGACATTTCTAGTCTAAAACTATATGCGCGTTTTACGCAGGAGGCCGCTCGGCCGCGCCGTTCTTGGCTGCGTTACGGACATTCGCTCCGTTCACGATGCGACTTCAAGGACAACGACCATGCGTCACGTTCTGATCGCCGCCGCCGCGCTTGCGGCTTGCGGCTTCATCGCCTCCACCTCAGCCAATGCCGAGAACGCACCGCCCTACGAAGCCGGCGGCCCGGCGCAAATCGCCGGCTGGTGCCTCGTGAGCACTGATGCGGACCACTTCGACGGCTACGGATATTACACGTCATGTCCCGACCAGGCCCGCGCCCGTGCGCCGCGCCGTCATTAAACAACGCTGATCGGCTTACCTGACCGGGCGCGCTGCTCGGCCCCCATATTGTGGCGTGCTTGGTGACTGCCGGCCACGGGCGCGGCGTTGCGTTTCTGCGTCCTGTGGCCGGTCTTGTATCGCGCGGCATTTGCGGCATCATTCGGCCGTCGGCATCGTCGCCGGCGCGACGATGGGACTTTGCCGATGAGCCGCGGGCTCGATCATTGCGTTCATGCGGTGCGCGATCTTGCCGCCGCCGCCACTCTCTACACGCGTCTCGGCTTCACGGTCGGTGCGCGCAACAAGCATCCCTGGGGCACCCACAATCACGTCATCCAGTTGCCCGGCTTTTTCATCGAGCTGATCACGCTGGCTGAGCCGGACAAGCTCGGCGACGACGGATTCTCGAACCTGTTCGGCCGCTTCACCGGCGACTTCCTCAAGAGCGGGGAGGGGCTGTCGCACATGATCCTGCAATCGGACAACGCGCGCGCCGACGAGGTCGATTTCCGCGCCACCGGCATCGCGGCCTCCGAGACCATGCGCTTCGAGCGCGAAGGCAAGCGGCCGGACGGCTCGGCGGTGAAGGTCGCCTTTTCGCTCGCCTTCGCCGCGGATGATCTCGCGCCCCGCATCAATTTCGCCGTTTGCCAGCAGCACTTTCCGGAGAACTTCTGGAACCCCGCCTTCCAGCGCCACCCCAACAGCGTCGAGCGCATCGCCGGCGCGGTGATGGTGGCCGAGGCCCCGGGGCGCCACCGCGAATTCCTGCTGGCCTTCACCGGCGTCGATCACGCGCGCCTCGACGGCGACGGCTTCGTGGTCGCGACGCCGCGGGGCGAGATCGCTGTCATGACACCGGCCTTATTCCGGCGGCGCTTCGACACCGCCGCACCGGACGTGAAAGACGGCGCGCAGCTTGCCGCCTTGCGTTTTGCGGCCCGCGACGGCGCCGCCCTCGACGAGGCGTTGGGCCAGTCCGGCCTGTCGGTGAAGCGCGCCGCCGGCGCCTTCGTGGTGGGCCCGGAGAGCGCCATGGGCGCCACGCTGGTATTCGAAGCCGGCCGTTGACCGGGCGGGCCGGGGGCCCCATGGTCCGGCCCGCTCGGCAGGAGGAATCCCGAATCTTGGACCAGAAACTAAGCCCCAAACCCACGGTCTCGGTCGGATCCGTGCGCTTCGGCAACGTTCTGCCGTTCTCGCTGATTGCGGGCCCCTGCGCGCTGGAAAGCCGCGCGCATGCGCTGGAGATGGCGGCCGCGCTCAAGGAGATTGCGTCGAAGGTCGGCGTCGGGCTGGTGTTCAAGTCCTCCTTCGACAAGGCCAACCGTACCTCGGCGGTAAGCGCGCGCGGCGCTGGCCTCGACGCCGCGCTGCCGATCTTCGCCGAGATCCGCGAGACCTTGGGTCTACCGGTGCTGACCGACGTGCACGAGGCGGCGCAGTGCGCGCGTGTCGCGGAAGTGGTCGACGTGCTGCAGATCCCGGCCTTCCTGTGCCGCCAGACCGATCTGCTCGTGGCCGCCGCCGAAACCGGCCGCGTGGTCAACGTGAAGAAGGGCCAGTTCCTGGCGCCTTGGGACATGAAGAACGTGGTCGCCAAGATCACCACCGCCGGCAACGCCGACGTGCTGGTGACCGAGCGCGGCGTCTCCTTCGGCTACAACACGCTCGTCTCCGACATGCGCGCGTTGCCGATCCTGAAAGAGCAGACCGGCGCGCCGGTGATCTTCGACGCCACGCATTCGGTGCAGCAGCCGGGCGGCCAAGGAACCGCCTCCGGCGGCGAGCGCCGCTTCGTGCCGGTCTTGGCGCGAGCGGCGGTCGCGGTCGGCGTGGCGGGGCTCTTCATCGAGACCCACCAGGACCCGGCCAAGGCACCCTCCGACGGCCCGAACATGTTGCCACTCAAGGAGATGGAGCCACTTTTGCGCAAGCTGGTTGAGTTCGACCAGCTGGCTAAAGGATGACAGCGCCGAGCCTTCGCGCGCGACTGCTCACATGCCCGCCAGCATCAACCTCCTCGCGTTCATCGCCTTTGCGTCCGCCTTATTCGCGCGCGCCGTCGATCCCGTCATCCCGCAGATCGCCCACGGCCTGAATGTCGCGCCCGCGACGGCGGCCTTGCTCTCCACCGGCTACACGCTGCCGTTCGCGCTGATCCAGCCGCTGCTCGGCGCGCTCGCCGACATGATGAGCAAGACACGGTTGATCATCGTCTGTGTGCTGTTCGTGAGCGTGGCCAGCGTCGCCGGTGGCCTGGCCTACGACTTCAAGATGCTGTTTGTCATGCGCGTGCTGGCGGGGCTCGCCGCCGGCGGTATCTTCCCGATCCTGCTGGCGGTGATCGGCGACCGTGTCCCGGTCAAGCAGCGCCAGGTCGCGCTGAGCCGACTTCTGTTTGCCGCCATGAGCGGCAGCCTGCTGGGCGCCTCGGGCGCCGGCGTGCTCGGCGATCTGACCGGCTGGCGCAGCGTCCTGATCGCCATCGGCGGCGTCGGCCTGATCGCCTTGGCGATGGCGATGCCGGGCTTGCGGGGCACAGACGAGGCGCCGGGACGTTTCGACCCATCGAGCTTCCTGCCGGGCTATCGCGCGGTGTTCGGCAATCCGCTGGCCAAATACTGCTTCGGGGCGGTGTTCGTGGAGGCGATCTTCGTCTTCGGCCTGTTTCCCTACGTGGCGGTGATGCTGCACAAAGAAGGCGTCGATAGCGCCACCATCGCCGGTCTCGTCATCGCCGGCTTCGGCATCGGCGGCGTCTGCTACACGCTCGCGGTGCGCTGGCTGCTCGGCCATCTCGGCGAGAAATGGCTGATGGCCGGTGGCGGCATGCTGATGGCGTTTTGCCTCGCCATGATCGCGCTGCGGATGCCATGGCAGGCCGAGCTCGCCACCTTCATCGTGCTCGGCTGCGCGTTCTACATGCTGCACGGCTGCATCCAGGTCTATGTGACCGAGCTCGCGCCCACCGCGCGGGCATCCGCCACCGCCGGGCATTCGAGTTTCTTCTTCCTGGGGCAAGCGACTGGCCCGGTGGTCTACGGGCTGGGGCTCTCGGGCGGCGTCGGCATTACCGGCGTGCTGATCGCCGGCGTCTTCGCGCTAGCCGCGACCGGCTGGGTGTGCGCGCTGATGCTGCGGCGGCCGGCGCCGGCCGGGACTTAGTTCTTGGGATCCTGCGCTAACCGCGCCCGCGATACGGCGCGACGCCCTGCTCGGGCAGCCAGACGCCCTTGGGGCACCGCCCGGTCTGCCAGAACACGTCGATCGGTATGCCGCCGCGCGGATACCAGTAGCCGCCGATGCGGAGGAACTTCGGCTTCAACAGCGTGACCAGCCGCTTGCCGATCGCGACCGTGCAGTCCTCGTGGAACGAGCCAACGTTGCGGAAGCTCGCCAGATAAAGCTTCAGCGACTTCGACTCCACCAGGAAGCGCCCCGGCACATAGTCGATGACCAGATGCGCGAAGTCGGGTTGGCCGGTGATCGGGCACAAGGTGGTGAACTCCGGCGCCGTGAAGCGGGCGACGTAGTCGGTGTCCCGGTGCGGATTGGGCACGCGGTCGAGCTGCGCCTTGTCGGGCGAGGCGGGCAGGCGGGCCGGGCGGCCAAGTTGCAGCGGCTTTTTCGTCATTGGACCTTCGTGTTTCGCGGCCCTGCAATGCCCGTAGGCTCGGGGCATGACAAGAGGGTTCTCGATCCTGTAGAAGCCCCGGCATCAGTCATCCAGCTATTGCCGGGACGCCCATGACCGCCATCACCGACATCATCGGCCGCGAAATCCTCGATTCCCGCGGCAATCCCACCGTCGAAGTTGATGTAATACTTGAAGACGGCTCCATGGGCCGCGCCGCGGTGCCTTCGGGCGCCTCCACCGGCGCCCACGAGGCGGTGGAGCTGCGCGACGGCGACAAGGCCCGCTACGGCGGCAAGGGCGTCCTGAAGGCGGTGGACGCGGTCAATACCGAGATTTTCGACGCCATCGGCGGCATGGACGCCGAGCTGCAGGCCAAGATCGACGAGACCATGATTGCGCTCGATGGCACCCCCAACAAGGGCCGGCTCGGCGCCAACGCCATCCTCGGGGTCTCGCTTGCCACCGCCAAGGCGGCGGCGATCGCCAGTGGTGCGCCGCTCTACCGCTATGTCGGTGGCACGGCCGCGCGCCTGTTGCCGACGCCGATGATGAACATCATCAACGGCGGCGTGCATGCCGACAACCCGATCGATTTTCAGGAGTTCATGATCATGCCGGCGGGCGCGCCGAGCTTCGCCGAGGCGCTGCGCTATGGCGCGGAGGTGTTCCACACCCTGAAGGCCGAGCTGAAATCCATGGGCCTCAACACCAATGTCGGCGACGAGGGTGGTTTCGCGCCCGATCTGAAGTCGGCGGAACAAGCCCTCGACGTCATCGTCAAGGCGATTGGCAAGGCCGGCTACAAGGCCGGCAGCGACATCTTCATCGCAGTCGATCCGGCCTCGAGCGAATTCTACAAGGACGGGAAATACGTCTATGCCGGCGAGGGCAAGACCCGCACCAAGGAACAGCAGGCGCAGTATCTCGCCGACCTGATCAAGAGCTATCCGATCGTTTCCATCGAGGACGGCCTGGCCGAGGACGATTGGGGGGGCTGGAAGATCGCCACCGATCTCATCGGCGGCAAGTGCCAGCTTGTCGGCGACGACCTGTTCGTCACCAATGTGGACCGCCTGTCGAAGGGCATCGCCGACGGCGTCGCCAACTCGATCCTGATCAAGGTCAACCAGATCGGCACGCTCACCGAAACGCTGGCTGCCATCGAGATGGCGCACAAGGCGGCCTACACCGCGGTGATGTCGCATCGCTCCGGCGAGACGGAGGATTCCACCATCGCCGACCTCGCGGTCGCCACCAACTGCGGGCAGATCAAGACCGGGTCGCTCGCACGCTCCGACCGCATGGCCAAGTACAACCAGCTGCTGCGTATCGAGGAGGAACTGGGTGAGCAGGCCAAGTTCGCCGGCAAGGCGGCGCTGAAAACGCGCGGGTGAGCGGCGGGCGAAGGCCGGCGGGCTGGCTCTCAACCAGCGCTATCATGCCGCCCTGGCGTCGGCTTGCCTCGCGGCCCGATTCACAGCAGATTCGGGCTTTCCTGGCTTTCTATAATTGAGCAACGGCGATGGACCAACTCACCACCCTTCCGGCCCACGAACGCCGCCGCGCCGCTGAGAAACTGGCCGACTACGTCGCCCAGTCGGTGGAAAAGGCGCGCGCGGTGGAGAAGCCGTTCTTCCATCTCGAGTTCGACCGCGTCTTCCCCGATGAGATCTACGCCCAGATCCTGCGGCTGATGCCGGAGTCGCGCGACTACCGTCCGATGCACGGGCGCAGCAAGGGTCACGATCTCGAGGATGGCACCCATACCCGGGTTAAGATCGACCTGTTTCCCGAATACATCCGCAACCTGCCGCCGGAAAAGCGCGCGCTGTGGGATGTGGTCGGTCGCGCGCTCACCTCGGACAAGGTGCGCCAGGCCTTCATCCGCCGCCTGGCGCCCGGGCTCGAAAAGCGGTTCGGCAAGGACTTCGCCAAGGTCGGCATGTATCCGATCCCGATCCTGACGCGCGACATTCCGGGCTACCTGATCCCGCCGCACACAGACACCCATTGGAAGGGCATCACCGTCCAGCTCTACCTGCCGGAGACAAACGCCAACGCCGACGTCGGCACCATCTTCCACGACGTTTTGCCGGACGGTTCCAAGCCCAAGCACACCCAGATGCGTTTTGCCCCCAACACCGGCTATGCCTTCCCGGTCGGGGACGCCAGCTGGCATTCGGCGGACCCGGTGCACGACCGGGTCAAAACCCGCGATTCAATCCTGCTTACCTATTTCGTCGATTCCGGCATGCTCAAGGTGCTGCGTAACCGCGGCAAGCGCCTGGGCAATTTCGTGCTCAACGAGATCCGGCATCGGGTTTAGCGATTTCCGTCATGGCCAGACTTGTGCCGGGCGCCACGATGGATCAGGCCGGGCGTCGCCAACCCTCTTGTCGTTAAAGCACTCTTAACGGCCCATCGCGCATCGTCACCGCACCATGGTCACCCATCGTCGCCGCCGTGCCGTCCTGACTGCGCTCGGGCTTTACGCCTTTGCCGCGCTCTACATTGGCTATTTCGCGGTCAACGCATTCACGGGTGCGCATGGGTTGCGCGCGCAGCAGGATCTCGACAAGCGGCTCGCCCACATGCAGGCCGAGCTCAAGCACCTGAAGACCGAGCGCATCCAGTGGCAGCGGCGGGTGGCGCTGCTGCAGTCCAACCAGATCGACCCAGACATGCTGGCCGAGCGCGCCCGCGCGCTGCTCGGATATGTCGATCCGCGCGACGTTACTTTGCTGCTCCACCCGCAAGAGTGACGCAATAAAATGACGAGCCGCGCGGCGTCGGCGTAACGCCCCGCGCCAGGTCGGCGAGACAGGATGCCGCAACAGGCTCCGGCAACCGGTGCGCGTCCGGACACGTTATCCACCGTCAGCCATTTCCGTTTGCATTCAAATCCTTGGCGCATACGTCTCGCGCCGGTCGGGCGGCCCCGTGCTTTCGCAAGCGTTGGAATTGGGCTATGGGGGATGGACTCGAAGACCCTCCGACGCCCTGTCAAATCAGCCGGTCCAGCAGGAGTGCCAATGGCGGTTGCCAAATCAAAACCAAGCGCCGACGTCCACGAAGTTGAATTCCCGACGACCAAGGTGCCCGCCTTCACCAAGGAGCAGGACCTCGAAGCCTATCGGCGCATGCTCACCATTCGCCGCTTTGAGGAAAAGGCCGGCCAGATGTACGGCATGGGCCTGATCGGCGGCTTCTGCCACCTCTATATCGGCCAGGAAGCCGTCGTCATCGGCATGCAGATGACTCTTAAACCCGGCGACGAAGTCATCACCGGCTATCGCGACCACGGCCACATGCTGGCCTGCGAGATGGACCCCAAGGGGGTGATGGCCGAACTCACCGGCCGCAGCCACGGCTACTCCAAGGGCAAGGGCGGCTCGATGCACATGTTCAGCGTCGAGAAGAACTTCTTTGGAGGCCACGGCATCGTCGGCGCCCAGGTGCCGCTCGGTACCGGGCTCGCTTTCGCCAACCGCTACCGCGGCAACGACAATGTCAGCGTGACCTATTTCGGTGACGGCGCCGCCAACCAGGGCCAGGTCTACGAGAGCTTCAACATGGCGGAGCTGTGGAAGCTGCCGGTCATCTACGTCATCGAGAACAACCGCTACGCCATGGGCACGGCCTCGACGCGTTCGTCGGCGGAAACCAACCTGTCGCGGCGCGGCCTCTCATTCAAGATTCCGGGCGAGCAGGTCGACGGCATGGACGTGCGTGCGGTGAAGGCCGCGGGCGAGAAGGCGGTGGCGTGGTGCCGCGAAGGCAAGGGGCCCTACATTCTCGAGATGCTCACCTATCGTTACCGCGGCCACTCCATGTCGGACCCGGCCAAGTATCGCACCCGCGAGGAAGTGGACGAGGTGCGCTCGCACCACGATCCCATCGACATGGTGCGGCAGCGGATTTTGGAAAAGAAATTCGCTACCGAAGCTGCCTTGAAGAAGATCGACGGCGAGGTGCGCGATCTCATCAACCAGGCGGCCGAGTTCGCCACCCACGATCCGGAGCCGGCGGCTTCCGAGCTCTACACCGACATCTATCGCTGATCGCCTGTCCCGCCTCGTGCGGCAGGACCAAGCCGGGTTTGTCTAGGAAACAGAAACGCCCATGCCGACCAACGTGCTCATGCCCGCGCTCTCGCCCACCATGGAGAAGGGCAATCTGGCCAAGTGGCTGAAGAAGGAGGGCGACCCGGTGCGCTCCGGCGACGTCATCGCCGAGATCGAAACCGACAAGGCGACCATGGAAGTGGAAGCCGCCGACGAGGGCACGCTCGGCAAGATCCTCATTCCGGAAGGCACTGCCGACGTTGCCGTCAACACGCCAATCGCGGTGATCCTCGCCGAAGGCGAGGATAAGGGCGCGATCAACGACGTGAAGCCGGCGCCAGCCCCGAAAGCCACGGACGCCGCGACACCCGTAAGCGCCGCGCCGCCGGCCGCGGTTCAAGCCGAAGCGCCGGCACCCGCCGTGCCGCAGGTTGAGCCGGCGAGCGATCCCGACATTCCCGCCGGCACCGAGATGGTGACCATGACCATGCGTGAAGCCCTACGCGACGCCATGGCCGAGGAAATGCGCCGTGACGGCGACGTGTTCGTGATGGGCGAGGAGGTTGCCGAATATCAGGGCGCCTACAAGGTCACCCAAGGCCTGCTGCAGGAGTTCGGCGACAGGCGGGTCATCGATACGCCGATTACCGAGCACGGCTTCGCCGGCCTTGGCGTCGGCGCTGCCTTCGGTGGCCTGAAGCCCATCGTTGAATTCATGACCTTCAACTTCGCCATGCAGGCCATGGACCACCTGATCAATTCGGCCGCCAAGACTCATTACATGTCCGGCGGCCAGGTGAATTGCCAGATGGTGTTCCGCGGGCCCAACGGCGCCGCCGCTCGCGTTGCCGCCCAGCACAGCCAGGATTACACCTCCTGGTATTCGCACATCCCCGGCCTCAAGGTGATCGCGCCGTCGAACGCCGCCGACGCCAAGGGCCTGCTGAAGGCGGCGATCCGCGATCCCAACCCGATCATCTTCCTCGAAAACGAAATCCTCTACGGCCATTTGTCGCCGGTGCCCAAGCTCGACGATTTCGTGCTGCCGATTGGAAAAGCGCGCATTGCCCGCGCCGGCAAGGACGTCACCATCGTCGCCTGGTCCATGGGCATGACCTACGCGCTGGGCGCGGCCGATGAACTGGCGAAAGAGGGCATCGAAGCGGAAGTCATCGACATGCGCACGCTGCGGCCCATGGACATCGCGACCGTTGCGGAGTCCGTCAAGAAGACCGGGCGCGCGGTGACGGTGGAAGAGGGCTGGAAGCAGTCCGGCGTCGGCGCGGAGATTGCCGCGCGGCTGATGGAAGAAGCCTTCGACTATCTCGATGCGCCGGTTATGCGGGTTGCCGGCAAGGACGTCCCGATGCCCTATGCGGCGAACCTTGAAAAGCTGGCGCTGCCCTCGATCGCGGAAGTGGTCGAGGCGGCAAAAGCCGTCTGTTATCGGTGAGCATGATGGCCGATGTTGAAATCGATGCCCTGCCGGTTCCGCCCGAAGCGCTCGCGCAGGGTGGCATCGAGGTGCTGCGCGCCTTCATCGTTGAGGGCAAGCTGGAAGTCTCACTGCGCCGCGCCTTCGAGGAAGTCGACCTCTGGGGTATGCTGATCGCGGACGTGGCGCGTCACGCCGCCCACGTCTTTGCCGCCGAAACCGCGATGAGCGAGGACCAGGCGCTCGCCCACATCCGCGCCATGTTCGATGCCGCGCTCGATGAGCCGACCGACCCCGGCTCCATCAGCGCTGTCAGTTAAGACCATTTCATCAAGGCCGAAGGTATGCCGACCAACATTCTCATGCCCGCGCTGTCGCCCACCATGGAGAAGGGCAACCTCGCCAAGTGGCTGAAGAAGGAAGGTGACCCGGTCAAGACCGGCGATGTCATCGCCGAGATCGAGACCGACAAGGCCACCATGGAATACGAGGCCGTCGACGACGGCACGCTCGCCAAGATCATGGTGCCGGAAGGCGCGCAGGACGTCGCGGTGAATTCGATCATCGCGGTGCTCGCCGGCGAGGGCGAGGACGTCAAGACGGCGGCCGCCAGTGCCGGCAAGGCGCAGGCCACTGCGCCAACGCCGAAAGCCGCCGAACCGGCCAAAGAAACGCCGAAGCCCGCTGCGCCGCCAGCTGCCGCTGCAGCAGCGGCACCGAGGCCGCAGGCGGCTGCGCCTGCTCCGGCGGCATCCGCGCCGCAGGCTGCCACCGGCCGGATATTCTCGTCGCCGCTGGCGCGCCGGCTCGCCAAGGACGCCGGCATCGATCTCTCGCGCGTGACCGGTACCGGTCCGCACGGCCGTATCGTCGCCCGCGACATCGATGCCGCGAAGTCCGGCAAGGGCCTCGCACCTGCCGCGGCGGGTGCAGCAGCACCTGCCCTTGCTCCGGCGATGACCGACCAACAAGTCTTGTCGCTGTTCGAGGAGGGCTCCTACGAGCTGATCCCGCACGACGGCATGCGCCGCACCATTGCGCAACGTCTCACCGCGGCGGCGCAGTCGATGCCGGTGTTCTACCTGACCGTCGACTGCGACATCGGCAAGCTGCTCACCGCGCGCGAAGAGATCAACGCCGCCGCGCCCAAGGGCGCCGACGGCAAGCCCGTCTACAAGCTCTCGGTCAACGACTTCGTGGTGAAGGCGCTGGCGCTGGCGTTGCAGCGCGTGCCGGCCGCCAATGTGAGCTGGACCGAGGCGGCCATGGTCAAGCACACACATTCCGATATCGGCGTCGCGGTGGCCCTACCGTTCGGGCTCATCACGCCGATCGTGAAGCAGGCCGAATTGAAATCGCTCTCCGCCATCTCCAACGAGATGAAGGATCTCGCCGCCCGCGCCAAGGACAAGAAGCTGAAACCCAACGAATACCAGGGCGGCTGCTCGTCGGTGTCGAACTTGGGCATGTACGGCATCAAGGAATTCACTGCCGTGATCAATCCGCCGCAGTCGACCATCCTCGCGGTCGGCACCGGCGAGGAACGCGCGGTGGTGCGGGGCGGCAAGCTCGAGGTCGCGACGCTGATGAGCGTGACGCTCGCCTGCGATCACCGCGCCATCGACGGCGCGCTCGGGGCGCAACTCATCGGCGCCTTCAAACTGTTGATCGAAAACCCGGTGATGATGGTGGTGTGAGTTCGTCTTACCCACTCCCCTTGTGGGAGAGGGTGGCTGAGCGCCATCAGGTGCGAAGCCGGGTGAGGGGGATGCAAATCGAAGATCGCGAGAGTAGGTCCCCCTCACCCGGCTCTTCGCTTCGCTCGGAGTCACCCTCTCCCACAAGGGGAGAGGGTTAAGAGAGAAACGCAATGGCCGATACCAGTTTCGACGTCATCATCATCGGCTCTGGCCCCGGCGGTTACGTCACCGCCATCCGCGCGGCGCAGCTCGGCTTCAAGACGGCCATTGTCGAGAAATCCTATCTCGGCGGCATCTGCCTGAACTGGGGCTGCATTCCGACCAAGGCGCTGCTGCGCTCGGCCGAGATCTACCATTACATGCAGCACGCCAAGGACTACGGGCTGAAAGCCGACAACATCGGCTATGACGCCGAGGCCGTGGTCAAACGTTCGCGCGCCGTGTCGAAGCGGCTGAACGATGGCGTCGGCTTCCTGATGAAGAAGAATAAGGTCTCGGTGATCTGGGGCGAGGCGACGATCGACGCGCCCGGCAAGGTCACCGTCAAGGCTTCTAAGACCGAAGCCGTCAAGGGTGCGCTCGGTCCCGGCCAGTACCAGGCCAAGCACATCATCGTCGCCACCGGCGCGCGCCCGCGCGTGCTGCCTGGCCTCGAGCCGGACCAGAAGCTGCTGTGGACCTACTTTGAAGCCATGGTGCCGCCGGCCATTCCGAAGTCCTTGCTGGTGGTCGGCTCCGGCGCCATTGGCATCGAGTTCGCCTCGTTCTATCGCACGCTCGGCGCCGAGGTGACCGTGGTCGAGGTGCTGCCGCAGATCCTGCCGGTCGAGGACCACGAGATCCAGACGTTTGCCCGCAAGAGCTTCGAGAAGCAGGGCATCAAGATCCTCACCAACGCCAAGATGACGAAGCTCGACAAGAAAGCCGACAGCGTCACCGCCACGATCGAAGAGGGCGGCAAGACGCAGCAGATCACGGTGGATCGCGTCATCTCCGCCGTCGGCGTGGTTGGCAATATCGAGAACCTTGGCCTTGAAAAGCTCGGTGTGAAGACCGACCGCGGCTGCGTCGTCATCGATGGCGTCGGCAAGACCAACGTGCCGGGCATCTACGCCATCGGTGACGTTGCCGGTCCCCCAATGTTAGCTCATAAAGCCGAGCACGAGGGCGTCGTCTGCATCGAGGCCATCAAGGGCTTGCATCCGCACCCGACCAACAAGCTGATGATCCCCGGCTGCACCTATTGCACGCCGCAGATCGCCTCCGTCGGTCTCACCGAGCAGGCCTGCAAGGACAAGAAGCTGGACGTCCGCGTCGGCCGCTTCCCCTTCGTCGGTAACGGCAAGGCCATTGCGCTCGGCGAGGACCAGGGCCTGGTGAAGGTGATCTTCGACAAGAAGACCGGCCAGTTGCTCGGCGCCCATATGGTCGGCGCCGAAGTCACCGAATTGATCCAGGGCTATGTGGTCGCCATGAACCTGGAGACCACCGAGGAAGAATTGATGCACACGGTCTTCCCGCATCCGACCCTGTCGGAGATGATGAAGGAAGCCGTGCTCGACGCCTATGGGCGCGTATTAAACATGTGAGACTGGACGCGGACCATCGCCGCGTTTCGGAATGACAAAACGGGAGGAACGCCGGTGGCCAAGTTCAACAATATTCTCGAAACCGTCGGCCGCACGCCGATCGTCAAGATTAACAAGTTGGCACCTGAAGGCATCAACCTCTACGTCAAGATTGAAGCCTTCAACCCGCTCGGTTCGGTCAAGGACCGCCTGGCTCTCGGGGTCATCGAGGCTGCGGAGAAATCGGGCGTGCTCAAGCCCGGCCAGACCGTGGTGGAAGCGACCTCCGGCAACACCGGTATCGGCTTGGCGATGGTCTGCGCCGCCAAGGGCTATCCGCTGGTCATCACCATGGCGGAAAGCTTCTCGGTCGAGCGGCGCAAGCTGATGCGCTTCCTTGGCGCCAAGGTGGTGCTGACGCCGGCGGCCCAGCGCGGCATGGGCATGGTCCTGAAGGCGCAGGAACTCTCCAAGGCGCACGGCTGGTTCATGACTCGCCAGTTCGAGAACGAGGCCAATCCCGACATGCACTCGCGCACCACCGCGCGCGAGATCGTTGACGACTTTAAGGGCGAGAAGCTCGACTACTGGGTCACTGGCTTCGGCACCGGCGGCACGCTCACCGGCGTCTCGCGCGTGCTGCGCAAGGAGCGGCCCGACACCAAGATCGTGGTGTGCGAGCCGGCGGAAGCGGCGATGCTGTCGAGCGGCATCGGCCAGAAGCGCAATGCCGATGGCTCGCCGGCCGAGGCGCACCCGTCGTTCAATCCGCACCCAATGCAGGGCTGGAGCCCCGATTTCATCCCGCGCATCACCGGCGAAGCGGTCGACGAGAAGGGCTACGACCGCATCATTACCGTGCCCGGGCCGGACGGCCTGAAATGGAGCCGTGAGCTTGCGCAGAAGGAAGGCATCTTCGTCGGCATTACCGCCGGCGCCACCTTCGCGGGCGCCCTGGAGGTCTGCAAGACCGCCGCGCCCGGCTCGACCGTATTGGCGATGATGCCTGACACCGGCGAGCGCTATCTTTCGACGCCGCTGTTCGCCGACGTGCCGGTGGATATGAGCGATGAGGAAGTGAAGATATCGCTGTCAACGCCGGGCAACCAGATGCCGCCGAAGGCGGCATAAGGCGGGAGCGGGCAAACCCCATGGGCGTGATCTGGTGGATCATCATCGGCCTCATCGCCGGCTGGTTGGCCAGTGTTATCCTCGGCGGCCGCGGCGGCGGGCTGCTCTATAACCTGGCCGTGGGGCTCGTCGGCGCCATCGTCGGCGGCCTGATCTTCAAGAGCCTGCACATCTTCCCGGCAGGCTTCATCGGCGCCCTGGTCAGTGCTACCGTCGGTGCTATCGTGTTTTTGCTCGTGTGGCGGGCGATCAAGCGGGCCTGAAGCCAAGGAAATCCCGGCATGCGCTTGCTCGTTGCGGTCGCGCTCGT